>JABLTO010005744.1_pt1 | contig 18290 bp, 18 predicted proteins | sample 7160091 | NCBI WGS metagenome assembly JABLTO01 (sample SAMN14651225, study PRJNA627086) | human gut metagenome | isolation source: feces | host: Homo sapiens
GGCAGATTGACAACCGCTCTGCTGTGCGGTGTAGAGCCTAATCTACTGTAAACATCGCCTTTTACAGGCGCACAAATTCGTCAAGAAGAAGCTGACGGCGGTTGAAGCTATGAAGGTCGATGAGCAGAAAAAGGCTTCTCAGGCAGGATATGACACGGATATTCTTCCGCCTGCTATCAAGATGTACATTGAGGACATCGACAAGCTGCTTGCAGACCTGAACAGCAAGAACGAGCGACTTTTCCATATCTCGATCAGTATCAGGGCTTACGCAAAGAGCAAGAAGTCACTGAAACTGCAAGCGGAAATGCTCAAGCGTATCTGTCAGAAGAATAACTGCACCATGTTCCCCTACAATTACAGACAGGAGCAGACGCTGGTTTCCACGCTCCCCATTTGCTACAACGCTGTACCCGTGTCAAGAGAAATGCACACAAGCGGTATCGCTATTTTTGTGCCTTTCACTACAAAAGAGCTTTTTCAGGACGGACAGGCGACCTACTACGGAGTGAACACGCTTTCGGGCAATATGATCCGTGCCAACAGGTCACGGCTCAAAAACCCCAACGGACTTATCCTCGGCACACCGGGCGCAGGCAAGAGTTTCAGCGTAAAGCGTGAGATACTCGACTGCTTTCTGACCACCACGGACGATATTATCATCTGTGATCCCGAGGGTGAGTATTTTCCTCTTGTGTCGGCGCTCCACGGACAGCTTATCCGTATCGCTTCAAACAGCGAACAGCATATCAACCCTATGGACGTAACGATTGACGATTACCTTATGAGCAATCCTATGGAAGTTATCGCTGACAAGTCGGATTTTCTTATCAGCCTGTGCGAGATCATCGTGGGCGGAAGATACGGACTGACCGCCGAGGAAAGGTCTGTTATCGACAAGTGCGTTCAGCGTATCTACAAGAATTTCATCGAAAATCAGCCGTCTGTGGAGAAAATGCCTTTGCTTTCGGACTTACAGCATGAGCTGAAAGCTGAGGGCGATGTGGCTCTGAGAGTGGCGAACAGCCTTGAAATGTTCGTAAACGGTTCGCAGAACCTTTTCAACCATAGAACGAATATCGACATGACAAACCGTATCATTTGCTTTGACATCAAGGAACTCGGCAACCAGCTGAAAAAGGTCGGAATGCTTATCGTTCAGGATACCGTGTGGAACAGAGTTTCTGCAAACCGTGAGAAAAAGAAGATAACCCGATACTATATCGACGAATTCCACCTTTTGCTGAAAGAGGAACAGACGGCGAAGTATTCCGCTGAGATCTGGAAGCGTTTCAGAAAATGGGGCGGAGTTCCTACGGGTATCACGCAAAATGTAAAAGACCTGTTGCAGTCACAGGAAGTCGAGAATATCTTTGATAACTCGGACTTCGTCTATATGCTGAATCAGGCATCGGGTGACAGAGATATTCTTGCGGAAAAACTGCACATTTCTAAGGAACAGATGAAGTTTGTGACGAACAGCGGACCTGGCGAGGGACTTATCCGCTATGATAAGGTGCTTCTTCCGTTCACCGACAAATTTCCGGCAGACACGCAGATGTTCCGCTTGATGACAACTCGTCCTCAAGACCAGTAAACGGCATGAAATGGAGGATTTATGGGATTACAGAGAAAACAGAATAACCTCCGTAAAGCTCAGGCTCGTTTCGATAAGGTCAGCAGGCGGTCAAAACAGTTTCAGATAGACTTCCGTCGTGAACAGAACCGCCGTGGGAATTATCACACTCGTGCCTATATCGTCCGTGGCGAAAAACAGTTCCACGGCAATAACCGTGGTCTGATACATAAGGCGGTCAATGCAAAATACCGTATCAAGGGCGATGTTCCCTCGGTCACAAGGACGATAAACGCTTGGAAACCGAAGTCCAAAAAGGGCAAGGTTTTCAAGGGTGCGGCAAAGGTCACGAATTTTGCGGTACACGATGTAACGCAGACGGCTGTTGACACTGCGCTCGCAGCGGAGGCAGTCGGGCTGAAAGGTGCTGACGTTGCCCAGCGTGAAGTCAGAAACAAATTAAAGCAAAAGTACACCCGTGAGGCGGTGGACGATTATCACCGTGGAGTTTTCTTTGTCGGAAGAACGGCGGTCGATGCTGTCAATGGTACGCACTGTCACCTAAAACAAAAGAAACAGCAGAAACTTGAAAAGGCAAAGTACAAGCTCCAAAAGGCTGAATACAAGGTTTTCAAGGTCGATTCCTACAAGCCGAAGCTCAGTGCTTCAAAGGCGGATATAAAGTCGGCTAAGGCTTTTTACAAGTCAAGAAAGGTCAGAGACAGGGGCAATCCTTACCGCAGGGCGATGAACAAGCGCCGTAAACAGGCGTATTTGCAGTCAAAGCGTGAACTGAAATTTGAGCAGAAACAGCTTAAAACAGACAGGAAGTTCAAAAAAAAGGAGCTTCGCAATCAGCGGAAGATCAAGCGTGATGCAAGTGCAGGGCTTCTTGTCTTAAAGCCTGTTTCTTATTCAGCCAAGCGTATGAGGGCTTCTGCATGGCAGAAAGCGGTCAATGAAGATCAGGACAACGATGTGCTTCATGCGATAGACTCGGCAAAGAGAAGAATTGCCGAGCCTGCAATAGAAAAGGTCAAAAAGCCTCAGCGTTTACAGCGTGAGCAGAAAAAGCGTGACAGGCTCAAAGACAGCGAATCGAAGTCTAAAAACCGCCTGAACAGGCAGGAAAACAGGCTGAATGACAAGCACGATAAATACAAGCAGAAAAAGAAGAAACGCAGACCTAAGAACAAGCAGACGAAGAAGTCGGTTTCAGATGCGATCAGGACGGCTTTCAAGTTCGTCAAGAACGTGTACGAAAAGGAAGTCAAGAAGTTCTTTGCAACACTGGCTGTACCGGTCATCATCATTCTTCTTGTGTTCGCTTTCATCATTATGATTTTCAGCTCTATCGCTTCAAGCAGCGGTTTCACCCTCGGCACTTATGCGGCACAGGACTATGATTTGTCGGAAGCCGAAAAATACTACACGAAACTTGCTTACGAAATGAATGAGAAGATACGCAAGGTCGGTGATTCCGATGACTGGAAGGACGGTTTGGTTGACTTCGGTGCAAAAAAGAAAGACCTGAAAGACAAGCCCGATAATTGGTATTGGGGCAACTCAGACAAATATCCCTGGGATCCGGTCTATGACTTCGACACCTACAAGCTGTGGTCATTCCTCTGTGCTTACTACTACGATTTTGATGCCGCCGACAACGGTGACATAAAGTATTGGGAGTTTGACGGAGATACCGAAGATCTGCTCGATGAGATATTCAATGCGGAATATCAGTTTGTGTATTGGTATGACAACAAGTCACGCTGGGAAGAACTTGACCCCTACAACTATTGGGGCGGCGGTACAGCTGACGAGGGAACATATTACAGAGCCGAACAGGACGCATATATCTATGACGGTCAGCCTTACAAGTACCGTTTTAAGCCGATAGCGTACACTTCCGAGATCGGACAGTATCGTGACAGCAACGGATATATCTGCATTACAGATAACTACCATGTGCTTGATCCTAATAACGATTACGCTTTGACGGGCTTTTATGTGAGAGATCATCGCTATTATGCAGGCGACAGCAAGCCGTTTTATATGTATGACAGTGATAATGACACTTTCTTTTTCAATGCTGGCGGTTCATCACATAACCGCAGTTTTTGGGGCTGGGACGGTACTGACGCATGGTTTTTGGTAAGCCCGACCGATACAACCATTTGGAATGACAGCATAACAGACACTTGTATGTATGCCTATTATGAAAAGTATTACTGGAAAACCGAATGCAACTTGTATTACAACGTCAAGCAGAAAAAGACCTTTGATAAGGTCATAGAGGACAAGTTGAAAACCCTGTCACATAAGACCGAACGCTTGCAGTATTACAATCTGCTTGTCGGAAATGAGGACGGCAACACGCTCTACGGCAATCATCAGACTTTATACAATCTTCTTCCCGAGCCGTCTATCCGTGACTACCCCCTCAAAAGAGAGTTTGGCTACGAAATGACAGGCTGGAATGAATCAAGTGATGGTCTGTATCAGGGTATCAAGGTCTATGCGGACAGCGGAACAAAGCTCAAAATGCCTTTCAGCGGTAAGATAACCGATGTTGATACCGATGATAACAAGATCACTATCCGCAAGGACGATGTGCAGTATTGGTATGACGGCAACGGCGGTACAAAGCGTGATACGGAGGTCACTATCGCAAATGCGGTGCTGATAAATGACTATGAGGAAGGCGACAGTATCAAGGAGGGCAAGGAATTTGCCAAAACGACAGCCGGCAACGTGAATTTTCATATTTACATCGACACGGACGGCTACGGCTGGGACTACATTGATCCACGCTTGGTGCTGTATTGACGGAGGTGATGTGATGGCTAATATAGATCAGATGATCGAAAAGAAAGAGAAAAGAGCTGATTCACTCCGCAGGCAGATAGAAACAGCAAGCGGACAGCTCAAAAATCTCCTTATGGAGATAAAAGTGCTGAAATATGAAAAACTTGAACAGGTGGCTAATACAGAGGAGACCGATCCCGAGACACTTATTCGTTCATATCAGCAAAACCTGAAATTCAAGAGCCGTGGGCTTACCGACGATGACATTGACGAGCTGGCTGGCGGTGATGAATACACAGGAACACTTTTACAGGAGGACAACAATGAGAAAAAGATTTTTTAGTGCTGTAATGGCAGCAATGATGCTTTCCCTTGCAAGTGTCGGTGCAGTTTCGGCTTCGGCGGCAGAAACGACAGATTCAGCGGTTGAAGTGTCTGAACAGGCAACAACTGCCGCTGACAATGACAGTTCGGAGGACGGCTCTGAAACTGAGGGAACAACCGCAAAAGCAACAGAGACCTCAGCTGAGGACAGCAGTTCAGTGACCGAAACTACTGCTTCTTCTGTTTCAGAGGAAGAATACAGCATGGAGGACTTTATGAAGGTAATGGCACAGCTTGCCGAGAACGGCAACGGTACTGTTACCGCAAATGACAGCAAACCTGACTATGACGGTGATCCCTATTACGATACCAACGGCAATGCTACTCTTATCAAGTCGGAACAGATCATCTACAACACTGAGGAAATGCAGTTTATTGCCGTAACCACTAAGGACGGTCACGTTTTCTATGTGCTTATCAATTACACCGCCGAAAGCGGAGAGGACAATGTGTACTTTCTGAACAAAGTTGACGATTATGATCTCTACGCACTCCTCTATGCCGGCGATGAAGATAAGGACGGAAATCCGAAGTACACTCCCGAAGAAGCGGCTCAGGCGGCTGAGAAAGCTAACGGCAGAGTGAACAGCGATGATAATTCCTCGGACACGGCTGAGACTTCCGAAGCAACGGCTGACGGTGAAGGTGCTGAGGACGGCGAAAATGCTCCTGTCAAGAAAGCTCCTGCCAATATGAGCAGTATCTACCTTGTGGGTATCATCGCACTTATCGGATTCGGTGCAGGCGGTTTCTTCCTTTTCAAGAAGAAAAAGGGCGATAACGGTGTCAGAAAGCCTGAGTTTGATCCCGATGATTACAAGTCTGACGATGATGATGACCTGGAGATTTTTGACGGCAATGACAGTTATGATGACGAATGAGAGAAAGAGAGGAACAGCAAATGAATAACAGAAAAAAGATGATCGTAGGTATCGCTTCCCTTGCAGGGGCGGCTTGTGCGGCAGGAGTTACCGCAAAGGTGGCTGACTGTATCAAGCGCAAGTGGTTTGCACAGGGGTATGATGCAGGTCACATGATCGGCTTTATGGACGGCGGTATCGCTATGGCGAAGAAGTACGATAATGTTGTGAAGTCGGCTTCTGAGCTTGGCAGAAATCACTCCGTCCTTGCGGAGAAGTACAACAAGCTCTGCGAGGACTATGACGAACTGGAGCGTGAGTACAAGGAGCTTTGTGACGAGTATTACGAAGCCTGAACGACCTTGAACCCATTGGATTCAAGGTTCTGACAACAAAACAGATATAGAGAAACAACACAGACAATGAGAAAAGAGAGAGAATTTGTCTAATGAAAGTTTTAAGCCTATTTGACGGCATTTCCTGCGGACGGCTTGCACTTGAACGTGCGGGCCTGCCCGTAGAATGTTATGATGCCTTTGAGATCGACAAGTACGCTGTCACGGTCTCAGATCGCAATTATCCCGATATTGTTCACCACGGGGACGTATTTGACGGCGATTTTACGAAGTTCAAGGGGTATGACCTTTTGCTCGGCGGAAGTCCGTGTACATACTGGTCTATTGCCAAAAAAGGACGTGAGACTACCTCTGACGGCATGGGATTCAGGCTGTTTATGGAGTATGTTCGGGCGCTTCGTGAGAGTGAGTGCAGGTATTTTCTTTATGAGAACAACTATTCCATTCATCAGAATATCAAGGACGAGATCAGCAAGCATTTAGGTGTACAGCCTATTATGATAAATTCTGCACTTGTAAGCGGTCAGAATCGAAAGCGCTGTTACTGGACTAATATCCCGAATGTCACCCTGCCCGATGACCTGGGCATTATGCTTGCCGACGTGCTTGAAAACGCTGTGCCGTGGCAGGACAAGTCTTATTGTATGACTTCTACCTATAACGGTGCTGTACTTTACAATACGCTTGAAAGAAAACAGCGGACTATGGTGGCTGTTCCGATCAATACTGTGGGCGGCAAATCGCACACTATCCCTACTACATATTATAAAGCCGGAGAAAAGCCTTTCAGCCCATATGGAAGTGAAATGGCTAAACAGCGTGTAGCTATCCCCATTAACACTTACAACGATGAGAGTGAAAAAAGCCGTACTGTAATGGCTGGATATTACAAGTACGGCGAAGTAACGCTTATAAAAAACAAGCGCTTCAAAGGCGGTGCAACAGCGGTTGCCGAGCCTGTGGGTGCCGCCCAGCGTGGGAGATATGTTGATGACGACCGTCTTAGCTCCGCACGACATACAGAACAGCATATCGAAGTCAGACCTGACGGAAAATCAAACTGTCTGACAACGGTTCAGAAAGACAGCCTTGTATGCGCTCCTGTCCGTGTCGGTCAGTATGGAAAAGGCGGTCAGGGACAGCGTATTTATTCCGTTCGTGGGAAGTCGGTAACACTATCGGCAAATGGGGGCGGTCAGGGAGCAAAGACAGGGCTGTATAAAATTGATCTGCCTAACGGTGATTATATCATCAGAAAGCTCACTCCTGTTGAAGCGGAGCGTTTGCAGACTCTCCCCGACAACTATACGGCAGGTATCAGCAACTCACAGCGTTACAAGTGTATCGGCAACGGCTGGACGGTGGACGTTATCGCACATATTCTTTCTTCTTTGACGGAGAAAGGCGGTGCGGTATGAGGGTACTCAGCTTATTTGACGGTATATCCTGCGGAATGGTCGCTTTTGAAAGAGCCGGTATTCCTGTCGAGCATTATGTCGCTTATGAGATCAATGAACCGTCTATCAAAATCAGCAAAAAGAATTATCCGAATATCGAGCATAAGGGCGATGTAACAAATGCGGACTTTTCGGAATATATCGGTTTTGATCTTCTAATCGGCGGAAGTCCTTGTCAAGACCTTTCAGGTCTGAATACAGTTTACAGACAGAAAGGAAAAACAGGTCTGAAAGGCGAAAAGAGCCGTCTGTTCTATGCCTATGTCGATGCTCTTAATACGGTCGCTCCGAAGTATTTCCTCTTTGAGAATGTCGCAAGCATGAAAGCGGAATGGCGTGATGAGATCACCCGTGAACTTGGTGTTGAGCCTGTTATGATAAATTCCGCACTTGTTTCGGCACAGGAGCGCAAACGGTTGTACTGGACAAACATTCCAAATGTCACACAGCCGTCTGATAAGGGAATTGTGCTTGACGATATTATTCTTTCAGCAGAAAAAGTTCCCGAAAAGTATTGGTATCGTGATAAGAAATATACTCTGAATGGTGAAGATGATCGTGTCATCGCTACACTTGACGGAGAAAATATATTCTCGGAAAACAAGCGTGTTTTCAATCCGAAATACAAGTGCGGAACGTTGTGCGGTGACGGTGCAGGCGGTAATTTACAGAAGAAAGTCTATCAGAACGGTGCTGTCCGCAAGCTGATTCCATTGGAGTATGAGCGTTTGCAGACACTTCCCGACAATTACACTGAGGGCGCAGCGGATTCGCACAGATATACCGCTGTCGGCAACGGCTGGACGGTGGACGTGATTGCCCATATTTTGGAAGGACTTCGTGATGAATGAAGAAATCCTGAAAACCTGTGCCGATAACAATAACTACACCATTTATACCGCTTTTTGCAAGGCACAGCACATTATGATGCGGTCATATTCGCCTGTGTGCAGTATCAGCGGCGGCTCGGACAGTGACATTATGCTTGATATGATACATAAGGTCGATGAGGACGGAAAAGTGACCTATTTTTGGATAGACACGGGCTTGGAATATACCGCCACAAAGGAGCATTTGGCTGAACTTGAATAGAAATACGGTATAGAGATCATTCACATCAAGCCCGACAAGCCTATTCCGACTTGTATCAAGGAGTACGGTGTGCCGTTCCTTTCAAAGTATGTATCCGAACAGATGATGAGACTGCAAGCTCACCATTTCCAGTGGGAGGACGAGCCGTTAGAAGTGCTTTTGAAGAAGTACCCTAAGTGCAAGGTCGCACTTCAATGGTGGTGCGGTGAGCGTTATTCCGATGAAAACGGTGTGCAGAAGATGAGCCGTTTCTCAATATACCGTAACAAGTGGCTGAAAGAGTTTATACTTGCAAATCCACCAGACTTTCCGATCTCAAATAAGTGCTGTGAATATGCGAAAAAGAAACCGGCAAAGCGTATCGTCAAGGAGCTTGACGCAGACCTTGATATGACAGGCATTCGCAAGGCTGAGGGCGGTATCCGTTCGGCGGCATTTAAGACTTGTTTTTCAGAGTGCAAGTCAAAGGGCTGTGATACATTTCGTCCGATATTCTGGTACACCGACAAGGACAAGCATGACTATGAGCAGATGTTTGATGTTCAGCACTCACGCTGCTACACGGAATACGGACTGAGGAGGACAGGCTGTGTAGGCTGTCCTTTCAGCAAGCATATCAATGAGGAACTTGCTGTTATCGAAGAACATGAGCCTAATTTATACAAGGCGGCAATGCACTTGTTCGGAAAATCTTACGAATATACAGCGAAATACAGAGCCTTTGCAAAAGAAATGAAGGCTAAGGAAAGAGAGGAAAAGAAACGTGCTAAGTTATCTGCCCACAGTGCTGATACTGTCGATGATCCTGTCGCTTCTGATAGGAGTGCCGTATCAGATTGAAAAGGCACTTATCAAAGCGGAAGGCGGTGAAGAAATATAATGTTTGAACCTGATTTTCAAAGAAGAATACTTGCTCTTGTCATGGGGTTCATCGTACATAATGCAGATGTTCCGCCCGAGATCACCGAAGTGTCTGTCAATGGCTTGGAAGTATCGACGATCTCCGTTTCCTGTTTAAAGGTCGAATGGGAGTCCGAACCTGACAGGGATTACACTGTCACCTGTGAAGCGGTCTCGCCCGATTATGCCTACTATGACAATATGTACTTTGAGTTCAAATCGAACAGCCTGTGCTACATCACGGGCCTGCGTGAGGGTACGGAGTACGCAGTAACGGTAGAGCCTGTTATTCTTTCTGAGGAAGAAAACGCCGAAGCTGTGCCTGTATCGGAGAACGGCAAGACTGAAACGGTAGAGGTCATTTGGGATTTTCCCCATGAGGACGGGTGGACTAACTGCTTTGCCGGCGAGAGGGCTTCGGGCTTGAAAGCACAGCCTGCTTCGGGTGCGATATATGGCTCTGTTGTCGATCCAATCACAAACACAGGTATTCGCCGTGATGAATACGGTGATTACTGTGCCGCATTAGGTTTGTTCTACGGCTATGATTGGGACAGGTACTTAGTGGAGCTTGAAAACGGAACACAGTTTACCGTCAAGCAATGCGACAGCAAAGGCTGGGCTGATGACGGTGAGGGAAAATATCATAACTTCGGCGGCGACGGCAAATGTATCGTTGAGTTTATCTATGATGATAACAGTCTGCCGTCCTGTGTGGCATTTTCAGGCTCCTGGGGTTACTACAATTGGTGTGGTCTTGACCTCGGAGCGAACATAAAGTCAATCAAAAAAATCAACTACGGCGATCCCGTAGAGTATTAATGGAGGGTTTATATATGAATATCAAGAAGATCATCAAGTGTGTGGCAGGTCTCGGAGCTGTGGACGGTATCGCTTATGCAGCGTACAAGTTCGGTGAGTGTAACGGAGAAGCCAATGCGAAGTTCCGTGAAAAGTACGGCGATGACCTCGATGATTTCAACGATGACGATGATGAATACTTAGACAACTACTACGGCACTTGCTTTGAGCATAAGTATGACGAGCCTGATGACGGGTGTGTTGCGCCGTATCCTATTCCGGAAAAATAAAAGCACACTCCCCGATGTGGGGAATGTGCTTAGGAAAAGCTAATCTTCAAAATATTCCGGGTGCTTTGAAATATCAATAACTTCATCAAGAGAAATATCAACTATTTCTGCAATTTCCTCATAGGAATCCTTGCCTCTGCAAATCAATCTGTGAGCAACTTGATAACCTATTTGCTTTGATGCTTCATCAAGCATATCTTCGATGATTTTGCAGTGAGATACATTACTATTCATCATGCCGGCATTGTTGACATCTGCTGTTCGATCTCGTTGATCTCATCAAGAGTTAAGCCGGATGCTTTGGCAATATCGGTTTTAGACACTGTACCCAATGACAGGAAATTCATGACCATCTGAACTTTCTCAAGCATGGCGGCTTCCTTTGCGGCTTCATTACGCATTTCTTCTATCGCTTTGCACATGATGCTCACTCCTTCCGGTGTTTCTTTGAAATAACGTGTTTTATCTGCAAGCTCCTTTATCTTCATATCCTCTGCTCTTTTGCAGCGGAAGTCATGAACGAGCTTTGCAAGATCAGATGTATCCTCGGCATTATTATATGCCCCATTGACAAAAATTATGTGTGCGCCGTCATTCAGCGGTGTTCCGTTAGCTGTGTCTGTCCATTCAAAATTGTAGATGAGTTTGTTTTTGCCCCTGACATCATTTTCGGTTATGAAAATAACGTATGAAACAGGCAGTTCTTCAAATTTTTCTTTCGCTTTGAGAAATTCAACGTCTATCGCACTTGAATGGTATCTTGCTCTCTGAGGTGTTGCACCACGGTCAGCTCGCTGTATTTCAAGGTCGAATTTTATTCCCTTGCTGTCTGTCCCGAACACATCAAGACAGATAGAACGAGAACCGAGAAGCCTTTTCAGGTCGTATTGTGTTTCTTCTTTTGTAAGCTCCAGATCTTCAATACCTGTGATAATTCTCAGTACAAGCTGTGCAAGAGGTAGATCGTTGCGAAAAAGCTCACGCATAAAATCATCGTCGAGAGGACGGTAGTTTTCAATTGTGCGAAGATCATCTTCGTGCCACTGGCTTTCGGTTTTCTTTTTTACGAGCAAGGCTGCACCAGCTTTCAATAGTTTCTTTGTCATTTATATTATACCACATCAAAAACAAAAAATCAATAGCCAAATGCGGTAAATTCGGTTATTTACGGCATATTGGAACAACTTACAGAAAGGTCGTGATAAATAATGATCCTTATTCTTGCCGAGAAACCCTCGGTCGGGAGAGCCTTGTCCTCGGTGGTTGGTGCTAACAAGACCAACAAGGGCTACATCGAAGGCGGTGGATATATCGTGTCATGGTGTGTCGGTCACTTGGTAAGTCTTAAAAATCCCAATGAATACGGCTGTGGGTGGGAGCAGAAATGGAGTTTTTCTCAGCTTCCCATGATACCCAACTCGTGGCAGTTCAAGGTCACTGAAAGCACTAAGGAGCAGTTCGGCATTGTCAAGGCACTTATGGGGCGTGATGATGTTTCAGAGATCATTTGCGCCACGGACGCTGACCGTGAGGGCGAGTGCATTTTCAGATATGTGTACAATATGGCTCGGTGCAGAAAGCCCGTCAAGCGTTTGTGGGTATCATCTCTGGAAGAGTCGGTTATCAGACAGGCGCTTGTCAATATGAAGCCAATGTCCGCATACGATAACCTGTTCTATGCAGGTTTTTCACGGGCTAAGGCTGACTGGATCGTGGGCATGAACGGTTCTCGATTGTTCTCCTGTCGGTACGGCGGTAAGCTGAATATTGGCAGAGTGCAGACACCCACACTTGCAATGCTTGTAAAGCGTGACTATAACATTAAGCATTTCATCAAGCAGAAGTATTTTACTGCGGATATTGCCTGTGACGACTTTACAATGTCATCTGCACGAATCAATGATGAAACTGCGGTCAATGACCTTATTTCTTCTTGTGAGGGAAAGCCTGTTACGGTGAAGGCGGTCAAAAAGGAAGTCACAACGGTCAGCGCACCAAAACTCTATGACCTGACCACCTTACAGCGTGAAGCCAACAAAACCTACGGTTACACCGCCCAACAGACACTTGACTACACGCAAAATCTGTATGAAAAGAAGCTGGTCACATATCCCCGAACGGACAGCCAATTCTTATCGGACGATATGGAGCAGACGGCACTTGATGTGCTGAAACTCTGCAATACCTATCTCGGCTTCAATATGGTGCATACTCCCAATCTGCATAAAGTTATTAACAACAAGAAAGTCACGGGACACCACGCAATTATCCCCACAAGCGGTATCGCCACGGCTGACCTAAACGGACTTCCGGCAGGAGAAAAGAATATCCTCGTTCTTGTGTCAAGAAAGCTGATGTGTGCTTCTGCTCCTGCACATAAGTATGAATCGGTCAAAGTGACAGCTGAGTGCGGTGGCACAGCGTTTTCGGCAAGCGGAAAAACCGTCCTTGATATGGGCTGGAAACGCTATGCGGTGAAATCCGCTGATGATAAAGAAGATGACAAGTCGCTCCCTGTCTTGACTGAGGGTCAAGTCCTGACCGGCAGTTTAAGCAAGGGAGAACACTTTACAAGTCCGCCGAAACCTTACACCGAAGATACTCTCTTATCCGCTATGGAACACGCAGGACAAGATGAGTACGATGAAGATTCCGAGAAAAAGGGCTTAGGCACTCCTGCGACAAGAGCCGCTGTCATTGAAAGTCTTGTAAAGAACGGCTATGCGGAGCGTAGGGGCAAGCAGATCATTCCTACCGACAGGGGCATTGACCTTGTAAGCGTAGTCCCCGATGAAGTGAAGTCCGCCAGACTTACGGCTGAGTGGGAAATGAAGCTCCAACAGATGGAACACGGACAGTATTCCGCTGACAGCTTCATGTCAGAAATTGAGCAGAATGTCCGTGAAATGTGCGGTAAATACGGCAAGTCCGATAATTCTGTTTCTTTTTCAGACGGCAAGTTTGAATCGGCAGGCAGATGCCCGAAGTGCGGTGCTGAGGTCATCAACGGCAAGTTCGGGTGGTACTGCAAGGGCAAGTGCGGAATGAATGTTGCTAAGGTCTTTGGTGTAACGCTGTCCGATGCTCAGGTCAAGGGGCTTCTGAACGGCAAAAGCACAAGCTACATGAAAAACGGCAGAAAGACTATCGTTTTGCCCGAAGTCGTTCCCAACGAATATCAGGGCAAGACATACTATAACTGGAAAACGGAGGGTAAGAAGAAATGAACGATTTAGACTATTCGGCTATCGAAAAGGCGCTCGGTGTTGAGCCGTCAAGTGTTGCCGAAATGCCCGAGGAGATCAGGGCGAAGATGAAAACCGTCCTTGAAACTATCGTGGTGAGAACAGACGAGGACAGAAAAGAGCTTTACAATGCCCTTGATCTGCTATGGCAGAAAGGTTCGGTGCTTCTCACACTTGAAAAGGTATCTAAGGCAACGGGCATTCCTATGGTCACGCTGTCAAACCTCGACTTTGAGACACAGCAGGTCATTGTGTTTGAGTACCTTGCCAACAGTGCGAACACTAAGCAGATCTATATGCTCACCAATTCGGCGCTGGCGGTGATCGAGCTTGAAAAAATTGCAAAGCTGATCGCTGTGCCTGTCAGAGAACTTAGAAAGCTCCCTCGCCGTATTCAGGAGCAGATGTGCGGTGCGTATGCAATGGAATTTGACAAGGACAGCACCAATGCGGAGCTTGTTGGTGAACTGAGAGGAATGATGCAGCAGTGAGTGACCATATTTTTTCCTTTGGTGAGGATAACTTTCCAAAAGACAGCAGAGATTACGTCACGCTTGATACCGACAAGGGCAAGCTGTTGGCTATCGCTCTTAAAACAAGCGGTGTTCCGCATATCGGCACATTTACGGACAAGCAGATGCGTTTTTCCTATGATGCCGACTATAAGGACACGGTTGATGAGATCGTGAAGAAAGCAAGTTCCGATGAGTTTGAAGAAATGCTCCGTGAGATCAAGGAGCATAAAGATGACAGCAGTTATCTTGTGCTTCTCCCCTCGGTGGCACACTATCTCAATGTAACAGAAGGCACACTGAGGAACAGACCGAACGAACTGCAAGTCCAGCTGTGCCGTATGTTTACAAGGCTCTGGTACTGTGACACACCCACCATTCAGCGTGAACTGACAAGGGCGTATACCGCCAACAGGCAGACGGAGCGTGACCTGGAAGAAGCAAAGGAACGTGAGGTACAGCAGAACAACACTCCCGAAAAGCGTGAGACTGTATATTTTGCAGATACTCAGCACAGACAGAATGTTCTCAAGGGTGACGAAGATCATCGGGACAAGGCTGACCTTGCAGACAAAGAGGAAGTCCGCACAGGGCTTATTTCAAGAGAAGTCATTCGCCGTCAGGCTGAAATGATAAGACGCAAACAGGCGGTCAAGGACAAGCTGACCGCCGAGAAAACTGAAAGAGAAAGGAAATTCGGACAATGAAGAAGTTTATTATCATCACAAGTGCTGTTGTTACAGCAGTGACCGCAGGTATCATCGTTTTCGTTAAGAGAAGAAAGTGAGGTAGCCAATGCCCGTACAGGATAATGATGACAAGCGCACCAATGACCAGCCTGCCGTAGACGCAGAGGAAGAACTTCGCAGAAAACAGGCGCAGGCTCAGGAACATGAGCATGAGAACAATATTCAGAAGTCGGGAAAACTTCTTCCTTTTCTGAATGCCAAAGCGAAACACCACCAGAGCCGTATCGACTCCCTTGACGAGAAGATCGCCAATCAGACGGATAAGATAGACCGCAACAGAGCGAAGATCGAAGCCCTGTCTGCTAAGGCTGACAAGCTGGAAGATACAAACCGTATGCTTTCGGCTACCCTCGGCGGTGTTCCTCTTGTGCAGAGCATGATCCGCCGTAATGAGGAACGTATCATGGCTATCCGTGAGGATAAGATCCCAAAGCGTGAGCAGAAGATAGAAAACGGCTGGAAGAAGATTGATGCCATGACCGCAAAGCGTGACACTATCTCCCACAAGCTGGACAGAGTGGTTGCTCTCAGCGATGCGATCAAGAGTTTTTCTATCGGCTTTAACAAGCACCGCCGTGAAGCCTTTTCCGATGCTATGGACAGGCTCAATGAAGCAACATTCAACTGTCTTGTTGATAAGAAAAAGGCTCTTACCGCTAAAAAGGACGGTATCGTGGAGAAATACAATTCTCCCGAAACCAGCGTTGTTGACAAGTACAAACTGCAACAGCAGATCAATAACCTGAATGAGCGTATTCAGTTGATAGACGAGCGTATTGACAAGGTTCATCAGCCCGATGAGTTCGTGCGCCTGTAAAAGGCGATGTTTACAGTAGATTAGGCTCTACACCGCACAGCAGAGCGGTTGTCAATCTGCCTAACCGATGACAGGAAACTGGACACGGGAACACAGCACGGCAGAAACGCAGGAAACGTCAAAAGGATATGAGGCGAGTAGTACCTGCAATGACAAGATAACATAAGGATAAGGCTGGATTGCCAAAGCAAAGGTTAGCTCCTTTTTCGTGGGAGGGTGTGGAAATTATCCTGAAACCACTCTCATGACCCCACCATAATATTGAATTCGTTATGGTGTCTGCTATAGGTCATGAAGCAAGCGTGAGAACACGTGAGATAAACCGAAATGATATCCGACAGTTATCACTTGCCTATAAGCATCGTTAAACAGGGATTGCCTAAGTGGAAATGCCGAAAGGCTATGTCTATTCGAGACTGAATATTCCATATGGCAACGGAGCTTCCGTAGTAGTCCGAGGTGGATAACGCCCACTACATGGCGAAGGGAAGCAGTTTGTTAATTCCAAAGTAAGAAGATGAAAGGGAGGAGAATCCTCATGAATCCAACATCGGAGATTTTGGAGCGTGTCAATAAAAGTTCCTCGGAACATCACGACGGAGTCTTTACAAGACTCTTTCGCTACCTTCTGAGAGAGGACATTTATTTTGCAGCTTACCAGAAATTATATGCAAACAGTGGAGCAATGACTCCCGGAAGTGACAACGACACTGCTGACGGTTTTAGTGCTGAATATGTGCATGAACTGATTGAAGAATTGAGGTCAGGAAAGTACAAACCGAAGCCTGTGCGCAGAGAATATATCAAGAAACAGAACGGAAAAATGCGCCCACTGGGTATTCCGTCATTTCGAGATAAACTTCTGCAAGAGGCGGTTAGAATGTTTCTGGAAGCAATCTATGAACCGTTATTTTATGACCAGTCACATGGTTTCAGACCGGAGAGAAGTTGTCATACAGCTCTCGACCAGATAAAGACAAATTTTCGTTCTGTAAAATGGTTCATAGAAGGCGACATCAAGGGTTGCTTTGACAATATAGACCACGCAGTGCTTATTAAAACGTTAGAAGTCAAAATCAAGGACAGCAGATTTATCAATATTATCAGAGCTTTCCTGAAAGCAGGTTATGTGGAAGATTTTCAATATCATACCACAATCTCCGGTACACCACAGGGCGGAATCATTTCCCCTATTCTGGCAAATATATACCTGCATGAGCTTGACCGGAAAGTCATGAAACTCAAGGAAAAGTTCGATAAGCAGTCTACACGACACCAGACACCGGAATATCTTCATTTAGCGAAAAGAAGGCAGACACTTCAAAAGAAGATTGACAGGGTAAAAGGTGAGGAACGTGAGCTTGCAATCAAGGAATATAAAGCGGTGTGCAATCAAAAATTGAAAACGCCCGCAAGAATGTCCGACGATAAAAAGCTTGTATACTGCCGATATGCTGATGATTTTCTAATTGGAATCAGCGGAAGCAGAGAAGACTGTGAAGAAATTAAAGAGATTCTGAGAGAATTTCTATCAACGCAGTACCATTTAGAGTTGAGTGCTGAGAAAACAAAGATCACACACAGTGCTGAACGAGTACGTTTCCTTGGTTATGACGTTGCGGTACGCCGAAGCCAGAAGATAAAGAAAAAGGCAAACGGTGTTAAACAAAGAACGCTGAATAACTCTGTAGAATTAACTGTACCTCTCGAAGATAAGATCATGCAGTTCCTGTTCAAAAACGACATCATAGAACAAAAACCAAACGGAGAAATCTGGGCGGTTTGCGTTCCAAGATTAAGACATCTTTCGGAAGTGGATATTGTGAACAGGTATAATGCACAAATCCGTGGCATTTGCAATTATTACTGCTTAGCAGCGAATTATGATAAGCTGAATTATTTCCGTTATCTTATGGAATATAGCTGTCTAAAGACGCTTGCAAGCAAAAGCAACAGCACAACGAGAAAAATCATCCAAAAATATCGTCATGATGGCAAATGGGCTATTCCCCATGAAGTTAAAGGCGGTATCAAATATGCAAAGCTTGTCTCGTTAGCTGACTGCAAAGCCGGTAAGTTGATGTCCGATAAAGACCCATGGCAATACAAATCCTTTGACCCGAAAAAGCTGTCACAATATGTGCGGTTAAGCGCAGGGGTATGTGAGCTGTGTGGTGATAATAGTGATTCCTGCTGTATTTATCATGCAGGTAAAATGAAGAATCTGAAAAGCACTACGGAATGGGGCAAGAAAATGCTTCACATGAGACGTAAAACGTTGATTGTTTGCCCGAAATGCTTCAAAAAGATTCACAGGGAACAAAATAAATGACATGTCAATAATGAATGGAAAGCCGTGTACATCGAGAGGTGTAAGCACGGTTTGGGAGGGGCTTTGTGCAAACCTGTCATCGAAAGATGATAAGGCGGCACACTGCTACCTCAC
>JABLTO010209654.1_pt1 | contig 18279 bp, 15 predicted proteins | sample 7160091 | NCBI WGS metagenome assembly JABLTO01 (sample SAMN14651225, study PRJNA627086) | human gut metagenome | isolation source: feces | host: Homo sapiens
CCGTGACCATCAAGGCCAAGGGCGGCGCATCCGGCCGCCTGCACGGCAAGGTCACCGGCAAGGAAGTTGCCGAGGCTCTGGCCCAGCTGGCCGGTTCTCCCATTGATAAAAAGAAGATCGAGCTGGAGACCAAGGACATCAAGGATGCCGGTGTGTTCAACGCAAAGGTGCGCCTGTATGTCGGTGTCGTGGCTTCCTTCAAGATCATGGTGGAAGTAGAACAGGCCTGATTGAAACGCCATCTGCGCCCCCTGCCTTCAGGGGGCGTTTTTGGCGTTTTGGGAAGCTGGCCCAGTATGGAGGGGGATGAACCATGCCCAACGAACAACGACATTATTCCAATGAACTGAATCTGGAGAGTGTGGGCATCAATCTGCCCTACAATATGCAGGCCGAGCAGAGCGTGCTGGGCGCGGTGCTGCTCAAGCCCGAGACATTGACCGATCTGGTGGAGATCATCCGGCCGGAGATGTTCTACACCCGGCAGAATGCCCAGATCTATTCTGAGATGCTGCGCCTGTTTACGGCGGACCAGACCATCGACTTTGTCACCCTGCTGGATGCCGTCATCTCCGATGGCGTGTTTCCCAGTGCGGACGAGGCAAAGGTCTACCTGACCGGTCTGGCCGAGACGGTGCCCAGCATCTCCAATGTGAAGGCTTACGCCCAGATCGTGCAGGAAAAGTATCTGGTGCGCCAGCTGATGGGCGTTGCCAAGGACATTCTGCAGGACGCGGGCGATGAGCCGGACGCTGACCTGCTGCTGGAAAACGCAGAGCAGCGCATCTACGAGATCCGCTCCGGGCGGGATTCCAGCGCGTTGACCCCGCTTTCCTCCAGCATGGTGGAGACGCTGACCAACCTGCAGAAGATCAGCGGCCCGGATGCCGACAAGTACAAGGGCATCCCCACCGGCTTCCGTCTGCTGGATACTGTTCTGACCGGCCTGGGCCGCGGCGACCTCATCATTCTGGCCGCCCGCCCCGGTATGGGCAAGACCAGTTTTGCGCTGAACATTGCCACCCGAGTTGCCATGCAGCAAAAGGTCCCAGTGGCCATTTTCAGCCTGGAAATGACCAAGGAGCAGCTGACCAACCGCATCCTTTCGGCGGAAGCTGGCATCGACAGCCAGGCTTTCCGCACCGGTGCCCTTCGCAGTGAGGACTGGGAGTATCTGGCACTGGCAACGGAAAAGCTCCACGATGCCCCCATCTATATGGACGACACCTCAGGCATCACCATCACCGAGATGAAGGCGAAGATCCGCCGGGTCAATCAGGACCCCACCCGCCCCAATGTGGGCCTGATCGTTATCGACTACCTGCAGCTGATGACCACCGGCCAGCGCAGCGAGAACCGTGTGCAGGAGATCAGCTCCATCACCCGAAACCTGAAGATCATGGCAAAGGAAATGAATGTGCCCATCATCGCGCTTTCTCAGCTGTCCCGTGCGGTGGAGAAGCAGGGCAACAACTCTTCTCACCGGCCCCAGCTGTCTGACCTGCGTGACTCCGGTTCTATCGAGCAGGATGCCGACTGCGTCCTTTTCCTTTACCGTGATTCCTACTACGCCAGCCAGAACCCCGATGGGGCCGAGGTGGATGCCGATACCGCGGAGTGCATCGTGGCAAAGAACCGCCACGGCGAGACCAGCACGGTGCCGCTGGGCTGGGATGGCGCACACACCCGCTTTATGGATGTGGACTTCAAACGCTGATGAACGACGAGACATCAAAATTGATTGCAAAAGTAGAACGGTTTGCCCGGCAGGAGCAGCTGTTTGCGCCTGCGGAGCCGGGCCGGGCTCTGCACCTGTGCGCCGCCGTTTCGGGCGGAGCCGACAGCATGGCGCTGCTGCGGGTGCTGCTGGAACTGCGGGAAACCTTTGGGTATCCCCTTACGGCCTGCCATGTCAACCACGGCCTGCGGGGTGAAACTGCGGACCGGGACGAAGCCTTTGTCCGGGCCGAGTGTGCCCGGCTGGGGGTGCCGCTGACAGTTTTCCGCCCGGCAGATGTGGGAATGGCTGTGCCGCCCCATGCCGGGGAGGACTGGGCCCGCAGACTCCGCTATGCCTGCTTTGCCCAACTGCTGGCAGGCGGGATAGACTGCATTGCAACGGCCCATACTGCTACTGACCAGGCCGAGACCCTGCTGTTCCGGCTGGCCCGGGGCACCGGGCTGCACGGGGCAGGGGGCATCCGGCCCAGGCGGCCCGGTTACTGCCGCCCGCTGTTGGGCCTGACCCGGGTCGAGACCGAAGCGCTCTGCGCCGCCTTTGAGCAGGGCTGGGTGACGGACGAGACGAACGAGTCCGATGCTTACGCCCGCAACCGCCTGCGCCATGGGGCCGTTCCGGCCCTGCGCAGCGTCAACGATGCGGCAGAGGAAAATCTGGCCCGCTTCTGTGAAAAGGCGGCCCGCGCGGATGCCTACTTTGCCAGGCAGGCAGAACAGCTGCTTTCCATCGCGCGTCTGGATGCAGCCCAGACTGCCCGTAAGGCTCCGGAAGCCAAGGCAGCATGGAGGCTGGAGCCGCTGCAGGGCGCTGACCCGCTCATTCTGGAGGCAGCGCTCCACAGCCTTGTTGCCCCGGTGCGGGATGCCGAGGAAAAGTATATCCGCCTGCTGGCAGAGCTGGTGGAGCAGGGGAGCGGGGCGGTGCAATTGACCGATACGGTCCGCTTCTGCGCAGGCAGCGGGATGCTCTGGCAGGAAAAGAGCCGGCCGGAAGCGGCTGCGGCCCCTGCGTTTTCGCTGCCGTTTGCCCCTGCCGATGGGGCGGAATTTGCTCTGCCCGGGGGCCAAACCCTGAAAACACGGCTTTTTGTAAGCGGTTTTCGAGAAAAAACACAGGGTGTTCATAAAAAAGACTTAAAAAATCGGGCGGATTATGCTAGAATAACCTTGTTATATTCTGCCCTTACGCTGCGCACCCGTCAACCGGGAGACCGGTTCCGGCCTGCGGGGCGGGGGTTGAGCAAGCCCCTGCGCAAATGGATGAATGAGGCAGGCATTCCTGCCGGAATACGAGAGGGCCTGCCGCTGTTGGCGGCGGGCAGCGAGATCCTGTGGGTCTATGGGGAGGGCTTTGCCGAGGGGCTGGCCCCGGACGAGGAGACTGTACAGATCTTGCAGTTGGAATTGGAAAATGGAGGAACAACCCATGAGCATGAATGACGATATCAAGAACATCCTGGTCAGTGAGGAAGCACTGAAAGCCAAGGTTGCCGAACTGGGTGCACAGATCAGCAGGGATTACGAGGGCAGAAACCTTGTCCTCGTCTCCATCCTCAAGGGTTCGGTGGTCTTTATGGCCGACCTGATGCGGGCTGTGACCATCCCCTGCAGCATTGATTTTATGGTCGTGTCCAGCTACGGCGGCAGCAATACCACCACCAGCGGTCTGGTCAAGATCATCAAGGATCTGGACGGCGACCTTTCCGGCAAGGACGTGCTGATCGTGGAGGACATTCTGGATACCGGTGTCACCCTTTCCAAGCTGGTGCCCATGCTCAAGATGCGCAACCCGAATTCCGTGAAGATCTGCACCATTCTGGACAAGCCCAGCCGCCGCAAGGCCGACATCCAGCCCGATTACGAGGGCTTCCAGGTGCCGGACGAGTTTGTGGTGGGCTATGGTCTGGACTACGATGAGAAATACCGCAACCTGCCCTATGTGGGTGTGCTGAAACCGGAAATCTACGCATAACAAAAACGAATTAGAACTGGAGTTGATCCCTTTTGCAACCGAAACGACCTCGCTTTAATCCCCTGATCCTGGCGCTGGCACTGGCCGGTGTTCTGATGATCTGGTCGGTGCTGGGCACCAGCGACAGCAGTACCGGCGGCTCCACCATGAGCTACTCGACTGTGGTGCACTACTTTGAGAACAATCAGGTCACAGCCTTTACGCTGGACCGCAACACCAGCATCATCACCCTGACGCTGAAGGAGGGCAAGCAGGAGCTGCCCGAAACCACAGGTGCCACCGCTGCCACACAGGCCTCCGGCGGTCTGCTGAGCAATATGTTCTCCTCCTCCACCTCTTCCGTGGGGGCGACCAGAAACGATGACGGCACGGTGACGGTGCGCTACAAGCTGCCCTACGCCTATGTGTTCATCGAGAACGTCCAGCAGTATATCGATTCCTACGACGCAGCCAACCCGACCGCGCCCATGGAGTACGATTACACTACCCTGAAGGAGTCCATCCCCTGGATGGAGATCCTGTTCTACCTGGGAATGCTGGGCTGCACCGGCTTCCTGCTCTTCTCCATGATGCGCGGCGGCGCTGGCGGCGGCGGTATTATGAACGTGGGCAAGGCCAAGGTGAAGGACGAGCATGAGAACAAAAAGACCGCGACCTTTGCCGACGTTGCCGGTGAGGACGAGGAAAAGGAAGAGCTGAAGGAGGTCGTGGAGTTCCTCAAGAGCCCCGACAAGTTCAACACGCTGGGTGCCCGCATCCCCCACGGCGTTTTGCTGGTGGGCCCTCCGGGTACCGGTAAGACCCTGCTGGCCCGTGCCTGCGCCGGTGAGGCGGGGGTGCCCTTCTACTCCATTTCCGGCTCCGACTTCGTGGAAATGTACGTCGGTGTCGGCGCGTCCCGTGTGCGTGACCTGTTTGATAAGGCCAAAAAGACCATGCCCTGCATCATCTTCATCGATGAGATCGATGCCGTGGGCCGTCAGCGCGGCGCAGGTCTGGGCGGCGGCCACGACGAGCGGGAGCAGACCCTGAACCAGCTGCTGGTCGAGATGGACGGCTTTGAAGCCAACGATGGTGTCATCGTGATGGCAGCCACCAACCGTGCCGACATTCTGGATAAGGCACTGCTCCGTCCGGGCCGCTTTGACCGTCAGGTCTATGTGGGCCTGCCCGATGTCAAGGGCCGCGAGGAGATCCTCAAGGTCCACACCAAGAATAAGCCTCTGGCTCCCGATGTCTCCCTCAGAGTCATCGCACAGCGCACCGCAGGCTTTGCGGGTGCTGACCTGGAGAACCTGGTCAATGAGGCCGCTCTGCTGGCTGCCCGCCGCAGCCGCAAGGCCATCACCATGGAGGACATCGAGGAAGCTTCCATGAAGGTCATGGCAGGCCCTGAGAAGAAGAGCCGTGTTGTGACTGCCGAGGAAAAGAAGCTGACTGCCTACCATGAGGCGGGCCACGCCGTGGCAGGTTTCTATTGCAAGCACCATCCCCGTGTGCACGAGATCACCATCATCCCCCGCGGCCAGGCTGGCGGCTACACCATGTATCTGCCTGAAAAGGATCGCAGCTACGTGACCAAGGGCGAGATGTTCGAGGATATCGTTTCCAGCCTGGGCGGCCGTGTGGCCGAGCAGCTGATCCTGGAGGATATCTCCACCGGTGCCTCCAACGACCTGCAGCAGGCAACCAACATTGCCCGTCAGATGATCACCAAGTACGGCTTCTCCGAGCGCCTGGGCCCTGTGGTCTACGGCACCTCGCAGGAGGAGACCTTCCTGGGCCGTGATTTCACCCAGGGCAAGGGCTACAGCGAGAGCACCGCTGCCGAGATCGATGGCGAGATGCGGGATATCATCGATGAGGCTTACGAGACCTGCCGCCGCACCCTGACGGAGCACATCGACCAGCTCCATGCGCTGGCACAGGCTCTGATGGAGCGCGAAAAGCTCAACGAGAAGGAGTTCAACACCGTGATGGCTGGCGGCAAGCTGCCCCCGCGTGACGGTGACGAGCCTGCACAGGAACCCGCCGCACCGGCGGCCCCTGTGGAGACCGCAGAGCCTGCCGAGAGCGCAGAGCCCGCTGAACAGGCGGAGCAGGCCGTGCTGGGCGAGGAAATGCCCGACCCGGCGCAGGATGCCCCGCAGGATAACGAATGATCGAAGGGAGCGAGTGTCGTGGAGGAAAATTTTAACCCGGTCGCACGCACCCGGGCCAACTATTATACCCCGGGCAGCCCGGTGCAGTTCGTCTGTGTGGAACTGCTCAAGGGCGAACTCAGCGGCGAGAACGCAGTCTGCCTGACCTTCAAGAACATCTCCAAGGTTACCCTGACTGCACTGGAGATCCACTTCAAGTGCAAGGGTGTGGACGGTATCATCCTGTGTGAGGATGCCTTTGAATACCGCGAGATCGAGGTCAAGCCCGGTGAGAGCTTTGGCATGGACGATGCCGTGTTCGTGACCCAGAAGGCCATCACCAGCGTGGATGTGGTCCTGAAGAATGTATACAGCGGCAAAAAGGTCGTGCATCTGGATGCCATCAAGCGCGTCCGCCTGCCAGCCCCGCGCCGCCTGAGTCCGGAGCTGGAAAAGGCACTGGAAAGCCGGATGAACCGCACCGGCCTCAAGTATATGCCGCAGGTGTTCGAGAACGGCTGGTACTGTGCCTGCGGTTCCTTCCACCCGAAGGAAGAGGACACGGTCTACTGCACCGAGTGCGGCTGTGACCGCATCCTGCTGCAGAACGCCCTGAACACCCTGCTGCAGCCCGGCCAGAAGGCCGCCCCTGCAGAGCAGGCCCCGGCGGCGGAGGCCACCCGCGTGGTGAGTTCCGCCCCGCAGGAAGAGCCGACCCGCATCGTGGCCAGCGCGCCGGTGCAGGCAGAACCCACCCGGGTCATCCCGACGGCCCGCCCGGCAGAGCCTGTCAGCGCTCCGACCAGCTTTGCACCGCCGGTGGAACACACCCCTGCTCCGGAAGCAGAGCCTACCCGGGTGCTGGATGCCGCCACCCGCGCGGCGTTCCCCGGCAGCGGCGCAGCGGCTGTGGATGACGAGGGCACCCGTGTGATGCCTGCTGCTGCCCGCCGTGCCGCCCCGGTCCGCCAGCCGGAACCCGAGGTGGAGCAGTACGATGAGGAGGACGATGCGGAAGAGAGCCGTGACGGCATTGCCGAGACCCTCGTCCGCTGGGTCCCGCCCATCACCGCCATCGTCTGCGCAGGCATTGCGCTGTGGGGCTTCGTCTATTATCAGTTTATGATGTAAATGAATGACGGAGGAGGCTGCGCTTCCTCCGTTTTTTGGTTGTACGAAGGAGAAACGTTATGCCCGACGAAGCACTGCAAACCGCTTTTGAGATCAAAACTACCTGCGATGAGATCAGCCGCAAGCTGCTGCGCTGGCACTGGGAGAACAAACCCGGGGAGCACAGCCTGGGAGCCCTGCTGGATCACATCCGCATCCGCCAGCAGGAGAGCCCCGAATATTATGATCGTCTGCCCGATCTGGCGGGCCGAAACAGCTGGCAGCAGCTGGATACCACCCTGTGTATGCGGGTGCTGCTGGACCCTGAAAAGGATGCTGCCCGTCCGCTGGATCTGCTGGGCAATACGGAGCACCCTGCTGCTGCCCGCCGGGCCTGCAACGCGGTGCGCACCGCCCGCAATGAAGCGGCCCATGCTTCTGACCGCACGGCGGCTGCGCAGGCGGCGATCCTCTTTAACGAGGCCGTGGAAGCACTGGAAGAGGGCTATGCAGGCGCACCCCTGCGCACCAGTGAGCTGGGCCAGTATTACCGGCTGGCTGAGGATTATCTGAGCCGCTGCGGGGCCAAAAAGCCCATTGCGTCGGCAGCCCCGGAAGAGAAAGCACCCCGCGCGGCAAAGTCCGGCCAGAGCACTGCGGGCAGGAAAAAAGAGGGGATTTCCGGCAGTGCTTCCCGCCGCAGCAGCACAAAACAGAACACGAGCAGCCGCAGCTCCGGCTGCAGATCCCAGAACCGGAAGCAGGGCGGCAGCCGGAACAGCCGTGCCCGGGCCAGGCAGAAGCAGAAACAGGCCAACCGCACCGTTCTGCTGGTACTGCTGGCGATCCTGGCCGTGGGTCTGCTGATCCGTGGCTTTACCATGAACTGGCAGTGAAAGAGTGAGGAAAACATGAAGCAAAAACTGATTTTTCTGGATATTGACGGTACTTTGCTGCCGCCCGGTGAGATGACCGTTCCGGCCAGTGCCGTGGAAGCCATCCGGCAGGCCCGGGCCAACGGCCACAAGGTGTTTCTGTGCACCGGGCGCAACCTGCGCATGACGAAACCGCTGCTTGCCTACGGTTTCGATGGCTTTGTCTGCTCTGCAGGCGGCTATGTAGGCTGTGATGGGAAAATTCTTGTGGATCTTCCCATGGAGCCTGCGCAGGTCGAGGGCCTGCGGGAGGTGCTGGGGCGTGCCGGTGCCGAGTGCACACTGGAAGCCCGGGATGATACTTACGGCGGCATCAGGATGATCGAGCGGTTCGCCCATTTGTTCCCCCGCAAGCCGGGGCAGCTGAACAGCGAGGCCGAGCGCTGGCGCAAAACGATGGAGTATGGCATGACCATCCGGCCTATTGAGGAATACCACGGAGAGCCGGTTTACAAGGTGGTGTTTATCGCCCCCAACGAGGCCTGCCTTGCCGAGGCGAAGCAGCTGTACGAGGAACAGTTCATCTTCTGCGAGTCCCGGCTGGGGGATACCCCGTCAGCCATCGTCAACGGGGAACTCATCAACCGCAAGTTCAACAAGGGCACCGGCATCAAGGCCATCTGTGATGAGCTGGGGTGTTCGCTGGCCGATACCATCGGCTTTGGCGACAGCGACAATGACCTGCAGATGACCGATGTGGTAGGCATCAGCGTCTGCATGGCCAATGGTTCCGACAACCTGAAAAAGCTCTGCGACCGCATCTGCCCGGCTGTGACGGAGGACGGCGTGGCAAGGGAGCTCAAAACCCTGGGCCTGATCTGAGAGCAGCCTTCTATAAAAGAAGAGATGATAACAAAAAATTCCCGCTCCATCGAGCGGGAATTTTTGTTAGAGAGGGTTATTTCTGATGGACTGCCTTGTGATATACCGCGTAGGCGATCACGGCAGAGAGGGCCTCTGTGATCCAGAAGGCGTGCCAGACACCGGTGGGGCCCATGCGGCCGCACAGCACCCACGCAATGGGCATGATGAAGATGATATAGCGGCAGAGAGAGATGACCAGCGAGGGCACGCCCTTGCCCAGACCCTCCAGTGCGCCGGAGGAGGTGGTAGACACTGCCGAGACGATGAATCCCAGGCAGATGATCCGCAGGGCGGTCTGGCCGATGGCGATGGTCTCGGGGTTAGAGGTGAACAGACCCATCAGCGGGCCTGCAATGGTCAGGCAGAGCAGGGTGCCAATGGCCATGATCCCGGCGCTCAGGCCCAGTGTCAGGTTGTAGAGCCTGGACACACGGCCATGCTCCCGGGCACCGTAGTTGTAGCCCACCAGCGGGCGCATCCCCTGCACGATGCCGTTGGCCGGCAGGTAAAGGAAGGTCTGGAGTTTGTAGTAGATGCCCAGCACCGTCACATAGCTCTGGGAGTAGACCGCCAGCAGGCCGTTCAGGAAGGTGACCAGCAGGCTGGGCAGGGCCAGATTCAGGATGGCCGGTACGCCGATGGCATAGAGCTTGCCGTCAAGGGCGGCATCGAACCGCAGGCAGCGGCGGGAGAAGCGGACGGCGACTTCGGTGGTGCAGTAGACATAGAGGTAGACCACAAGGGAAACGGCCTGCCCGATGCCGGTGGCAAGGGCCGCACCGGCAATGCCCAGGGCGGGCACCGGCCCAAGGCCGAAGATGAGGACAGGGTCGAGGGCGATGTTGGTCACGCAGCCGGTGATCAGCGCCACCATGGCAACGTTCATCCGGCCCACGGACTGGAAGATCTTCTCAAAGGCGAGGTCTGCCATGTTGACCAGCGAGAACAGGAACACGATGGTGGAGTAGGTCACGCCCATGTCCACCAGAGTGGGATCGGTAGTGAAGCGGCGCAGGAAGCCGGGCATGATGGCAATGCAGAGGACCATGCCCAGCACGCCGTGCAGCAGGGAAAACATCATGCCATGGGTGGCGGCCCGGTTGGCGTTCTCGTGGTCGCCTGCGCCGAGGTAGAGTGCGATCTGGGCATTGATGCCGATGCCAAAGCCGATGGCCACTGCATTGACAAAGTTCTGGATGGGAAACACCAGCGAAAGCGCCGTCATGGCCTGCTCGCTGATCTGGGCCACAAAGAGGCTGTCCACGATGTTGTACAGGCTGTTCACCAGCATCGAGATGACGTTGGGCAGGGCCATGGAGAGCAGCAGCGGGAACACCGGTCTGGTTTTCATAAAAGTATCGTTCATTTTCATTGCTCCTGAGGGTCAGATTTGGATTTGAAGGCAAAGCAAAAGCCACACAATGGCTTTTGTGCCATTGTGTGGCGAAAAGTTGCAGAATGCTGTAAAAATCCACACGATATTTTATTGCTTCAAAGATACCACATCACAGGGATACTTGTCAAGGACTTTTTAAAATAAAAGTACGACTTTTTACAGCGGGCCCTTGCCCTTGACATGGGGCGCGGCGGCGGTAAAATAAGAACAGAACGCACAAAAGGAGGATCTGCCATGAAATGGATGATCGCGTCGGACCTGCACGGGTCGGCTTACTACTGCCGCAAAATGCTGGAGGCCTTTGAGCGGGAGGGAGCCGACCGGCTGTTCCTGTTGGGCGACCTGCTCTACCACGGCCCCCGCAACGACCTGCCCCGAGAGTACGCCCCCAAGGAGGTCATCCCCCTGCTGAACGGGAAAAAGGAGAAGCTGCTCTGCGTGCGGGGCAACTGTGATGCCGAGGTGGATCAGATGGTGCTGGAATTCCCCGTGCTGGCCGATTATGCGGTGCTTCCGGTGGGGCAGCGGCTCATTTATGCGACCCACGGGCATATCTATCATGTGAAAAATCTGCCGCCGCTGGCCCCGGGAGATGTGCTGCTGCACGGGCATACCCATGTTCCGGCCTGGACAGAGTTCGGGCAGGGAAATCTTTACCTGAATCCGGGTTCTGTAAGCATCCCCAAGGAGAACAGCCCCCACAGCTACATGACCCTGGAAGGAAACACGATGCAATGGAAAGAGCTGGAAAGCAGCGCTGTTTTCCATGAACTGACCCTTTGATAAAGTCCCCCGGCCGGTTTTGCGGGCAGCTTGAAATTTGCCCACCGGTATGGTATGATAAAACTGAAAACAGATCGGCAAAGTTCCGCAGAGCAGTGCTGTGCGGGGCAGGAGCCTTTTTGTTTCCACAATGAGTTAGCTAAAACTAACAAAATGACGAAAACAGCGGGCTGGACTTGTGCAGTTTGACAGGGGTGCCCGCAGATACAGCATGGAGGGGACAACAATGGTAGAAACGATTCTGAGGGTCGATGGTATGATGTGCGGTATGTGCGAGAGCCACATCAATGATGTGGTGCGCAAGACCGCCCGGGTGAACAAAGTGACTTCTTCCCACACCAGGGGCGAGACGGTCATCGTCTCGGAGCAGCCGGTGGATGTGGAGGCGCTGAAGGCTGCCATTGCCGAAACGGGCTACACTGTGACCGGCGTGCAGACCCGGCCCTATGAAAAAAAGGGCTTCTTCTCGTTCCTGAAAAAGTAACAGCCCGGTGTTTCTGGCCGGGCTGATCATGCAAAACAGGAGGGATCTCGTTATGAGGATCTTGGTGTACGGCGCAGGCGTTCAGGGCTGTCAGCTGGCCCACAGTCTGGCACAGAACAAGAAAAATGTGGTCACCCTGCTGGCCAGGGGCGAGTGGAAGGCAGTCATTGACCAGAAGGGCCTGACCATCCGCCACATGCTCCAGCGGAAAACAACGGTGGATCGGATGCAGACAATAGACGTGCTGGCCCCCGAGGATGTGTATGACCTTGTGTTTGTCGCGGTGCAGGCCGGGCAGCTGGCCGATGTGCTGCCCATCCTCAAGGCAAACCGGAGCCAGTACTTCATCTTTGTGGGCAATGATCCCTATGCGCAGGAGATGCTGCAGGCCATGCAGCGCCCGGTGGATAAGATCGCCTTTGGCTTCCAGAACAATGCGGGCCGCCGGGAGCATGACCGGCTGGTCAGTGTGCACATGGGGATGGGAATGACTGTCGGCGGCGCAACCGCACCCCTGTCCGGCGCATTTCGCCTGCGGCTGCAGGCTGCCTTTGAGGGGACTCATTACAAGCTGACCTATTACAGCGATATGGACGAGTGGCTCAAGAGCCACATCGCCTTTATCCTGCCCTGCGCCTATGCCTGCTATGCGGTGGATGGGGAACTTTCCCGCACCACAGTGGAACAGCGCAGGATGATCGTGGATGCCGCCTGGGAGTGCTGTGAGATGCTGAAAGCGGCAGGTGTTCCCGTGAACGATGCGGAGAACACCGACCGCTACCGCGAGGGCACCAAACAGCGGAAAAAGACCGAGCGGATGGTCTACTGGATGGCGCAGACGGTCGTTGGGAAGTGGTGCATTTCGGATCACGCCATGCGCGCGGTGAGCGAGATGCAGTATCTGGATGAAGCGTTTGCCGCCCTGCGCGCCACCACATTGGTGGAGATGACTGCCTGGGATGAACTGCGCAGATCCCTGCCCAGAAAGAAGTAAGAGCCGGAAAATGTCCGGAGCATGAGAAAAAGCCTGTCGGTTTTTGCGCTGACAGGCTTTTTTCTATTGGTTCAGTGCCCAGAAGGCGGCAAGCTGCTGCTCCAGCTCTGTGGTGCTGCGCAGGTATTGGAGCTGGTGCCAGTGGCGGGGGAACAGGCGGGTGTATTCGGTGCGGGCAAAGCGGTCATCCAGCAGAAGCACCACGCCCCTGTCTTCCTGCGTGCGGATGACCCGGCCCGCCGCCTGCAGCACCTTGTTCATGCCCGGGAAACGGTAGGCGTAGTCGAAACCGGTGCCGCCCGCCTCGTCATAGTAGCGGCGCAGGATCTCCTGACGGGGGTTCACCTGAGGCAGGCCCACCCCCACGATGGCACACCCGATGAGCCGGTCGCCTACCAGATCCACGCCCTCGCCGAAGATGCCGCCCATGACCCCGAAGCCCAGCAGTGTTTTTGCGGGGCTTGGGCCGAACTGTTCCAGAAAGGCCGCCCGAGCCGCGTCGTCCAGACCACTCTCCTGGGCCAGCGTCCCGATGTCCGGGTAACGGGCGGTGAAGTCCTCATATACCTGCCGCAGATAGGCATAGCTGGGAAAAAAGGCCAGATAGTTGCCCACCTTGGCCCGGGCCAGTGCGGCCAGCGCATCCGAGACGGCCTGAACACTGGCCTCCCGATCCCGGTAGCGGGTGGAGATGCCGGGCAGGCAGTAGAGCCCCAGATGTTCGGGCGGAAACGGGCTTTCCAGTGCCACAGCCCGGGCATCGGGACAGCCCAGCACGGAGCGGTAGTAGCCCGGCGGGGTGAGCGTTGCGCTGAACAGTGCCGCGGCCCGCCCGGCGGCAAGGCTGGCATCCACAAAGGGGGCAGGGTCAAGGCAGAGCAGCTCCCATTCCAGCTCGCTGCCCCGGGCTGTCAGCTGGGTGACAAAATGCGCGTCGTACCGTTCTGCTGCCCGGGTGATATCCTGCAACGCAAAGTAGAGCTCGAGCAGCTGGGCGTGGGCATCGGCCTCCGGGTTGGCCTCCAGCCAGTCCTGCAGGGGGGCCTGCAGGCTGAACAGCAGTCGGAGCAGCTCCTTCGGCAGCTCTTGCAAAAAGACCGTGCCATCCCGCGCCAGCAAAGGCTCCGGCAGCGGGATGGCGGTTTCTGCCGGTTCGGTGTCCAGAAGGCTGGTCTGTTGGGTGAGATCCTCTGTCGGCGGTTCGGTGGGCGCTGAACCCCGGCGGGGGGCCAGCTTCGTTACCGCCCGGCGCGCTTCCAGAAAGCCCCTGTCTGCCTTTGTCAACGCGGTTTTCAGTGCGCTTTTTCCTTTGCCGATGGCCCGTCTGGCATCGGTCAGGCTGCTCTTGCAGAACCGCGCCGAGTACATGGCTCTGGCCCGGTCCGGCAGGTTGTGAGCCTCGTCGATGAGAAAAATGTAGTCGCCCGCCGCATCGAAAAAGCGCCGCAGGTGCACGGTGGGGTCGAACAGATAGTTGTAGTCTCCGATGACCACATCGCACCACTCGCTCAGGTCCAGCCCCAGTTCAAAGGGGCAGACCCTGTGCCGCCGGGCAGTCTCGGTCAGGGCGGCCCGGTCATAGGGGACGGCGCTGTCCAGCAGGTCGGCCAGCGCATCCTTCAGCCGCTCGTAGTAGCCGTTGGCGTAGGGACAGGCTTCCGGCAGGCAGGCGGGACGGCCCTCAGCATCCTTGCACAGGCAGGCCTTCTCCTTGGCGGTCAGGGTCACGCTGCGCAGGGAAAGCGCCGGGTCTGCCGCCCGCAGGCGGGCCAGTGCATCCTCAGCAGCGGCCTGTGTCGTGTTGCGGGCGGTCAGGTAGAAGATCTTTTCCCCCTTGCCCTCGCCCATGGCTTTCAGGGCAGGGAAGAGGGCGCTCATCGTTTTGCCGATGCCGGTGGGTGCCTGGCAGAACAGCCGGGTACCGCCCTTCTGCTCTGCCTTGCCCGCAGCACAGGCGCGATAGACCTCCCCGGCAAGGGCGCGCTGCCCGGGACGGTAAGCTGGAAACGGAAATTGCAGGGCCCCAAGGCTTCGGTCTCGGGCTTCCACCCAGTCCAGCTGCCGCCGTGCCCAGGGAAGATACTGCCGCAGCAGGTCGTTGAGAAACGCATCCAGCTCAGCGGCGGAGAAGTGCCGGGTATAGCGGATGATCTCATCAGTGTCGATCTGGTAATAGGTCAGTCGGACATCCAGTGTTTCCAGCTCCCGCTGCTCGGCGCAGATGGCCCCGTAGGCCATGCCCTGTGCCCAGTGGCAGGGGTTCATGTCCTCCGTGATGGCATCGGTGGGCACGGCGGTGGTCTTGATCTCGTCGATGACCACCGTGCCGTCCTCATCGGTAAAAATGCCGTCGGCACGGCCCTCGATGGTGAACCCGATTCCCTCCATCGTCCGCTCTGCCGTGAGGAACACCTCGGCGGCGTAGCCTTCACCCGCCGCCTTCTGGAGCCTGCGGTGGATGCGTGCGCCCTCGTTGGCCCGGTCAAAGCCGGTAAAGCGGCTGTCGATACTGCCGGTGCGGAGCAGGAACTCCACCAGCTCCCGGACAGAGAGACGGATGGTTGGCATGGGGTTCACTTCCTTTCTCTTGAAATTCTGCGCTTCGGTCAGGTTGTACAGAGCAGGGCCTACCCGAGACCCAGGATCTTTTGACAATTTGCTGCAACAGCATTCACCTGGTCAAAATCCACGGCGGCCCGGTAATAAGTCTCCAGCTCATCATGGCAGTTCTTGGCCTGAGCCATCAGGGCTACAGCCTGGTCGATGAGCTCGGAGGCGGCACGGTCGTTGAAGCGCAGGCGGGCGCGGAAGCCGGACAGATTCTCCCGGTCCACAAAGCGGGTGCAGCGCACGGCCTGCACGCCGGGCAGCTGGATGGGATGCCAGAGGTTGTCGGTCAAAAAAGCCAGCCGCAGGGCCGGGATGAAGATGTGGTCGATCTGATCTTCAGGGTGCATGGCACAGGGGCAGGTGATGATGTGGTAGCCCCGGGCCAGTGCTTCGGCCCGGATAAGCTCCAGCAGCAGGCGGGAGACCGCCCCGTAATCATCCCGGAATACCACATACCGGTCGGCCAGCGCTTCTACCGTGCCCCGGTAGAATACCATCCCCTTGGGGGTGATGGCTGAGAGCAGCCGCAGCTCCTCGCTGGCGGTGCCCTCGGTGCGGGGAAGCAGCCGGGTGCAGAGCCGCTTGACGTAGCGGCGCACCTTTTCAAAGTTGGCGCTGCAGGCCTCGGCCCGGCGGCTGTCCAGCATCAGGCTGCCCGCCGATGCGATATACCGGGCTGCCCGGCCCCGCAGGGCGGCATTCCGGGCAAACAGGGCCTTGACCTCGTCCCGGTGGGGAGCCAGCTTTCCGGCATCGATGGTGTGGTACAGGCTCACCACCAGCTCATCAGCCCCGGGCGCGTCCGGCTCCACCACATGGGGCGCGGTGGCATCGATGATGGCGCGTTTCTGGTCGAGGAAGATGACCCCGTCCAGACTGTCCGGGTCGCTGGCACAGTGGATCTTTTCGATGCGCTGGCCCTGCTGCTCGGCGGCCTGGGCCAGATGCTTCATCAAGGTGGATTTGCCGCATCCCGGCCCGCTTTTGATGAGAAGCATCTGCATCCCGGGCTCCCGGCGCAGCGGCTCAAAATAACCCTTGAAGCCCGCCGGTGTGGTGGCCCCCAGAAAGAAATCGGGGGAACGGCTTTGGATCGTTTTCATATCAGAACACCTCACTTTTGCTTTAGGGTATGCAAAAATGAAGGGAGATGATACTTGGGCGGAAGGGTTAATAGGTATGCAGACAGACTTCGTTGATTTTATCCCGCAGGGCCACAAAATCCGCAAAGGCGGCGGGTTTGTTCTGCGCCTGCCGGAGCAGGGCGGCGGGATGGAAGGTGCCCATGAACCATACGCCGTTCTTTTGCACAAAGGTGCCGTGCTCCTTGGTCACGGAGAAATCGGTGCGGATCATCCGCTGAGAGGCGATGCGGCCCAGGCAGACCACGATCTTTGGCTGCAGCAGCTTGAACTGCTCCCGGAGCCAGGGCATACAGGCCTCGCTCTCGGTGGGCAGCGGGTCACGGTTCTGGGGCGGGCGGCACTTGACGATGTTGGCAATGTAGCAGTTTTTGCTTCGGTCCAGATCGATGGCAAACAGGTATTTGTCCAGCAGCTGGCCGCTGCGGCCCACAAAGGGCAGGCCCTGCTCGTCCTCGCTCTGGCCCGGGCCTTCGCCCACGAACAGCACCTCAGCAGTCTGGACACCCTGCCCGAACACCACATGGGTGCGGTCAGTGCACAGCTCACATCTGCGGCAGGCAAGGCACTCGGCCTTTAATGTATCCCAATCCATAGCAGTTTGATCTCCTTGCAGCTGAATGATAATTTCTTCACAAATAAAAAATGGTTTTCTCCTAAAATAATAGCACAAAAAGCCAATTTTGTCTTGAACTTTTTGCCGGGTGTGCTAGAATAAAAGAGAAAGGCATCCTTGTGTCCAACAGGCACCCGGATGTGAATTTTGGATAGTTAATTCGGAGGTAATCAACAATGGCTGATATGTTCGCACCGCTGGTAGCACAGCTGAAGGCAAACCCCAAGACGATCGTTTTTACCGAGGGCAATGACCCCCGCATCCTGGAGGTAGCCAGCAAGCTGCTGGCCGAGGGCGTTCTGAAGGTTGTCATGGTGGGCAACGAGGCTGAGTGCAAGGCTGCTGCTGCCGCAGGCAATTTTGATATTTCCGCTGCTGAGATCATTGACCCTGAGAACTACGCAGGTTTCGACGAGATGGTGAACACCATGGTCGAGCTGCGCAAGGGCAAGCAGACCGCTGAAGAGTGTACCGCAATGCTGAAGAAGTCCAACTACTTCGGCACCATGCTGGTCAAGATGGGCAAGGCTGACTGCCTGCTGGGCGGCGCTACTTACTCCACCGCCGATACCATCCGCCCCGCTCTGCAGCTGGTCAAGACCAAGAAGGGCGCACACCTGGTGAGCTCCTGCTTCATTCTGGATCGTGACTTTGGCGAAGAGGGCCTGAAGCGCATTGCCATGGGCGACTGCGCTGTCAACATTGATTACACCGATACCGTTGATAAGGCTACCGGCGAGGTCAAGATCGCTGCATCCGCAAAGCTGGCTGAGGTGGCCGTTGAGACTGCCAAGACCGCAAAGCTGTTCGGCATCGATCCGAAGGTCGCAGTTCTGAGCTTCTCCACCAAGGGTTCCGGCAAGGGCGGCACCGTTGCTCTGAGCCATGACGCTACCATCAAGGCTCAGGAGATGGACCCCGAGCTGGCTGTGGACGGCGAGCTGCAGTTTGACGCTGCCGTTGCTCCCGAAGTTGCACAGGTCAAGTGCAAGGGCAGCAAGGTCGCTGGCCAGGCCAACACCTTCATCTTCCCCTGCATCGAGGCCGGCAACATCGGCTATAAGATCGCTCAGCGTCTGGGCGGCTACGCTGCCTACGGCCCCATTCTGCAGGGTCTGAATGCACCCATCAACGACCTGTCCCGTGGCTGCAACGCTGACGAGGTCTACAAGATGAGCCTGATCACTGCCTGCCAGTCCTAACTTTTATTCAGCACTCTGCCCCTTCTGGTGTAATGCCGGAAGGGGCTTTTGTTTTGCATGTTGTTTGATGGTTTTGCCAAAGGCTCCCCCTTTGGGGGAGCTGGCGCAAAGCGCCTGAGAGGGTGAGCCCGCTGCCGGGGGCTTGCATTCTTCCCCGAAACATGCTATAATAATCAAGCACAAAATGTGCCATGCCGGACAGCGCCTGCTGCGTGGTTCGGCATACGGATGCGGGCCCTGTACGATGGGGCCGCTGTGAACCAGGTCAGGTGGGGAACCAAGCAGCCTTA
>JABLTO010172556.1_pt1 | contig 18278 bp, 18 predicted proteins | sample 7160091 | NCBI WGS metagenome assembly JABLTO01 (sample SAMN14651225, study PRJNA627086) | human gut metagenome | isolation source: feces | host: Homo sapiens
AGATTGAGAAAAGGAAGTGTATTTTTATGGCAACAATTTACGGGGATTTTTCCTTGACAACGCCGGAGGGAAATGCTATACTAGTCGAGCAAAAGAAAGAAGGACACACCGTTCTCACCTTGCGCTTCGGCAGAGAGGTTCAGATGTTCAGCTGTTTCGCGTGAATGGCTGTGGTCGGACGGTGTCTTTCCGTCCGTTTTTTATTTTTCGTTTAACCGTTTGGAGGTGCTTAACAATTAGCAGTATGGAACACCAGATCAATGAAGAGATCCGCGACAAGGAAGTAAGACTGATCGACGCAGAGGGCAATCAGGCCGGCATCGTACCGATTGCGAAGGCACTGGAGGCAGCTGCCGCAAAGAATCTTGACCTCGTGAAGATCGCACCGAACGCTGTTCCGCCGGTATGCCGCGTCATGGACTACGGCAAGTTCCGTTTCGAGCAGGCAAAGCGCGAGAAGGAAGCAAGAAAGAATCAGCATGTCGTGGAGATTAAGGAGATTCGCCTTAGCCCCGGCATTGATGTCAACGACCTCAACGTAAAGGTCAATCATGCAAAGCGTTTCCTGAAGGCTGGAAACAAGGTTAAGGTATCGGTTCGTTTCCGCGGCCGTGAAGTAACCCACTCTTCGATCGGTCTCGATCTGCTGCGCCGTTTCGCGGATGAATGCGCGGAAATCGGCAGTATGGATAAAGCCCCTAAACTGGAAGGCCGTCAGATGATTATGTTTCTCGGCCCGAAGAAGGATGGTCCGAAGAAGGATGCCGGCAAGAAGAGCCGCAAGGGTAAGTCCGGCAAGCCGCAGCAGGCTCCGAAAGCGGATTCGTCTGAATCATAAATGTATCACACTGCGCTCCAGCAGCGCAGTCCCATCAGAGAGGAGAACACACTATGCCTAAGATTAAGACTCACAGCGGCGCGTCCAAGCGCTTTAAGATGACAAAGACCGGCAAGATCAAGCGCGCTCATGTTGGTCGCCGCCACATCCTGAACAAGAAGTCCACCAAGCGTCTGAGACATCTGCGTAAGGAAGGCTTTGCTGATTCCACCAACGTAGCACAGGTAAAGCGCCTGCTGCCGTACAAGTAATCTCAGGATTATCACAAAAACACTTACGATTTGAATTTGGAGGCAATGTTTAAATATGGCAAGAGTTAAGGGCGCAATGATGACGCGCAAGAGAAGAAAGAAGATTCTGAAGCTTTCTAAGGGTTACTTTGGTGCAAAGTCCAAGCTGTTCCGCACTGCAAACGAAGCAGTGATGAAGTCCCTGCGTTACGCATACATCGGCCGTAAGCACAAGAAGAGAGATTTCCGCAGACTGTGGATCACCCGTATCTCCGCTGCTACCCAGGCTAACGGCATGAACTACAGCACCTTCATGAACGGTCTGAAGAAGGCTGGCGTTGACATCAACCGTAAGATGCTGGCAGATCTGGCTGTAAACGACAAGCCGGCTTTCGAGGCTCTGGTTGCTACCGCTAAGGCTGCTCTGTAATTTTTCAGAATACACATTCCCTGTTTCCGATACGGAAACGGGGAATTTTTTTGCGCATATCTGTGGCAATTGGATAAAAAAATAGTTAGCTTTCGCTCAAAAACTGGAACAGCCGCCATTGACATTGGTTTTTGCGTGTGATATGCTTTTCTTTGAATTAGTGTAAACTAATTATTTCGGAGAATTTCAACAGCAAAAGGAGGAACGAACATGGAGCTGACCGGTACACATCTGCGGTATCTGCTGCACATGTACGAAATGTCTCAGCGGGAGGGCGAAATGCGGCTGACGGAGATTGCCAAGGCGCTGCATGTGAAAAAAGCATCCGTTGCGCGGATTGTCAGCGTTTTTCGGGAAAAACAGCTTGTGGATCAGCAGCGCTATGGGAAACTTCACCTGACAGCGTATGGAAACGAGGTGGCGGCGCGGTACGCCGGCCGCGTGTCCCATGTGGCGGACTGCCTGATGCAGACGGGGCTGTTTGTGACGCGCCAGCAGGCGACGGATGCGGCGTGCATCCTGCTGCCGGAGCTGCCGGAGTCCCGCGCCGATGCCGACACGGTTGCGGTAAGCTAATGAGAACAGGCAAATCAGACACGTGCTGTTTGGGGAGTATCTCCCGAACGGCACGTGTTTTTTTCTGTTGATTTCTCTGGGCTAACGCATATGCGGCGGAAATACACGGATAAACATGCAAAGAGCGGAATTTTTTTGGAACGCGTGTTATGTTTGCGTTTAGAAATAAAGTTATCCTATGCATTTTCTCGCAATTCATCGAGAAAATGGGAAAACGGCGGCGAATCATTTGGATAAAGTACATGAAAAATTCACGAAATAATTTGCGCATGTGCAAAAAACTGTCACAAAAAGTTAATGAAACAAAAATCCTGCGTTTTTTGAAATAGTGGAGAAATATCTGCAATTTGCCTTGCAAATATGTATATTTATCTGGGGAAGTCCCAAAGAAAGAATGATATTTCTCAATATGTGTTGTTGACAACTAACCAAAAATTTTCTATAATCGTACTATCAAATTTTGGAGTGAAGATTGTATCAAAAATACAGGTAATACAATCGAAAATTCAAGAAAAGTTAGTACGTACTGACAAAATCTGATTTGTTTTAGAAAGGGCGTAACATGAACAACAACGCGAAAAAGACGCTGCGTGTCCTGAGTGTGGCTACGGCAGCAACCATGATGGTGGGCGGTGCGGCATTTGCAGTCAATGCAGATGACATTCACGGTCACTGGGCAGAAAAGACCTTGCAGCAGTTCATTGACAACGGCTGGATTCAGGGCGACGAGGGCGGCATTCGTCCGGACAGCACCATCACCCGTGCAGAGATGGCAACCGTCGTAGATGCTGTCGAGGAATACACCGAGGAAGCGGATGTCTCCGGCTACAAGGACGTTGCAAAGACCGACTGGTTCTACAAGCAGGTGGCAAAGATCGTCAAGGCCAATGTCATGGTCGGCGTGGGCGACAACAAGTGGGCGCCGCAGGGCGATGTGACGCGCGAGCAGGCTGCCGTTATCATGTGCAAGCTGAACGATGTCTCGGTTGACACCAAGGCGAATGCGGCAGACATCCGCGCACAGCTGAGCAAGCTGGGCTACACGGATGCAAACGCCGTTTCCGATTGGGCTGCACCGTACATTCTGGCAGCGGTTCAGAACGGCTACATGTCCGGTTATCCGGATCACACGCTGCGCTCCGGCAACAACATCACGCGCGCAGAAGCCATCGTGATGCTGGACAAGGCAGGCGTGACAGAGCAGTTCGCTTACGTTACCATGAACGTACCGTATGACGATTTCTACAAGGCTGAGGGCGTAACCGCTGTTGACGGCGTTGACGCAGTTACCTCCGCAACCATGAGAAAGTCTCGCATGAACACGGCGGACGGACTGACTGCCGGTACCTACTACAAGACCGCAGAGGATGAGAAGTCTGACGCCATTCGCGGCGTTGTTTGCACGGTTCGTGTGGCAAAGTCTGATCTGGCAAAGCTGAATGCTTCTCTGACCGAGCATGATGATTACTACTACACCACGCTGGATTCCGTTCCGGAAAACTACAAGGAACTGACCGTCAACAAGGACGGCTCCTACAGCTTTGGCAAGACCACGGCTGCCGTAGACACCGAGACACTGAAGGACACCACCGTTACGTTCAAGACGTCCTCCAAGTACGGCGACTATCAGATGAAGTTCTCGACGAACGTTCTGGAAAAGATTGGCCGTGCATACGGCGCAACCGTAACGACCACAGACGGCACGTCTTATGCGATGCGTTCTCTGGAGAATGTGTGGAACGGCAAGAGTCTGGAACTGGCATGGTCTGTCGGCTTTACAACGACTTCACATGGCAACCCGCTGGTATCCGATGACTATGTTTCCATGATGGGCAAGACCATCAAGAGCGTGGCATTTTACACGGTAGACGGCAAGATTTACAGCTTGGACTGCGAGCAGTACGTTCCGGTGAAATTTGCGACCACGAATTTTGCAGTTGAGAACGCACTGGCTGACAGCGGTTCCACCTCTGTTGAGATGAAGGACTTCCCGAAGGATTATGAGGCGGAGTATCAGGTAACCGACGCACAGGGCAATGCAGCCGAAGGCCTTTCCGTCAAGGACGGCAAGATTTCCTGGAAGGGCACAGCGGCAACCGGTAAGTACACGCTGACGGTTTCGGATAAGTTCGGCAAGTATGCAAGCTACTCCACCACCTTTGAGCTGCAGACCGATGCTGTCGTTGCGGCATATGACGCAGAGAACAGCAAGCTGGTAAAGACCAAGGACGCAACCGACGAGCAGTTTGCAGACTATCTGTCCAACATTTCCAGCGTAACGGTCGGTGACACCACTTACAATGCAACCGGCAAGGGCGCTGCAAAGATTATCAAGGATGACGGCTCCATTGACTTCGATGCGACATACGGCAAGGACAAGACGCCGATCTTTGAAGCAGGCAAGGAGTACAATCTGGAAGTAGCTGCTACCGGCTACAAGAACAACATTTCCTTCAAGGCAACTGCTCCGGAAGCAAAGATTTATGTCAAGATGAACATCCCGTATGCGGATTTCTACGCTGCTGAAATCAACAACGAGGACGCTGTGGACGCTGTAACCTCCGCAACCAACAACAAGTCCATCAAGAACGGCGATGGCGATCTGGTCGGCGGCACCTACAACGACTACAATGCAGACGCTTGGGCAGCAGGCACCCAGAAGGAAGTACACATCAAGGGCGTTAGCTATCCGGTAGCCATCACGCCGTCTGAATTGGCACAGCTGACCAAGACCGATGACAAGCAGGCGGATTACTACTACACCGAGCTGGAGTCTGCACCGGCTGCTTACAAGACGGCAACCGTCAAGGACGGCAAGATTTCCTTTGGCGAGGCACAGGGCAAGACCACCAAGCTGGAGGCAAAAACGGAACTGTCCACTTCCACTCCTTGGGGCGACTATCGGCTCGATGTGGATACCGATGCGTTCGGCAAGAACAACGTATACGGCGTTGTGATTTCCGCCGAAAAGGACGGCAAGACCACGACCTACGGCATGCGTCAGGAAGAAAACATCTGGAGAAGAACCGAAATCGCTTGGTCCTCCGGCATCAAAAAGACCGAGCCGCACGGCAACGTGCTCAACTATGAGCACTATGTTGGTCTGATGGGCAGCACCATCAAGAGCGTGACCTACTACACGGCTGACGGCGAATACACCATTGACGCGGATCTGTATGTACCGGTCAAGTTCACAACCGATAATTTCAAGGTAGAAAATGCGCTGGCAGACAGCGGTTCCACTTCTGTTGAGATGAAGGACTTCCCGTCCGATTATCAGGCGGAGTACAAGGTAACCGACGCCAAGGGCAATGAGCTGGAAGGCGCTTCCGTCAAGGACGGCAAGATTTCTTGGACCGGCACACCGGCAACCGGTAAGTACACGCTGACGGTTTCGGATAAGTTCGGCAAGTACGCAAGCTTCTCTACTACTTTTGAACTCCAGACCAGCGCAATGCCGGCTGCATATCAGGCAAGCAATCTGCGCGTAGTGGGCGCTGACGGCGCAAGCGCAGAGGAGCTGAGCAGCTTCCTGTCCAACGTTTCTTCTGTTGCTGTCAACGGTAAGAGCTATACAGCATCCGGCCGCGGCTCTGTAGCAGTTGTCAACAGCAAGGGCTTTATTGATCTGACAACCTCTCCGTTTACCGGCATGAAGGCAGGCGACATCTACAAGATTTCCGTCAAGGCTACCGGCTATGCAAAGACCCTCGACTTTGAACTGACCGTTCCGGATAAGATTTACGCGTATGCAAATCTGACCTACAACGAGTACTGGGCAAACGAAGGCGTATACGCAGCTGGCAACGATTCCAGCTCCGAAGAAGCGGACGCAAAGGGTGAGCTGGACAAGGGCGGCTTTGATGCGGTATCCCGTGCAACCACCAACCACGGCCTGCATCGCGGCAGCTTCCAGCAGACCGCTGTGATTGAAGCAACAACCGCTGACGGACAGACCGTAAGCATGGGTGTTGACCATTGGTCTGAAGATAACACCAAGTTCTATGATGCAAATGGCACAGAGTATACGGTTGACCGCACGGCTAAGCCGATGAGCATTTCGTATAAGACCCGTCAGGGACGAGAAACTGTTACGGTAACAGCTTCCTTCAAGGACTATAAAATCACCGGCATCAAGTATGTTCCGGTTGCTGTTGACGCCGCAGACTATCAGGACTTCTGCAAGAAGTACACGGTAGTCAAGAACGGCCAGTCGGTACAGGGCGGCTACGGCGAGCAGAACCTGAAGGCATACACCGGCGTTGCCGCTGTGGATGCAGCGACCAACGGTCTCAAGACGGTTTCCAAGTCCGGCGATGCCTATACCTTCAGCGCACGCCAGACGGGCACCGGTTCCGGTCTGCTGGATCAGGAACAGGCAAACGACGGCACCGGCGTTACCACGGAAGTTAAGAAATACAGCGGCAACTACGGCGAGTTCCTGCGCGTTGACCTGAACGGCACATACGGCGCACTGGGCGCTGCTATGCAGACGGTCAAGTGGACATACTACGGCAGCGACAGCACCTACACCACACCGGTTGCAACCTACGGCACCAAATTCGCAGCGGATAACTGGATGCACAAGTCTATGGGCATTCAGCTGGGTCTGACCGATTCTGTTCGCTGCCAGCTGCCGGAAGGCACCGACGGCACCGGCTACTGGGCACTGACCGTTTACGGTCTGGGCACCTCGGATTACACCACCCAGTTCCAGGTAACCGCAGAAAACCTGCCGTCCACTGTAGCAGGCATCACGGACGAGCAGAAAACCGAGCTGACCAACCTGATTGTTACGGCACAGGAGCTGTCCGCAAAGAACCCGTCCAACAAGGCTGCTCTGGATGAGCACATTGCAGAGGCTCAGGCTATGCTGAACAATTCGGATGCAACCCAGCCGGAAGCTGCCGAGCTGATTGCAGACCTGCAGGGTCTCATCAAGACGGCACAGGACGAGCTGGCAGCACAGCCGACGGAAAAGACCGTAGCAAAGACAGTTACCGTAAATCCAGATGCAGACGAAGACTTTAATGCGTACAGCTTGATTGTTGATGTCACCGTCAAGGATGGCAAGGTTCAGTCTGTTGCATTGAACAAGGACTGCACCATCAAGAAGAGCAACAAGCCGTACTCTGAGGATGCGTTCAATGGTATGAACACCAAGCTGGCTGGCAAGTCTGCTGCTGAGATTGACGGTGCAGACATCGTTTCCGGTGCAACCTGCTCTTCCAATGCAATCAAGGAAGCTGCCAAGGCTGCTCTGAGCGAATAAGATTACATCGAAATCTTTTTCATACGTTCCTTTCACAGTCCCTCCGGATATTTGTCCGGAGGGACTGCTTTGTGTCTGTTGAGCAAATATGCTGAAAAACAGCGAAAGCAAATGCTAATTTTTTACGCGGGAAGCATTGACGGAAGGCGGGGGATATGTTATCCTATCTATAGATTAGTTCATTCTAACAATAAAAACGAAATATAGGAATTATCCGGCGTTTGCCACACGGCAAACGGCTTTTTCCTGCCCACGGCTTCGTTTGACAACCGAGTATCTATGCGGTATACTGAGGTAATTTGGAGCGAGGACAACCAATTTGTGTGGGAGACATCTCCTGCGCAATTTCTTTTTCTGTTCCTATTAGTTTCTACTAACCGTATGAGAAGTTGGGAGTTGTACCATGAAGCTGAAAAAACAGGACATTCTATTGCTGGCGGCACTGCTGGCGGGCGTGCTCCTACTCGGCGCATTTCTGATGCTGACGCGAAAGAGCGGCGCGGAAGTCGTTGTGAAGGTGGCGGGCAAACAGGTGACATCAATGCCTCTGGATAAAGACACGAAATATACCATTCATGGTGTCAATGGCGGCACAAATGAGCTGGTGATTGCGGACGGTCAGGTTTGGCTGGAACAAGCGAGCTGTCCGGACAAGCTGTGTGTGCATCAGGGCAAGATTCAGTACGCCGGACAGAGCATCATCTGCCTGCCGAATAAAGTGAGCGTCACCATTGAGGACGAACAGGACAAAAACGGCGTGGACGCTGTGGCACAGTGAGGGACGAGCGATGAAACAGACAAAACGATTGGCACTGTACGGCATGCTTGCCGCACTGGCACTGGTGCTCAGCTACATCGAAGCGATGGTTCCGGCGTTTTTCGCCGTGCCGGGCATGAAGCTCGGCTTGACCAATCTGGTCGTTCTCGTGGCGCTGTACCGCATGGGCGCGAAACAGGCAGTTATCATTAACTTTGTGCGCATCGGTTTGACGGCGATGCTGTTTGGAACGGTGGTTAGCCTGTGGTATTCTCTGGCGGGCGGACTTTTATCCGGAGCAGTGATGATTGCACTCAAAAAAACAGGAAAATTTCAGCCGGTGACCGTCAGCGTGGCGGGCGGCGTCATGCACAATGTGGGTCAGATTCTGGTTGCCATGGCAATCATGCAGACCAGCGCCATCGCGTGGTATTTGCTGGTGCTGTGGGTTTCCGGCATTGCTGCCGGTGCTGCGGTCGGTCTGCTGGGCAGCTGGATGCTCCGGCGCCTGCCGGAACTGCGGTAAGATTGCGTTTTTGTTGTGAGAAAGGAATATTATGAAATATAAATTACGATTGATTCTGGCATCCGCCGTAGTGGCGAGTATGCTGCTGACGGGATGCGGCACGGCATCTGATACAAAACATACAGGCAGTGCATCGGAAACACAGACAACCAACAGCACAACGACCAGCTCGACGCAGCCGGTCAGCCAAGAAATCTTTGCGATGGACACGTATATGACGGTTACGGCGTATGGTGACAACGCACAAAAGGGCGTGACCGATGCGGTTGCGGAAATTCAGCGCTTGGACAATCTGCTGTCCATTGGCAAGGAGGACAGCGAAATTTCCAAGCTCAACAAGAGCGGCTCCGCGGCGCTGTCCGATGACACGGCGGTTATGGTCGCAAAGGCGCTGGACTTGTACAAGAGCACCGGCGGCGCGTTTGACATTACAGTTCTGCCGCTCATGGAGCTGTGGGGCTTTACGACACAGGAATATTACGTCCCGACGGAGGATGAAATTCAGTCTACGTTGCAGCGCGTCGGTGCAGACAAGCTGACATGGGACGAAAGCACCCAGACGCTGACGCTGGGAGACAAGCAGGAAATTGACTTGGGCGGCATTGCCAAGGGCTTTACGTCTAGCCGCATCATGGAAATCTTCAAACAGGACGGCGTGACCTGCGGCATGGTGTCGCTGGGCGGCAACGTGCATCTGCTGGGCACCAAGCAGGACGGCAGTGCATGGCGCGTTGGCATTCAGGATCCGGACAACACCGATGATATGCTCGGTGTGCTGCAGGCGAACGACTGCGCGGTGATTACATCCGGCGCGTATGAGCGAAACTTTGAAAAGGACGGCGTGACCTATCATCACATCATTGATCCGGCAACCGGTAAGCCGTCCAACAGCGGTCTGACCTCGGTTACCATCGTCAGCAAGGACGGCACACTGGCTGACGGTCTGTCCACCTCACTGTTCGTCATGGGCAAGGACAAGGCGATTGCGTACTGGAAGCAGCACGCAGACGAGTTTGACACCATTCTGGTGGATAAAGACAGAAATGTATACATCACGGAGGGCATTGCCGGTAATTTCTCACCGGACAGCGTTTCCGCCGAGCAGGTGCATACCATCGAAAAATAATATCCCATTGTAACAACCAATCGTTTCACCACGCAAGGAGGCAAAACATGCGTATCTTTTACAATCAATCTGTGGATGCCATTGCCCGCCGACTGATACCGGGCATTGCTGTCGCGGCGCTGGCGGCATGGGGCGTTGCCTCCGGCGGCGCGGTGCTGGAAGACATTCCGGAGCTGACATCCAAGGCACAGGCGGCCAATCTTGGCTCCGGTTCTGCCGGTGCGGCGGCGGATGCCGGCTCTTGGCAGGACGGCACGTGGACGGGCACGGCACAGGGCTACGGCGGTGACGTTACCGTCAGCGTGACCATTGCGAACAAAAAGATTACTGCCATTGAGGTAGTGTCCGCCTCGGGAGAGACGCCGTCCTTCTTCTCGCGCGCAAAGGCAATTATTCCAAAGATCATTGAGGCGCAGAATCCGGATGTCGATGTGGTGTCCGGTGCGACCTATTCGTCCAATGGCATCATCAACGCCGTGAAAAACGCACTGACCAAGGCGTCCGGCGGCACAGTGACCGAGACATCCAACGGCGGTGCGGCGAGCAAGGCGGCGGGAAGCACTTCCTCCGATGCGTTTCAGGACGGCACGTACAAAGACGGCACGTATACCGGCTCGGCGGCGGGATTCCGCGGCAATATTACGGTCAGCGTGACGATTTCCGGCGGCAAGATTGCGAGCATCAGCGTCGTTTCCGCACCGGGCAACGATGAACCGTATCTGAGCAAGGCGAAAACGCTCATCGCCAAGGTGCTTGCCAAGCAGAGCCCGAACGGCGTGGACACGGTGTCCGGCGCAACCTATTCGTCCAACGGCATTTTGAATGCCATCAAGAACGCGCTGACTAAGGCGGCGGGCGGTACGGTGTCCGAGACGCCGAGCAGCGGCGGAACAACCGGCGGCGACACTTCTCCGAGCAAGCTGGATAAAGATACATATACGGGCACGTACAAAGACGGCACGTACACCGGCACCGGAAAGGGCTATAAGGGCACAGTGACGGCGAAAGTCACCATTTCTGGCGGAAAGATCAAAACCATTGACGTTTCCGGCAGCGATGACGCGGCATATTTTGGCAAGGCGAAAAACGGCATTGTCAATAAAATTATTTCCGGTCAGTCCACCAATGTGGATACGGTATCCGGCGCGACCTACTCGTCCAACGGCATTATCTCTGCGGTGAGAAATGCGCTCAAGAAGGCGCAGACCACCGGCGGCACAACCACCGATGACGAGGACAAGAAGGACGAAAAGACCTACACCGACACCAAGACCGAGTTCTACGGCATCGGCTACGGCTATCGCAGCGGCCGCATTGTGCTCAAGGTCACGGCGTCCGGCGGCGAGTTAAAGGGCATTGACGTCATCGAAAAGAACGATCAGGACGATGACTATTTTAACGATGCCATGGAAATCGTGGAAAAGGTCAAGAACGGCAAAAATATCAACGTGGTGGACACCGTGTCCGGTGCGACGTATTCGTCAAAGGGCATTTTGACCGCACTGACGGAGGCGCTGAACAAGGCGGTGATTGCGGGACAGTACACCCCGCCGAAGGAAACGCCGGATACACCGGATACGCCGGACACACCGGAGCCGACACCGGAAGGAAAGACGTACACGGAAACGGTTGCGGTCAATCCGGATGCAGATAAAGATTTTGAAGCCTATGATTTGCTTGTCGATGTCACGGTACAGGGCGGAAAAGTGACAGGCGTATCGCTCAGCGCATCCAATGGATATGGTTCCAATTCTGAGGAACAGGCAACCAATAAAAAGCGTTCGGAGAAAGCGGTAAATATGAATCTGATTGGAAAGTCTGCATCAGAAATAGACGGTGTAGATGTAATCAGTAAGGCAACCTGTTCGTCCATTTCCATCAAGCAGGCGGTCAAGCAGGCACTGGCAAAGGCGGAGGGCTGATTTGTTGAAACATCTGGATTTTTGGTCAAGACTGGGCAGTCTTGTGCTGGCGGTCGCGGCGCTGTGTGTCTATCAGGCACATGCGCTGCAGTGGCAGGCGGCAGAAGACGAAAATAAACAGCAGATTGCCGAGGCACAGGCAAAAAACGCCGCCGCAGAGGGCGGGGCAGTCAGCTACGCGGACGGCACATACACCGGCAGCGGCGACGGCTTCGGCGGCACAGTGTCTGTGGAGGTCACGGTGTCCGGCGGCAAAATCACCGCGATTGACGTTGTCAATGCGGCGAATGAGGACGCGGCGTATTTGGATAAGGCAAAGGGCATCATTGACAGCATGATTTCCGCCAATTCGCCGGAGGTCGATACCATCAGCGGAGCGACATTCTCCTCGACAGGCATTAAGACGGCGGTACAACAGGCATTGGAGGGCGCAGCAGCATGACAAACACGCAAACAGCATCAAAAGCGGCGGCAAAGAAAAAGCCGATGAATCCGATGCAGCGCGTCAAGCTGCGCCGCCGCGTACGTGCCGTCATTCAGCTGGCGTTTTTTCTGCTCGCACCGTCCGTGTACACTTCGTGCTTTTCCGGCATAAAGGAAATGGCGGCGGCAGTTGGCGCAAAGGACCCGATTTCATACGGTTCGTTTTTCACGACACTCGTGGTGGTATGTCTGTACACCATAGTCTGCGGCCGGTTTTTCTGCGGCTATGCCTGCGCCTTCGGCGCGTTTGGCGATGCGGTATATGAGCTGTCCCAATTTGTTCAGAAAAAGACAAAAAAGAAGCTGCCGCACATGTCGGACAAGCTGACCGGATACCTGCAAAAGGTCAAGTATCTGGTTTTGCTCGCCATTGTCGTTTTGTGTGCAGCAGGTGTGTATGATAAGCTGCCGGGCTGGAGCCCGTGGGATGTATTCTCGATGCTGACCGCGCCGCGCGGCATTCCGGCGGGCTATACGATTGCGATTGTGCTTTTGATTGCCATTGTTGTCGGCATGGCGGTAAAAGAACGCTTTTTCTGCCAGTTCTTGTGCCCGATGGGCGCGATTTTTGCACTGCTTCCGGTGGTTGGCCGCTATACGCGCAATCGCTCCAACTGCATCAACCGCTGCTCGGCGTGTGCAAAAAATTGTCCGGTCTCGGTAGAGACCGACGAGGGCAATATCCGCATGGGAGAATGCATCTCCTGCGGCAAGTGCAGCGATGTGTGTCCGCGCCGCAACATCAGCTATGCGAATGACCGCGTGCAGGACGGCAATGCGCCGTTTCCGGTTGCGGTCAAGGCGGTGCTGCTGTTCGCCATTTGTCTGGCACTCGGCTTGATTCGCAGTTTTGGATAACAAAAAAAGCTCCCCCGCGGGAGCTTTTTTTGTCGCGTCAATCGCTGTTTTGGGGCGTCTGCGGCGCCAAACAGCGCAGAATGCCGGAGTTTCGGACGAATTGGCTGTCCACAGCCAGATATCCGGTGACATTGGGACGGAAGCCGGAGCCTGTCAGGCGATCCTCGTAGCGCCAGATTGTGGCGAGCGGGATTTGGATTTGCTCGGCGGGATTGTTGTCATCGTATTGGAAAAATACGTTTTCGTTGTCCGCGCTGACGAACAGCAGGCGGGTGATGGTCTTGTTCGGGAACTGGCGGGTGAGCTGCGCCGTCACAAGATATTTTACCATCTCGATGGTCACATCATCCAGCTCGGCCTCCAAGATGCGGATGCGCTCCAAGAAGCCCGCCAAGGTGCGCTCCAGACGCAGCTTGTATTGCGGCATGAGCGGTGTGACCGCGGGTTTGTCCATGCTCGGCTGGAAAGAGACGAGGAATTTCTTTTCGTCGTTGCTGTACACGCAGGTGTACGCAGCGTGCATGTGCGTGCCGCAGCGCGGGCAGGTTTGCAAAAACATCGAACCGTTGAGCAGCTTTTCGCGCAGCTCCGGCTGCGTCTGTGCGTTGATGACGTTGTATTGCTCGATGTCAAAGGTGGTGCTGCACTTGGGGCAGGTCATTTGCGTGGTGTTCGGCGTGGACATGAGACAATCCCTCCTGTACAGAAAAAATAAGTTGGTTCTAGTATACCACAAAATATCGTGCGTTGGGTAAAACTGTGGTATAATTGCAGCAAAAATAAAAAAGGAGACAGGACATGAATACCTTGAGCTTGGTACACGCGCATTTGCAGTCGTGGATTCATTCGGGAGATTTCGTCATTGACGCGACGGCGGGCAACGGAAAGGACACGGAATTTTTGTGCGGCTTGGTCGGACGGGAGGGAAAAGTCCTCGCGTTTGACATTCAGGAGCAGGCGGTGGAAAACACCAAAAAGCGGCTGGCGGAACACGGCTGGTCGGAGGTCGGAGAGGTGGTGCTGGACAGCCACGCCAACATGGGCGCGTATGCGCAGGAAAACAGCGTGGACTGCATCGTGTTCAACCTCGGCTGGTTGCCGGGCGGAGACCACACGGTATTTACTCATGCGGACAGCACGATTGCAGCCATCGAAGCGGGACTTAGGCTGCTGCGCAAAGATGGCGTGATGTGCGTGAGCATTTATTACGGCGGCGCGAGCGGCTATGAGGAGCGGGATGCGCTGCTGGAATACGTTAGGACGATTGATCCGGCACAGTATACGGTTCTCGTCACGCAGTTCGCCAATCGGGCGGGAGACCCGCCGATTCCGGTGTTTATTCACAAGGCAACATGAAAACGGAAAGCAGGGGAGTAAGCCTCTGCTTTTTTGTTTTATTCGGCGAAAATGCGGAGATATTCGAATGATTTGAAAAAGAAAATGAAAAAAATAAAAAATACGCAGAAAAATCAGTATATGTTAACAATGGATAAAACAAAACCTTAGCGCGCCCTAACAACTGAACAAATGCAACAAAAATGCGGAAGCACCGGAAAAATACCGCGCAATTCATTGACAACAGCACAGAAAAAAGATATTATACTAATTGATTAGCAAGGACTAATTAGCTTTCGCGTGCGCAAAGTATAAGACTATGCTAAAAAACAGAAATAAAGGAGGAACGGATCATGATGCCATTGACATTTGCAGCAGTTGGCGAGGAAAATACCATTGTGAAAATCGGCGGCAAGCCGGAGGTCAAGAAACATCTGGAAAATCTGGGCTTTGTTGTGGGAGGAACCGTAAAGGTTGTTTCTGCGATGGGCGGAAACCTGATCGTGAATGTAAAGGAAGCGAGAGTCGGTATCAGTCAGGAGATGGCACAGAAAATCATGATTTGATGCCTTCGCAAAAATGAAGGGAAGGAGAACGCAAAGATGACATTAAAAGAAGCAAAAGTCGGCAGCACATACACCGTGGCAAAGATTACGGGTGCCGGTGCAATCAAGCGCCGCATCATGGACATGGGCATTACCAAGGGCATTGAAGTGTACATCCGCAAGGTTGCTCCGCTCGGCGATCCGGTAGAGATTACCGTTCGCGGCTATGAGCTGTCTCTCCGCAAGGAAGACGCTGAGATGATCGAAGTCAAGTAATCCGAAGGATTGTTTGAAAAAAGAGGTTAATTTTGAAACGCGTGTAAACGGTTTCACCAGCACGCGTAGAAAGGAAATGAACGATGAGTTTGACAATCGCCTTAGCCGGCAATCCGAACTGTGGTAAAACAACCCTGTTCAACGGTTTGACCGGTTCCAATCAGTTCGTCGGCAACTGGCCGGGCGTAACGGTTGAGAAAAAAGAGGGCAAGCTGAAGCAGCACAGTGATGTCGTCATCACGGACCTTCCGGGCATCTATTCGCTGTCTCCATACACACTGGAGGAAGTGGTAGCGAGAAATTACTTGCTCGGCGAGCGTCCGGATGCTATTTTGAACATCATTGACGGCACCAACTTGGAGCGCAACCTGTACCTGACCACCCAGCTGACCGAGCTGGGCATTCCGGTCGTTGTCGCAGTAAACATGATGGATATTGTCGAGAAAAACGGCGATAAAATCAACATCGAGGAGCTCGGCAGAGAGCTGGGCTGTAAGGTGGTAGAAATCTCCGCGCTCAAGGGCAGAGGCATCATGGAGGCTGCTGAGGCGGCCATTCACGCGGCAAAGAACGAAAAGACCATTCCGCAGCACAAGTTCTGCGGTCCGGTAGAGCACGCACTGGCACACATTGAGGAGCTGGTTCTGCACGATATGCCGGAGGAACAGCAGCGCTGGTATGCCATCAAGATTTTCGAGCGCGACAGCAAGGTTCTGGAACAGCTGAACCTGTCCGAGGAGACGCGCGCGCACATCGAGAAGGACATTGAGGCTGCCGAGACCGAGGAGGATGATGACTCCGAGTCCATCATCACCAACGAGCGATACATTTATATTGCATCCATCATCAAGGGCTGCTATAAAAAGGTATCCGCCGGCAAGCTGACCATTTCCGATAAGATTGATAGAATTGTCACCAACCGTATTTTGGCTCTGCCGATTTTTGCGGTTATTATGTTTATCGTGTACTATGTATCGGTCACCACCGTCGGCACGGTAGCGACGGACTGGGCAAATGACGGCGTGTTCGGCGACGGCTGGCACCTGTTCGGCATCGGTTCCTCTGCGTATTCCGATGTAGCGGACGAATACGACGAGGCACTGACCGTTGCAAACGGCTTTGTCACCTATGAGTCCGAGCAGGGCGTGGACACCTCCGCTGTAGAAGCAGCGATGGATGCGGAGTCTGAGGATTACGATCCGGAAGCTGCAAAGGCTGCTCTGACGAAGTTCGCAGCAACAATTCCGGCAGGCACCGAAGCGACCTATGAGGTAGAGGACGAAGAAACGCTGGCAACCGAGGACGAGACGGCTACCGTTGACGATCTGACCGCTGCCATGGCAGTTCTCGATCAGGACGGCTATGAGGCACCGGATCCGGCAAACTACGGCGTTTGGATTCCGGGCATTCCGGTATTTGTAGAAAAGGCTCTGACCAGCATCGGCTGTGCAGACTGGCTGTCCGGTCTGATTCTGGACGGTATCGTTGCCGGTGTCGGCGCGGTTCTCGGCTTTGTGCCGCAGATGCTCGTTCTGTTCATCTTCCTGGCATTTTTGGAGGCCTGCGGCTACATGGCGCGTGTTGCCTTCATCATGGACCGTATTTTCCGCCGCTTTGGTCTGTCCGGCAAGTCCTTCATTCCGATTCTGATCGGTACCGGCTGCGGCGTTCCGGGCATCATGGCTTCTCGTACCATCGAGAACGAAAAAGACCGTCGTATGACGATCATGACCACAACCTTTATTCCGTGCGGCGCAAAGACCCCGTTCATCGCCATGGTTGCAGGCGCAATCTTCGGCGGCGCAGCATGGGTAGCAACGTCTGCTTATTTCCTTGGCATCGCAGCAATCATTTGCTCCGGCGTCATTTTGAAGAAAACCAAGATTTTTGAGGGTGATCCGGCTCCGTTCGTTATGGAGCTGCCGGCATATCATATGCCGACCGTAGGCACCGTGCTGCGCAGCATGTGGGAGCGCGGCTGGTCCTTCATCAAGAAGGCAGGCACCATCATCCTGCTGTCCACCATTCTCGTTTGGTTCCTGTCCTACTTCGGATGGGCAGACGGCAGCTTCGGTATGCTGACCGAGGATCAGATCGACTGCTCGATTCTGGCGAAGGTTGGCGGCGCCATCTGCTGGATCTTTGCACCGCTCGGCTTCGGCAACTGGCAGGCAACCGTCGCTTCCATCACCGGCCTGATTGCAAAGGAAAACATCGTAGGTACCATGGGTATCCTGTACTCCGGCGGCGCAGGCACCGTATACCAGAACATGGCAGCGACCTTCTCGCTGGCAAGCGGCTATGCGTTCCTCGCATTCAACCTGCTGTGCGCACCGTGCTTCGCGGCAATGGGCGCAATCCGCCGCGAGATGAACAGCACCAAGTGGTTCCTCGGTGCGATTGGCTACCAGTGCGGTCTGGCATATCTGGTTGGTCTGGTTATCTATCAGATTTCCAGCCTGCTCAGCGGCGGCGGCTTCGGCATCGGCACCGTTGCAGCCATTGTGGTTATCGTGCTGTTCTTCTTCCTGCTGCTCCGTCCGAGCAAGAAGGCTGAAATCAAGAGAAGCACATTGGCGGTTGACGCAAGATAAATTTCGTGCGAAAATAATAGATCAAAGGAGGAAGAAACATGACCTGGCTCATAGAAAACATGGGTACAATCGTTGTTTTGCTTGTACTTGTTATCCTTGTAGCGCTGATTGTCCGCAAGCTGTATTCGGACAAGAAGAAAGGCATTCATTCCTGCGGCGGTCACTGCGGAGGCGGCTGCCCGGGGTGCTCATCCTGCGGCGGCAGCTGTTCCTCTTGCTCTGCGCACAAGAAATAAACAGTGCTGACACAGCGCAAAACCAAAGGCGGCATGGGAGAAATCCCATGCCGCCTTTTTTCGATACTTGTATGAAAATGGTATATTTTCGAGGAAAGACGCGAAAAAACGTCCAGAATCAGACAAGAATGCTGTTTCTGGACGTATCGTACAAAAATATTCGGATAAACCTTGCTATTGTTGGTGAAAAATGATATAATTAAGCCTGCGAGGAGCCGAAAGACGGCGCAACCGAGCCGCGCGCCTTCTCGGCGAGCTGCTGCGCGGTGCGCGG
>JABLTO010240665.1_pt1 | contig 18267 bp, 21 predicted proteins | sample 7160091 | NCBI WGS metagenome assembly JABLTO01 (sample SAMN14651225, study PRJNA627086) | human gut metagenome | isolation source: feces | host: Homo sapiens
AAAAGAAGCAACTGGATTTGAAAGCTTACTTACATTTGCTTAGTGATTCATAAGTAATTTGTCTGATTTAAATTGACAATTCAGGTCATAAAAAGTTGCATGAAATTCTCCATCATTAGCTATAGTTTCTCTAATTTTATGATCCATAAGACTTACAGATATATTTCCTATACCACAAATAAGTGCTGTAGAAAGTATTATTCCTATTATAGTAACAATAGTCCTTCTTTTATTTTCTTTTAAATATCTTAATGTAAGTGATGTGTATAAATTCATTTATATCACCTCATCTTGCTTTATAGTACCATCTTCTATAGTTATAACTCTATCTGCTTGAAGTGCAATACTTGGATCATGAGTTATCATTATTAATGTTTGATTATATTTTCTAACAGATAACTTTAATAATTCTAATACTTCTTTAGAATTTTTGCTATCTAAGTTTCCAGTTGGCTCATCTGCTAAAACTATAGATGGCCTATTTATTAAAGCTCGTCCTATAGAAGTTCTTTGTTGTTGAACTCCACTTAATTCATTAGTAAGATGATTTGCTCTTTCTTTTAATCCTAATGTTTTTAATAAATCATCTAGATAATCTTTATCTATTTTTCTATTGTCCAGTTCAGCAGGTAATAGTATATTTTCTTTTACACTAAGTACTGGTATTAAGTTATAAAACTGATATATAAGTCCTACATTTCTTCTTCTAAATATAGATAAATCTTTTTCTTTTAAATTATATATATCTACATCATTTATATAAACCTTACCACTAGTTGGCTTGTCTACTCCTCCTAGTAAGTGTAATAAAGTACTTTTACCACTACCACTTGGACCTACAATTGCTACAAATTCACCTTTATTTATTGATAAATTTATATTTTTTATGGCATCAACTTTAGCTTCACCTTTACCATAACTTTTAGTTAAGTTTTCTACTTTTAAAATTTCCATGTTTTCCTCCATAAATCATTTAGTAATCTTACACTTCATAGTTTAAAGCTTCACTCTTACTCTAAAGTGAATTTAAATATTACATTTTAGTCACTATAAGTTTTATGGATGACTATATGAAACTCTGTACCTTTATTTTTTTCACTTTTTACATAAATGTCACCATTTTGACTTTCGATTATAGACTTTGCCATTGCTAGTCCAATTCCAACACTATCTTCTTTGGAATTGCTTTTGCCTTTATAAAACCTTTTGAATATATGAGGTAAATCTTTTTTATCAATTCCTTCTCCATCATCTTTTATTATAATTTCTAAGTAAAGTGGATTTTGCTCATATTTAATGTATAAATTCCCCCCTATTGGTGTATGTTCTACACAGTTTTTAATTACGTTTACTAAAGCTTCTGTTGACCAATTTATATCTCCAATATATGTAACATCTTCCTCTCCGCTTATACTAAGATTAATATTTTTAAGTTCGATTAAAATAAGACTTGGTTGTATCGCTCTAGTTATTAATTCTTTTACATTTACTTTTTCTTTATTAAAATCAATAACCTTAGCTTCTATCTTAGAAAGCTTTAGCATGCTTTTTATAAGCCATTCCATCCTAGTTAACTGTGATTTTATCTTATTTAAAAATTCATGCTTAGTTTCTTTTGAAATATCTCCATACATTAAATCATTTAAAATTATAAGAGAAGTCATAGGTGTCTTTAGTTGATGTGATATATCTGAAATAGTATCATTTAAAAATACTTTTTCTTTATTTAAAAGGTCCACTTTTTCCTTTAATATATTAGTCATTTTTAGTAATTCAGTTTTAAGTAAACCAATTTGCCCTTCTTGGTTTCTTTTTTTCATTTCAAAATCTATTCCTTCTGAGCTATGATATACATAATCAGTCATATCCTTAATATCATTATAGAAATTTTTAAAATAAACCATAACCACTAATATAATTACAAGAAAAATAACTACTATAAATAAAGCATTTAATCTAATTATTTTGGGTAAACTTGATTTAATAATAGGTTCATTATTTAAACTGATATTTTCATTATAATTATACTTATTTAAAATATCTTTTCCTAAATTTAAGTTTTTTGTTGATTTTTCTTGAGTTATTATATTAATTATTTCCTTTTCAAAGCTAGGATTAGCCGCAACTATACTACCAATTATGGCTTGATTATTTTCTACTACTTCGTTTTTAATTATATTTATACTTACAAAACTAATTTCTATAGATAAACCTATCGTAATTATAAACAATATTAAATAATTTCTTATAAATCCTTTTACCTCAACATTAGATAGAAACATTATTTTCACTTCCATTCCACTTATATCCCATACCTCTTACAGTAAGAATGTATTTAGGATCAGCTGAGTTGTCTTCAATTTTTTCTCTAAGACGTTTTATATAAACAGTAAGTGTGTTATCATTTACAAAATCATAGGTAACATCCCAAAGCTTTTCTAATATTTTAGACCTGCTTAATACTGTATTTTTATTTTGTATTAAAATTAATAATAACTTATATTCAACAGAAGTTAAAAACACTTCTTCTCCATTTTTAAATACTCTTGCTTCTAAAGTGTGTATACTTAAACTCCCAAATTTAAGTACTTTTTTACTTTCACTATAAGTACTTCTTCTTCTAAGTACAGCCTTTATTCTAGATATAAGCTCTCTTACTCGAAAAGGTTTTGTCATATAATCATCTCCTCCAATATCTAGCCCCATTACAATGTTTACTTCTTCATCACAAGCAGTTAAAAATATTACTGGTATTTCGTTATTTTCCCTTATTTCTTTACAAAAATCATATCCATTTCCATCTGGAAGCATAACATCCAATAGTATAATGCTATATTCCTTTTCTTGTATGTTCTTTCTAGAACTTTCTAAATCTTTACATATATCAATATTAAAGCCTTCTTGCTCTAGTGCATATTTTACTCCAAAGGCTATTGTACTATCATCTTCAATCATAAGTATATTTAGCATAAATTTCTCCAATCTTATTTATCATAATATAATTATTATACATTAGCTAAATTAATATAATAAGATTAATAAAATTACTAAATAGTCACATTGTGTATTCAATAAGTTGTAATTTAATAGATCTATTTACAAAAAAGGCAGTGAACGTAATTCACTACCTTTTTAACCTATAAAAATTTCTCAGATGCTCTTTTCCAAAATTCAAAATCAGAACGTCTAAGAAGTTTTAATTTTAGGTCAGATCTTACAATATGAATATCTGTAATATCATTAAACCTATATTCATTTCCATCTACAACCACTAATATAGAATTTTCAAATCTATACTCTGGCACTATACTTATTGTAGATTTTGCAGATAAAACTATACTTGAAGTAAAAGATCTATATGCAATAGTATTCATTGGTGCAAGTGGTGTAAGCTGTAATGTATCTAAACTTGGATCTATAATACTTCCACCTGCTGAGTAATTGTATGCAGTAGATCCAATAGGTGTTGATATAAGCATCCCATCTCCACTAAAGTTTTGGATTTTATTTTCATTAACCCTTAAATCTAAATGTAGCGTTCTTGAACAAACACTTTTAATTACTATTTCATTTACTGCATAGATATCTTTACTGCTTTCTTTAGTGCATATACTCCCTTTTAAAGGATGCACTTCTTGTATAGTAAAGTCATTATTTTTATATAATTCTATAAATTCATCTATTTCATCTGGGTCAAACTCGGCAAAAAAACCTAAATGACCTGTATTTATTACTACCATAGGTACACTTGGAAATTTAAAATCTTGAATAGTTTTTAAAAAAGATCCATCTCCCCCTATAGATATTATAAGTTCTGTATTTTCTTCTAATTTTGAACTTACTAAAAAATTATTCTCCTCAAGCTTTTTAGTTAGTAATTCTTTGGTGTATAATGACTTCTCCAAGTCGTTTGAGTTTATAGTTATAACTCTTTTCATATTTAATCTTTCCTAACTTTAATAATTGTCATATTTTTATTATATTTTACATTTTATTTAAATTATATTCAATCTTTAAAATTTGCTTAACTTATGTCGCCAACGTTATATCCTCGTTAACACGTCGGATACATCCGTTGCTTAAAATTCACTATGTTCATAAATCTAAACTTTAAAATAAAAAATAGATACATTTAAACAGTTTTATATGTATCTATTTGTATTCATTATATTATTAATGTTGTTAGTGCTGAAAGTATAATAATTATAATTGCTGATATTAATAATAATTTATTTCTATTTTTTGTAACCTTAGTTTTATCTTCATTTTCATAGTTTTGTTCATCTTCTATTAATAATGATTCTTTTATCTCTGCTTTTTCATACATTATAGAACTTAAATCTAATATAACTTCTCTAAATTCACTATACTTCTCTGTTCTGTTTAAAAGCTTTTTTATTATCTCTATTAATTCTTCATTTCCATTTATACCTTTTAAAGCATTAAAATTTATACCTTTGTCTATAAATTTTAACATTTGTTCTTCATCATAACTTTCGCCAAATGGTAATTTTTTAAATATACATTCAAATAAAATTAATCCCAATGCAAAAAAGTCACTTTCTGTATCTGTATAGTTAATGCATATCTGATGTGGGGATAAATATTTTATATTATTCCCTGACCTTATGTTTACACCATGGTTAGCTTTAGTAACTCCAAAATTTAATATTTTTACATTATACCATTTATCTACTAAAATATTACTTGGATTCAAGTCTCCATGGTACATCCCATGCTCTTTAGCCGCTTCTAGTCCCTTTAGTATTTGAGTTGCTATTGATATTATTGCTTCTAAGTGAAGGTAATTCCCCTCTATTATATTATTTAAACTAATACCCTTTTCATATTCATATATCATATAATACCATATTCCATCTTCTCTATAATCAACACCTACATCAATCATATTTAGTATATAAGGTGAGTTTATCTCTCTTATTATGGTAGATTCATCAATTAGATTTGCTAGAAAGTCTTCACATATATGATTATTATGATTTATTACTTTTAATAAAATAGTTTTATTTTCATATAAATCTCTTGCTTTATAGAGTTTATTAAACTCTATATTATCTTCTATATTTATTATAGAGTACCTATTTCCTATAAAGTTCAAATTCCTCCCTCACTTTTTTACATTTTTTTATTTCAATATAATTATAATATCATTTTTAATATGTTTTTCCAACAAAAACAACAAAAAAATATAGCTAATACGAATATCAGCTATATTTTTATTAATTATTTTTGTTTTTATATACACTATTAGATATATATTGAGTCCTGATTACATTTCCATTTGAATCTCTATTTTCTATATATGTTTTTGCAGCGTCTAATCCTCCTGTTGTATACGGCTCTACTTTTATGCTTATATTTTTCTTATCCGATGCATTTCCATATATTTTAGAAGTTATTACACCATTACTTACTGTATTTTTTATATATACTGGATGAGAGTATGGGTTTTTAAATCTAAAATCACTACCACCATCACTAACCATTGCATCTCTTCCTATAGACACATAACTTGACTTTAATGAGTGATTTCTTCTTGATGTTACATCAAGGCCAGAATATAATACTGAATTAAATAAAGTACTAGATACTTGGCACACTCCTCCACCTACATCTTGCTCTAATTTTCCATTTATTATAACAGGAGCATCTTTGTATCCATTTGATTTTGTTCTTTTACCCGTTAGATTATTATACGAAAATTCTTCTCCGGGCATTAGTAATACATCACTTGTTACTTTTGCAGATAGTACTATATTTGTAACTCTATTTGAATCATTTGTTGAAAATTTTGTACTAAACTCTGCTAGTAATGTATTTACACTTTTAGCAGCTTCTGTATTTATCTTTGGCTGTTTTATATTTACTTTTAAATCTATAGCTTTATAATCTTTATTTTTTATAGCATCATAAATAGATTCTTTAGTTGCTGCTATATCTAATTCTTTACCTATAGTTGCACTAGATGCACTAATATTTCCAGAATCAGATATATATACCTTTGCATTTTCCATAGCCACATTTATTGATTCTGATATGCTCTGTATTTTCTCACTTAACTTATTTTCATTGTATAAAGATTTTATCTCTAAATTTTTAATATTTTTATTAAGGTCGAAAAATCTTTTTATATTTTCAAAATATGAGTCCGTTTTAGTATAATTATAAGCTTCATCTACAACTTCACTAGTATTATACTTTAAGTCAATTTCATCTAGTGATATTATATTTGTTTCTCCATCATAATTAAGTTGTATATCACTTGGAGTTATATTTTCATTTATATAGTTAATTGCTTCTTCTTTCGTCAGGTTAGATACATCTATACCTTCTATAAATATGTTTTTAGCTATTGCATCTGTATATATATACTTTTTATTAAAGTAATTAATTGAAATTCCTAATACACAAATAATAGCTACTAATCCTATAATCTTATACTTTTTAGCCTTTGATTTTTCACTTTTACCAAAACTTCCATCTAGTGTACTGCTTTGACTTGCTCCTATGTTATTTTTTCCCATTTCTCCACCTCATTTTAAATATCATATAAATTATATTTTAAGCATTAATGTTATACAACATTTAACCGAAATGTGTAACTTTATTGTTACATATTGTCTAATTTAATTTTATATCTACTATAATCGGATAATGGTCTGATAAATTTATTTTATCTAATTTGTATTTATATATTCCTAATGATTTGTCTACTAATATATAATCAATTCTTGCATTACTCTTTTCAAATGTTGCTATACTTTGATTATTTGTATATACAGCACTATCATTAAATATACTTATAAATATATTTTTCTCATTAAAATCTCCACATATTACTTTTGATTTTTGCAATCTATTTGTATAATCTATTATTTGGCTTAATTGTTCTTTTCTTTCATCCTTATCAAGACCCAAATGAGTATTTATTACATCTATACAGCAACATTCAGAAAATACGTTCGTATGTAGAAAACCTCTCTGTTCTCCTTTACTTTTTAAAAATATATGTTCGTTGTATAAAATTTCATTTTTTGAAAGTGTAGCTATTCCATACATTAAGGTAGGCTTATTTATATTTGCTGCAAATATTCCATCTACTTTTAGGCTTTGTTTTAAAAGTGCAAATTGATTGTAAAGTACCTCTTGAAGACATATTATATCCGCATCTAATTCTTTTAGATATCTTATGATTTTATTTAATGTAAATACATTATTATCATCCATGCCCTTATGAATGTTGTAACTTACTATTTTCAACTAAATCACACCCTAAATTTTAAAACCTAGCCATAGGCTAGGTCTTATATATATTATTAATGTTTTATTTCTTTTCTTATTTTAGTGAATCTACCTTTGTTTGCAACAAATACAAATCCCATTTTATTATATATTTCATTTAACTGCTCTAATGTTACTTCTCCATTTTCTAAGTTTGTTAAAGTTATTTCATTTATATTATTTAAGCTATTTGTTTTTGTTATCATTGGTTATCACTCCTCTTAAATTTTATACTTTATTATATTATCCATAAATTCAAAATATTACTAATTTATAACAAAAATTTAATTAAATTTTCCCTTTTTATTTTAAACATTCGTTTGCTATATCAATCATATACCAAACAAACGTTTGAGTCAATAGAATTTTTAACTTTTTTGCAATTTTTATTCTTGCACTGAATATATTTTAATATAACATCCTTAATCCTATTAATTTATAAAAGGGGGAATAATTTTTGAAAGAAAACAATAGTAAGACAATTGCATTTAAACAAAGAGAAGAACATCACATTTCAAAATATAAGTTTAAAGCCAATGAATATGGAAAAATAGATTTTAAAGTTATTCCTTACCCAAAATATAAAAAAGTATTAAGGAATGGACGTAAATTTATAAAATTCAAAAATATATTTATAATTTTATTGATTATATTGATATCTTCTGCTTATTTTTTCCTAACTAATAAACGTCTATCTCACTTAATAGATAAAAAAGAGTCTAATTCTATATCTGTATCAGATGATAGGACAATATCTAATATTGATTTTAATACCTATTCTAAAATTATAGAGTCTCATATAAATACATTAATTCCATTAAATTACGAACATTGTATCAAAACTGAAACAATGCATAAAAACGTTTCATACTTATATGCTCAATGTGTTATATCATCAAGTAAAAGTGATAATTTATATTTTGATATAATTTTAAAAGATGATGAATCTTATTCTCTTATTGTTAATGATATTGAATATATAAAAAGATAGGATATCTCATATGAGATATCCTATCTTTTTATATATTTATCTTTATAAGTAAATTACATATTCTGTAAATAGTTAAGCTGTTTTAACTATTTAATTAAAAATTAGCTTCTTTTTTGTTTACTTTGCTACAAAAATATTAAAATATACTTTCTATTTTTCCTGTATGCATATCTACATAATACCATCCTGCAGTGGCAGTATGCCAAGTTTTTTCATCATCTTGTATAATTTCATAAGCATGAACTACATAATTATTTCCCTCTATATGATCAACTTCTATAATACTTGGCATATATCCATAGTTTTTGAACATATCTTTTACAAGTGAGATTGCCTTACTTTCTGATATAGTATCAGATTGTTGATCTTGTTTAGTTTTATCTCCTTTTATAGTACTTTTTTCTTTTACTTCTAAATTAAATATCTCTTCTGATTTTTCATATTCTTTGTTGAAAATTGATAGATTACATTCTTCTAAATTTTTACTAAAATTTGAATTTATGATTCCTGTAAGAAAAAATGTACTTATTAATATTATCGAAATTCTTTTAATATCCTCTCAGCTCCTTTGATGTTGTATACATAGTAATTTAATACTATATTAGATATTTATTGTGTATTAAGATAAATAAATTAGTATAACTAAAAAATATCCTAAAGATTAGCTTTATATAGCTAATCTTTAGGATATTTTTTACATAACTATTATTTTTTATAATATATTAAATTCTACCTTGCTTCCTTTTGATGTAGATGTAACTTCAAGTTTAGCATCAATTCTTTCTTTAAGTTCTTCAACATGAGAGATTATACCAACTAACCTTCCTCCCCTTTGTAATTCAAGTAAACTATCAATTGCATTGTCTAAAGATTGTGGATCTAGTGTACCAAAACCTTCATCTACAAACATAGTATCAAGTGATACCCCTCCTGCATTTGATTGTACTATATCAGAAAGACCTAAAGCTAATGATAGTGATGCTTTAAAACTTTCTCCACCAGATAATGAGCTTACATCTCTTGAGCTATCCGTATAATTGTCGTATATTTCAAGTTCTAATCCTTTTTGACCTGCCCCCTTACTCTTAGATGTTTTTCTTATTAATGAGAATCTATCTCCTGTCATTTTTTCTAGTCTTATATTAGCCGCTTCTATTATATCTTCAAAGTAAGATGCTAATATATATCTTTCAAAGGATATATATGGAGCCTTTTTACCATTAGCTAAATCTGCCAACTCACCTAATACTTTATATTCTTCTTCTATTTCTTTAAACTCTATATTAAGGTTTTCAACATTTTTAAGTATTGTTTTGTTTCCAACTATTATTGCATGTAATTCTCTTAATTTACTTTCTAGTTCTTTTTTATTATTTTGTATAGATCTTATTTCTTCATCTATTGTAGTTATATCCATAAATACTATATCTTTAGTTTTATTTATTATATCTTCCTGCTTAGCCTTTGTTAATTTAAGCTCTGAGTTATAATTTTCTACTTCTTTTTCTAAGCTTTCTACCATTGATATTTGTAACTTAGCATCTTCATAAGTTTGTATATTATCAAAGCCTTGCTCTTTTATAGCCTCATTAAAGTTAGCTTTATTATTAGCTATTTCTAACTTTAATTCTTCAATTGATTTATTTATTTCTTTAGATGTAGAATTTTCTCCTTCTAGTTTTTTAGCTAGGTTTTCATTTTCAAGTCTTAGTTTTGCTAATTTCTCTTTACTTATATTAAGTTCCTTAGTCTTAACTTCTATTAAATTATTTAAAGTTTTTAAATCAGTTATATTTTCTGGTATTTCTTTTTTATACTCATCTATTTTAGTAATATTTTGTGTAAGTTCTGTTGTATAATTTTTTTCACATTCTTCAAGTTTTATTAAACTATGTTCTCTTTCATTTATTGTAGTTGTTATAAGATTTAATTCTTTTTCTATCTTTTCTTTTAAAGATATTTTATCTATAACTTTTAATAATTCGTCTTTTAACTTATCTATTACACTCTTTAACTCTGTACCTAAATTTTTAACTACTTTCGCAGTTTCTGAATTAAAGGTTTTATCTATATTCAAAGTAGCTGATAACATACTTAAATGATTATTAACTTGTTCTAAATAAGTTGTTTTATTTGAATTTAAAGTTGTAAGATTATTTATTTTTTCTAGATTTTCTTTTTCTAGTTTATCTAAGTTTTCTTTAGCTACTTTTAGTTCCTCTTTAGTTGGTATTTTTAAGTTTTCTTTTATAGTAGCTTTATTTGGATGGTTTGTTGAACCACATACAGGGCATGGCTCATTTTCTTGTAATTTGCTTGCAAGTATTCCCGCCTGTTCTTTTTTATACAAGTCATCCATTTTTTCATAATTTTCTTTTACTTTTTTATACTCAACTTCAAATTCTTTATATTCTTTTGCTTTATTATTGTGTTCTATATATGTATTTTGAAAGCTTCTAATAACTTTAAACAGTTCCCTTACTTCATCTAAAGTTTTATTTTTTGCTTTTATATCACTTTCTAGTTCTACTTTTTTAGTTTCTAAAGTAGCTATATCTTTTAACTGAAGTTCTTTTTCTTCTTTAGATTTTTTCAGTTCCTCAGTTTCCTTTTTATTATTTATTATTTGTAACTTACTATTTTCTGCACTTTGTTTTAGATGCATCACCTTATTATTAAGACTATCTAGTTCTATAATCTTTTCTTCTAATTTATTAAGATTATTTATTTCTACACTTAGCTTCTCTCTATCACATTCTTTACTTTCTTCGATTTGTAAAAGCTTATTTGCTTCTTCTTGTTTTAACTTTAAAGAATCTATATTTTTTAAACTTAAATTATAATCTTCTTCTCTTTTAGTTAATTTTTTAGTAGTTTCTATAAGCTTATCTTCTATGTATTTTACTTCTTTTGCATTTTTTCCATCTATTATAGTTTTGGATTTATTTTTATATTCATCTTCCTTTGATAAAAGTTCTTCTAAAGCTTTTGTAATAATCTCTTTTTCTTTAAGTAAGTTATTATTAGTTTCTATAATAGCCTTTTCTTGATTTTTAACTTGTAGATTATTGTCTACTTCTTTTCCTTCTTCATTAAGAGTTTTATAAATATTATTATCTCTTTCTAATAAATCTTTTAACTTTTCTATAACTAAAGGGAAATCCACATATTCGTCTATTACTATATCATGCTCACCTTTTATATTTTTTAAATTAATTTCCATTTCATGTTTACTTTTAGTTCTATTTTTACTAAGGTTTGCTGCTTTATCTTTAAGCTCTGCTTGTATTTTTTCAAAGTCGTAAGTATTAAATATTTTTCTAAATATTCCTTCTCTCTCTACAGAGTCAGCTAATAATAATTTTTTAAATTCACCTTGTGCAAGCATTACAATTTGTTTAAATTGCTCTCTAGTTATACCTAATATTTCTATTATTTTATCAGTAACATTCTTTACCTTAGTTATTACCTTTCCATCTGGTAGGGTTAAAGTAGCATCAGCAGATTTTTCTGTATAACCTTCACCTCTAGCTTTTTTCTTTTTTTGCTTAGGGACTCTGTTTACTGTATATTTTTCTCCTCTAAGTTCAAATTCTAATTCTACATAAGTTTCTGTGTTATCATCAGCAAAGTGACTTCTTAAAGAATCAGTTTCTCTACTTTCTCCACTTGCTTCTCCATATAAAGCATAGCTTATAGCATCAAATATAGTTGTTTTTCCCGCTCCAGTTTTTCCCGATATAACAAATATATTTCTACCTTTTAATTCTTCAAAATCTATAACTTGCTTAGATGCATAAGGCCCAAATGCACTTATAGTTAATTTTATTGGTCTCATTACCTCACCTCCTCTTTAAGTACGTCTTTTATAGTATCTATTAACACATTTTCTTTTTTGTCGGTATAGTCACCGCTTCCATAAGCTTCATAGAAATCTTTAAATAAATCTATTTTACTTTTCTTTCTAAATTCACCTTTTGCTACAGCACCATCCTCTGATACATTTCTTTTTCTTTCTCTAGTTATAAGCATTGTATTTGGATAAACTGCTTTTAATTTTTCCATAGGATTCATAAGTTCCCCATCATCAGTAAGTATCGCTTGTATATAATCTTCTTTTCCTTCTTCTACGTCTCTACCTTCACATATTAAATCTTCTATATTCCCTTTTATAATTCTTAAATCTCTAAATGGATTTAATTCCCTTAATTCAATATTTATATCTTTATCTTTTAAATCTAGTACTGCAACACTCTTTTTTTGTTTAACTTCTGAGAATGAGTATTTAAGTAAAGATCCTGAATATCTCATAGTTTCTCTTCCAATTTTTTGTCTACCATGTAAATGACCTAATGCCACATAATCAAAATCTTTAAATATATTCCCATCTATAAGATCTGTCCCACCTATAGATAATGGTCTTTCTGATTCTGAAGTTTCAAGTTCTGCTGCTTCGTATTTATGGTCACTTACATCTATTGCTTCTTCTCTTTTCATAGTTACATATCCATGACCTATAAGTATATTTACCTCATTTTCATTTAAATCTTCTTTTATTTTATCTATAACAGCTATCATTGCATCATTGTGACTTCTTATTTCTTTGTTATCAAGAAGTTTTTTAGTAAGTGCTGGGTCTTTGTAAGGTACTAAATAGAAGTTTATATTTTTATTATTCTCACATAAAACTACTTTTCTATATAGCTCTTCATCACTACCTGCTATGTATAATCCTTGCTTTTCTAGTATTTTGCTACCAAAACTTAGTCTTTCTCCACTATCATGATTTCCTGATATTACTAATACATATACATTTCTATCTATTACTAAAGAGCTTAAAGTTTCATTTAGTAATTCTACTGCTTCTACTGGTGGTATAGATCTATCGTATACATCACCTGCTATCATAAGTACATCTGCATTTTCTTCATCTATAAGTTCTATTAATTTATTTAAAATGTATTTTTGATCATCTATCATTGAATATTCATTTACTATTTTTCCTATATGCCAATCACTAGTATGAATAATTTTCATAAATCATCCTCCTTATATAATAAACAGCTCAAATTATAATTTTTTTATTTACTCTTCTTATTATACTATAAATTTTAATATCTTAAATATTTTAAGATATTTATAATAAATAGATTTAGTTTTATAATTCTTATAACATAACTTAATTATGTTAACTTTGATTTTTATTAAATAATATTATAACAATTATAAAAAATTCGCTTCGCTTGAGCGACGTGTTGGCAAAACACTTCATTTCGCCAACGGTTAATAAAATATATAATTTTAAGTTAAATTAAAATAACGATGTATCTTTATTTATAACAAAGATACATCGTTAACATTATAAGTATAACAAATTTTATTTTTCATTTAACTTAGCTAATACTTCTTCTAAATCTAATCCATGTATTGAGCAAGCTTGCTCTATAGTTTCCATTTGAGATGATGGGCAACCTACACATCCCATACCAAAACTCATTAATATTCCTACTGCATTTTCATTTTCTTTTATTACATCACCTATTATAGTATCTTTAGTTATCATATTATAAATTCTCCTTTAAATTTGATTTTTCAAGTACATCTTTTCTAAATGTATTTATGCCTATTCGATCTATAAAATCTCCTAGTTTTTCACCCATTTGACCATGTTCATTGTAATATTCTAATATATTTTTTACAAGTTCATAAGCTTCTTTTTCTGAAAGCCCTTTAGTTATTATATCCGACATTCTCGGGTAAAATCCAGCACTTCCTCCTGCCGTTACAAAAAGCTTTCCATCTATATCTACTAAAACACCTATATCTTTTGAATATACACTTGAACATGCATTTCTACATCCTGCTACACCTATTTTTGTTCTATTTGGAAGAGGCATTCCATGGAAGTTTTTGCTTATTTTCATACCTATACCAATAGTTGGATACTTAGAACGTTTACAAAAGTTTGCTGGACATATTTCAACATTTTTTACTGAATATTGATTTTTAACAGCAGGCTCCATACCTAAGTCTTCCCATATATCCTTTAAATCTTCTTCTTTAAGATTAGTTATAAGTATCCTTTGTCCTGATGTTATTTTTAATAATCCATTTTATTTTTTAGCTACTTCACCTATTTTTATAAGAGTTTCAGGTAGTATAAATCCTCCTGGTATATGAGGAGTTATTCCATAAGTTCTTTTACCATTTTTAATCTTTTGTAGATTTCCATAGTGGCTCATATAAACTATGCCTTTCTTATTTTATTTATAGTTTTATCATCTAATTTTTCTTTTTCATATAAATACTTTGTATTTAAACTTTCCATAAATGTTTTTACCCATAAATCTCTAAGTTCGTATAAGTATTCTAAGTTCCCCTGTCCATTTTCATAATTTTTTCTATGAATACATCCATTTTGCTCATAAATTATATAATCTTCATTTTTTTCAGTTACAGAGTTTGCTCTATCACAAGGCATACCTGATAATATATAATTATTTAATGATATATAAGCATTTTCAGGTGAATCTGATTTATTATTTTCATTTTGTGCACACTTTATTGCCTGAGAAATATATGCACTTTCTGTTAAATCTCTACTTTCTTCGTCGTACATATCATAGTATTTAGTTATTATATATGCACTTCTACTTTCTACTTCTTTTATTCTATCTTGTAACCATCCATGTATATTGTTTACATCGATTAAATCCTCTAGTGGCTTTTCTTCTATATATTGACCATATATATCATTTGCTTCTTTTTGTATTTTTATAGCACTTTCTTTAAATTTATCAATGTGTAAGTTTACTATATCTTTTTCTAAATCCTGTGCTAATTTTATTTTATTAAATAACCAAGTGTGTATTGGTGCTAAAAATGCGCTCATTTATTTTTCTCCTTTGTTAAAATTTATAAACTTATTATACCTTTTTTCTTAATTAAAAGCCGTAACATTTGTTACGTAATAAAAAAGAATCTAAGATTTTAGATTCTTTTTTGTATACCGCAGAGTTTTAACTTGCTTAATCTATATATTCTATATTTTCTAATTATTTTTTACTATGTTTAGTTTTTTATTCATTCTACGCATACTTTAAATATGTTACTTTATAGTGTGATTAAAGGATTTTAGTAACTAATTACCAAGTTATAATATATTATTCATATATTTTAGTTATTCATCTTCTGATTCATCATAGTCATATATTTCATAATCTGTATACTCTTGATTTTCTAACCAGTCAAGACAATCTCTACACTCTATACATTTTATACAGTTTTCACAGTTTCCACATCTTTCACATTGTGAACATGTCTCACATATTGCACATATTTCACATTCTACACAAAACTTACAGTTTATACAGTCCTCACATTGAATACACTCTTCACAACCTGTACATCCTTCACACTTCATATTATCTTTACATTCTATAGATCTTTCACATTTTATGCAAGTATCACAATCTGTACAATTTTTACAATCTGTACACTCTTTGCAACCTATACAATCCATACAATTTATACAATTTTCACAGTTTGTACAATTTATACAGTTTATGCAGTTTATACAATCTTCACAATCAATACATTTATCACAATTTATACAGTTATTCTCATCTGGATTATACTCATTTATCATTTTTACAAACATCTCCTTTTATTGTAATGAGCATCTACTATGGCTTTATAACTTATCCTCTAATAAATTAAGCTAACGAAATTAGTAATAACATTTATCTAAAATAATCTATATAGTACTTTTTATTGATAATATTTTACTTTAAAACATATGTACTCAATATATATGACTTTAAAGTCTAATTTGTTACTTTACTACATATAAAAAATCTATTTTGATTAAAGAACTTTTAATTTTAATGTTTATTTTACCTAATTTTATAACAAAAAAGAGTATACAATTCTTATGTATACTCCTTTTATTTGACTATTTACCTTTTTTAACTGTATCTTTTACAGCTTTTCCTACTTTTTTCCCTGTATTTATAGTTTCTTTTCCTATGTTAGCACCTGTTTTTATAGCTTCTTTTCCTACATTTAAAGTTCCTTGTACTGTTTCTTTAGCAACGTTACCTACTCCATTTACAACTTCTTTTCCTACTTTTTCTATAGGATCCGTTACTTTTTTTACTGCTTTTTCAACTTTGTTAACTTTCTCATTTTTTTTATTTTTTCCTCTCATAATGACACCGCCTTAAGTTGCAATAAGGAACTACCTCATTATATAAGTATATTTTGAGATATCCTTTATGTATTTTATGATACTATTTGACTAATTGTTACTATAAACAATTTTCTTACTAAAAATAATGAACAATGGATTAAATTATAATGTATTTAGCTACTATACTTACTGTTTTATTAATAGTAATGCTTAAAATAGCCGCAGTTTAATATAAAATAGAAAAACTCTACAAAGCTAGCATTAACTTTGTAGAGTTTTTCTTTTTTTTAAATATATTCTTTTATTTTAGATGCTAGATTTTCTTTAGGCATAAATCCTACTAATCTTTCTATAGGTTCACCATTTCTAAATATTATTACTGTAGGTACTGTGCTTACACTAAATTGTCTTGCTATATCAAGACTTGCATCTATATCTATTTTATAAAAATCAGCTTTTCCCTCAAATTCATTTGCTACTTCTTGAAATACTGGTGCTAACATTTTACATGGTCCACACCAAGTTGCAAAAAAGTCAACTACTGCTATTCCTTCTATATGTTCTACAAGGTTATTAAATTCTTCACTACTTATAACTTGTGCCATATTATAAATCTCCTTAAACTTATTTTTATTTTATTATTTACCCTTTTAATATTTATTATTTCCAGTATTATATATCTATGCATATTTATTTTATGTAAATTATTTCCCATTCATTGATAAACTTTAAATTAATTTTAATATAAGTAATATGTTTAAAATTTATATAGTATTAATTTTTATTTATGTGTAAAACATAATTGTATCTAACTTTATTTATGAGGTGATTAGTATGGAATTTATGACAAATATAAGAAAAGCTAGCTCTGCTTTACATAGTGCATCTGAACATACAGGGTATATAAAAAGAATACTTGATAAAAAAGCTACTAAAGAAGGATATACAGAATATATATACAATCTAGCAGCAATGTATAAAGCTATTGAAGATGGCCTTGATAAAAACAGTAACAATCAAATTGTAAAAGACTTCGTTACAAAAGAATTATATAGATCTAGTTTAATTGAAAAGGATATTAAATATTTATTAGGTGAAAATATTAATTCTTTAAATTTACTATCTTCAACAGTTTCTTCTATAGCTAGAATAAAGGAAATATCTAGCTCTAAACCTGAATTAGTTGTAGCCTATGCTTATACTAGATTCCTAGCTGACTTATTCGGTGGTAGACTTTTTTATGAGTTACTTAGCAATGAATATAAAATAGATAATGAAGGTTTAAACTACTATGATTTTAAAGATTTAGGAGATATAAAAGCCTATACTATGAATTATGCTTCTAAGTTAGGTTCTATAAACTTAGATGACAGCTTAAAACAAGAATTTATAAATGAAGTAAACAATGCTTATATATATAATTTAGCAATATCTAATGAACTAGAAATAAAACTACACCCTATTAAAAGAAATGATAAAAATAATCATGACAATGGGCATGGTCACCCTCATGGACATAATCATTAAAAATTACTTATATAAATTTTAAATATCTAAATCTTTTAAAATAAATTTTATTAAATATAAAAAGCACTTACATAAGTAAGTGCTTTAACTGGTGCCCAGAGGCGGAATCGAACCACCGACACGGGGATTTTCAGTCCCCTGCTCTACCGACTGAGCTATCTGGGCAAATGGTGGGCCTAGCTGGACTCGAACCAGCGACCTCACGCTTATCAGGCGTGCGCTCTAACCACCTGAGCTATAAGCCCTAATTTTGGTC
>JABLTO010076477.1_pt1 | contig 18266 bp, 17 predicted proteins | sample 7160091 | NCBI WGS metagenome assembly JABLTO01 (sample SAMN14651225, study PRJNA627086) | human gut metagenome | isolation source: feces | host: Homo sapiens
AAATACAGGTGGGGCGAGGGTAGAAATATTTTTCCTGAGTAGTCAGGAAACAAGCTAAATAGACCGCAATTAAGCTATGTAAAAGAAATTTTACATGCAATAGAAAAAGCTATTGAAGGACAAAATTGTACATTTACCGCATTTGTAATTGAAGCTGTTAGAGTGGCACTTGGTGGAAAAAGAGAATGGAATCCTCAACTGATTTTATTCTTAAAAGTTGGAATTTGCGGAGGATTTACTACGTTTTCTTCATTTGCATTGAATAAAAACATTTTTTTGTTGAAAAAAACAGATTTTATGTATAAAATATAAGCAGAGATTTAGAGGGAATTAAAACTAAAAAATGTATGAGTAACTATGTATAAAGCAATTTGAAGAGGTATAACATGGTTATTGGAATATGTGATGATGAAAATGTTATAAGAGACAAAATCGAAAAAATCTGCATTAATGAAACAAAAAAATATTGTGAAGATGTTGTAATACAAAAATATTCAGATGGAAGAGAAGTGCTGGAGAAAGATTTTGACATATTAATATTGGATATTGAAATGGAAGATGTGGACGGCATTGTAGTAAAGAACTATTTTCAAAAAAAGAAAAAAAGATACAATAATTATTTTTGTTACAAGTCACAATGAGATGATGAGTCAGGCATTTGGTGTAAATGTAATGGGATTTGTTACAAAAAGTTATTTAGACAATCAGTTGCAGGTTATGTTAGACGGCGCAATGAAAAGAGTAATGAATACTGTAAGCATAGAGGGGGTTGACAGTAGGAAAGTATGTTACATTCAGGCGGAGCATATTTACAATATTCTTCATTTGGAGAATGAAACAGAGGTGTCTGTAAGATGCTCAAGTGCTGATCTGGAGAAAATGCTGGAAGTCGTAGGATTTATACGTGTGCACCGTACGTACATAATAAATATGGCCTATGTTGATCATATCAAAGATAAAACAGTTCTTGTAAATAAAAGAGAGATACCGGTAAGTGCCCGATTAAAAAGCAGATTAAGGAAAGAGTATAGTAGATATTGCCGGGAAAATGCGAGGTATTGTTGATGAAGGAGTTTATTGCACTGCTTACCTATGTATTTGAGTTTCTAGAACTGATTGTGGTTGCTCGTTATATTATTGGATTAAAAAGAACAGAAAGCAAAAGGCGGGCATTAATAATTCCGATTCTTGTAGTTATGGGAGTGGGAACCTATTTTGAAGCAAGCTTTGAATTTTTGGGAAGTCTGGTCTTAGCAGCAGCATTGATATTTCTCTGCTTTGATGGGGGAAAAAGACTATCTGTACTTAGCATTATAATGTCCTGGTTTACGGTGTCATTTATGGATTTAATGATGTGGCTTATATGTGCAGCAATATTGCCTTTGGGAAAACATTACCAAAACTATATGGACATTATAGAAATTATATCAAATGTAATTGGAATTGTTCCCCTGATACTAATTGGCTACATAATGAAAAAGAAAAATATAGTTCTCCGTGAAAAATTAAGAGATATACATATAGTAAAATATCTGTTATTAATATTGGTAATAATTGCAATGTGTGTAGTATCTGCATGCATGCAGGGCTTGGTTCTTGGAGAAATAACTTATGGCACAAGAAGACTTGTAATGATAGCGTCTATTATTATGTCATTTTTTGTGGTGACGCTGTGCATACTTTATATTAATGTTGAAAGTTCAAGAAAACAGTTGATGGAGATAAACGCATTAAATGAAAGATATATTGAGTTCCAAAAAAATTACTATATAGATGTAATGAAAAAGGATGAGAAATTAAGAGCCTTTAAGCACGATATTAAGAAGCATATGACAGCTTTGGTAATATTGCTGGAGCAGAAAAAATATTCCGAAATGGAAGATTACCTAAATGATATCAGGGATATTTTAAAAACAGAAATAATATATAATACCGGTAATTCCATTGCAGATTATATTATAAATGCCAATATTCGTGAAATAATGGATAAAGGTCCTTTAGACGTACAGATAATCGGTAAATTTAAAAGAGACATATCTATCAATAATACGGACATCTGCGTAATATTAGCAAATATATTTGATAATGTAAAAGATGCAATATTAAAATATCAGGGAAAGAGAATTCTTCAGGTGGAAATACGTAACTATCGTGAAAGAATATACATTACTGTAAAAAACAGTTCGCCAAAAAGAAATTATCAGGAAGGAAGATCTACAAAGTCTGATAAGGAAAATCACGGATATGGTATGAAAAATGTGCATCAGGTAGTGGAAAAATATCATGGTAGCATGGAAACAAAATGGGAAAATGACATGTTTATCACTAGCATTGAATTATAAAAAAATGTATAAAACAGGAATTTGACATTTGTATAAAAAACGAACGCTTGTATTTTCCAGTAAAAGAGTAGATTATGGAATTAGTGAAAGTCGAATAAAGAAAGGAGATGTTAGTTATGATACTTTACAGTAGTCGCTCATTTTGGAGTTTTCTTAAATGGTTATTTGGTTAACTTATTATGATTGGTATTAAAAAATAAAACAGTCATGGTAATAATTTTATCTGATATATAACAGATGCAATTATTACCATGGCTGTTTTGTTTTTGTGCTATAAATTATTGTGTTTATTCTACAAGTTTTACGGAATCCGAAACGATGGTTTCCTGAGTGGATTCATCTTTTAGAACTGTATCATATAAATCATCAATGGTAGAATCCTTAAGTGGATAAATATTAATGGCAGAAGTAAGGTTTAACTTGTTGGCAATGAGATTGCCATGAACTGTGGTTATACCGCCAAGTGTAATCGTGCCATTAGGAGCATATACAATACCATTAAATTCCTGTGAACCGGCTGTTAAATCAATATCTCCGTTTTTGCTTACAACTGCTAAGGAGCCCTCTACTGTATTTGATGATGACGTAAAGGTAATTTTGTTTTCTGCAACCAGAACACCGGAGATATCGGCATGACCTCCCGGAATGAAATTATTACAGTAAACATAACTGCAATTAATTTTTCCAATAGAACCACCATTTGATTTAATGTCTTTACAGCAATAAATAGAACCGTTTACAGTGGTGTCTCCATTGGTAGCAAATGTTAAGTCCCCTTTAGTATAAATATTACCATTGACAGTAAGTTTGCATCCATAAGCGGAAAGGGTCAAGTCTCCGTCACAATATATGTCACCATTAATTGTAATATTATTAGTACGTGAGTTGATTTCTAAATTTCCGTCAGTATATATATCATGAGAAAAACTCTTGGTAAGTTGTCCGGACTTTCCGGTATAGTGAACATTGCGGTCTGAAGCAGCGTTTATGTCATCAGAAATTGTCTGCCATTCTGTAAAACAGGTAATGGTAGGTCTTTGGGATGGAACAAGTTTATTTACATTATCAGTAATAAAGTTCGGCATAGGTAACGTGTGTTCTTCCTTTATGTAATATTCAGAGTTGGTGATGTCTTCAATTACGGTTCCGTCTTCCATTTGAACCTGTATACGATATGGGTCCCATTGAATATATGCTGTACCAACTTCCTCAAAGTTGCCTGTAGATTCATTTTTCTTAACAATTGGGAAACTGTTGGTAGCATTTAATTCATTTCCGGATCCGGAAATTCCGCCTAATGCACACAATGCAGCATTGATTTTGATATTTCCGTTACCATGAATCTTACCATATATACCTATGCCACCGGACTTAAATACCATATCATCAGTACTGCCCTGAAACAGCAGATAATTAAAAATAGCGCTTAGTCTTCTATTAGTATCTATTTTTGAAATACTTTCTTTGCTGGCAATTGCTCTTTTGCTGACTTTGACCTGATCAATGCCTAATACTCTGGCAAAACCTGTACTTACTTTTTCGGAAATGCTGACCTCAACCCGGGAAGAAGAGTCGTTAATGGTAATTGTGGCATATTTCGGATCAACGCCGTTGTCTTTAACATAGTCTTTAGCTGTTGAGATACAGGCTTCGTTGTCAGGTAATTTTGCTGCTGAGGCTAAAGCAGCTGCATCGCAGGTATTTTGAATTTTGGCACTCTTTGAATAGGCGGCCCCGAGGTCCACAACAAGAGCTGTAGCGCCTAATAAAACAACGAGCATCAACGCAACAATAATTGCGGATGCTCCATCTTCATCTTTTATATGCTTCGTCCATTTCATCATATTAATATTCCTTTCAAATCATATAGATAAAAAATCACATCATAATATAACAAAATTACGAAACTTCTGAAACTTCTTATTGATTTCATTATGCATTTTTAAGAGAACATTGTCAACAAAAACATTGTTTTGGCTAGTATAAATAAGAAAATCAAAGTAATTAATTGGGGAAAATTCACACGTAAAAAACAGCTAATAAAATTTGCCAGACGATAAAAACGTTCCAAAATATACGTTTAGAACAAAAAGGTAACGTTTAGAACAAAATAATGGGAATTGAAAAAAGGGTGTGATATAACAGAATAATAACAAGAGTACGAAACGAAAAAAAGGAGGTAAGAAATGCTGGCAATAAAAATAATTGCCGGTGCATTGATTGGAGCAATTCTTAAAATCCCATGTGATTTTATTGAAGAAAAGCTTTTATCTAAAAGGAACATCGTGTTTAACCAGATGAAAAGAGAACGGATAATTCTTCATCTGATTATGGCAGTGGCGGGAGCTGTTATAATGTGGAAACAAAGTTTCGCTTTTATAGAAATATATTGTTTTCTAATTTTAATGATTTGCGAGATGATTGCTGTGATAGACCTGCATCATAGAATCATTCCAAATGATTTATTGTTATCCATTTTAATTGTGAAGATAGCATTCAGTGTTCCAACAATTTTAGGAGTAAAGGGATTTCCTGAATTTTCAATTCTATATTCAATGATAGGATTGATTGCCGGATTTGTAATCTTTGTACTTCCTGCAGCTTTTGCTAAAAACGTTGGAGCCGGAGATATAAAGTTGGCAGCCTGTGCAGGCTTTTGTCTGGGAATTATGAATCTGTTATATGCCATAGTACTTATGGGAATATGTGTTTTGGCATATGCAACAATTAAATCAAGGATGGCATACCTGACGGTAATGCACGAGATGATTCCAATGGGGCCATTCATTGCAGTGGCGATGGTAATCGTTATGAACTTTTGTTAAAGGGTTCTAAACAACAGAGAGTGCTGTTGTTGGAATATAAAATATAAAGGAGAATACAGATATGTTAAAGAGATTTTTTAAGGATGAAAGTGGACAGGGCATGGTAGAATATGCATTAATTATTGCGTTAATCGCAATCGTTGTTATCGTAGCTCTTTCAGCATTAAGTGGAAATATTAAGGGTGTATTTGAAAATTCATCAAAAGAATTAGAAAAAGCAACAAAAAATACAACACCATAAATATAAATTTTAATTTAATGCATTAAAACAGACAGGGCAGGTTGAAAGATTTGCCCTGTCTGTTTCTTTCTGAAAAAATCTAAAGGAGGTGTACCGCAATGTTAAGAAGAATCTTAAAAAATGAAAAAGGACAGTCAATAGTAGAGTTTGCACTGGTTGTACCAATACTGCTGACACTTTTATGCGGAATAATTGACTTTGGATGGATATATTCAAATCAGTATAAGGTAGAAAATGCCGCTTATGCAGGAGCCAGGTATGCCTCGTTATATGTTTCGGATTATAATTCTTCAAATATGAATGAATTAATAGATAAAATAGACAACAGGGTAAAAGAAAACCTATGGAATAATGGAGAGGGAGCAAATATTACCGTAAACATAACTTCCGACAAAATTGATGTAACGGTTGTATATCCTGTTAAAAATCTGACATATGTGGCACAGACATTTTTTGGAAAATATTATAAGGCAAAATCAGCCAGTGTTACATCTATTTAAAGCAAGGAGCGACTATGAAGAAAATATACATTATTGCTATAATTTCAGCAGCCATATGCGGAATTTTACTATATAGCTTTTTTAGTGGATACGAGAAAAAAGTGGGAGAAACCAAAACTAAGGTAGAAAATCAACAGAAGACGGAAATGGTGGTTGTGGCCGGAAAAAATATAAAAGCATATACGGAAATAAAAAGAGATATGTTGCAACTGGTATCTGTACCGGAAGGCTCCGCTCATGGAAATGCCGCAAGAAAAATTGAAGATGTAGAAGGAAGAATTACTGAAAGAGAAATAGAATCAGGTGAACAGATTCTCAAGAACAAAATTTATGAAAAAGGCTCATCAGGAACAAGTCTTTCATATCAGTTACCAAAAGGAATGAGAGCAATGACTATAGTGGTTGATTTACCACAGGACATTGCAGGCTATATGAAGGAAGGCGATTTGGTAGATTTAATATCCGGTGGAAAAACAAAGAAATATGTAGTATGTTCGGGAGTAGAGGTTTTACGGTTAGGTGAGGTTACTAATAGAGGCAGTGGAAAGGTTAATACAAACATTACCCTGAAGCTTACGAAAAAACAATGCATGACGGTATCATCTTTTGCAGAAAGTGGATTTAGCGTTGCGTTATGGAGTAAGTCGGATCAAACCAATCAGCAACAGCATAGGTAAAACAACAAAAAGAAGGTAGAATATGAAACATTATAAAATAATTGCAATGACAGCAATGGAGAATGAACAAAGAGTACAATATGTTTTAAACAATCCCCAATTTAATTATATTGCAACAGTATCTCCTGACGAGAACGGAGTGAAAAAAATCATAAATACTGCTATTGATGCTCTTGTAGTTATGACGGATAATCTGACGGGAGATCACTGCGCCTTACTTGAACAGATTTATATGGCAAAAAAGAATATTGTGATGATTTTGATAACCAATGTGTGTGATTTACAAATGCTTACTGAAGCTATGGATTGCGGCATAGGGAAGGTTCTTACAACTGATATGGATAAAAAGGAAATTCAGGAAAACATAGTGGCTGAAATCGTAAAGAACCAAAGTCGTGGCAGTGAAAGCGAAGAGAAAGGATACGACTCAAAGATATTATCTGTTTTTGGCACAAAGGGCGGAACAGGAAAGACAACTGTAGCGGTAAATATGGCAGTTGCTTTGCAAAAAAAAGGGAAAAAAGTATTACTAATTGATTTGGATTTGCAGTTTGGTGATGTAGGGGTATTTATGGATGTACCTGTACATGATACCATCTCTGATTTAATAGAAGAAAATGATTTTAGTCTGGCAACTATAAAAAACTATATATATAAACATTCATCAGGAGTTCGTCTTTTACTGGCTCCTCAGTCACCTGAGTTTGCAGAATTGGTAAAATCATCTCATATAAATGAAATTGTAACGGCTGTAAAAGAGTTTTACGATTATATAATTTTTGATTTAGGTCCGACTTTGGATGAATGTGCATTACAGGCATTGGAAATGTCAGACACGGTATACTTTATAGTTACTCCGGAAATATCAACTTTGAAAAATACAAAAACCTGTATGAAGGTAATGACAACTCTTGAACTGGCAGGAAAAGTTAAGTTTATTTTAAATAAGGACGGAGATTCTTATGTAAAGAAAAAAGACGTTGAATCAACCTTAGATAATGAAATTGCCTTTGTAATACCAAGTGAGCCGAAAAATACTATCGCAAGTATAAATAGAGGCGTGCCAATAGTTATCTCATATCCAAAATCAAAGGTGTCAAAGGAAATAGTAAAGTATGTAAATGGAGATGAAATCTAGGAGGTTGTTATATGAACTTAATGGAGAGAATGGAAAAAAAGACAAGCGAAAAACCTCTTGAAAAAACTCCGGATAATAAATTTAAACAGTCCGAAGAAAGTAAAAATGATAATGTTATTTTTAGAAGCGAACAGCAAAATTTAAAAAGTGGAAAAAATGAATATGCAGAAATAATTGACGAAACTCATAAAGAAGTGGCTGCCATGCTGGCAAAAATAGACAATGTTTCTTCAAGTGATGTAGAGACTCTGATAAATGATTATATTTCAGAAAATCATCCTGAAATTGGCAGGATGGATAAGGCATATATAGTAAAGTCAGTTCAAAATGAGATAACGGGACTTGGACCTTTGGAGGAGTTAATAAGTGACAGCACTGTAAGTGAAATTATGGTAAATGGTCCTAATCAGGTCTATGTTGAAAGAAAAGGAAAACTTGTTCTCTCAGATGTGAAATTTCAGGATGAAGAACATGTAAGAAGAATTATTGATAGAATTGTAACACCCCTTGGAAGAAGAATCGATGATTCTAATCCTATGGTGGATGCAAGATTAAAAGACGGATCCCGTGTAAATGCAATAATTCCTCCTCTGGCACTCTGTGGCTCGACTATAACGATTCGAAAATTTTCAGATACTCCTCTTACCATCGAGAATCTGATGGGATTTGGATCGTTGTCTCCGGAAATGGCAGGCTTTTTGGAGGCAGGTGTCAGAGGAAAATTAAATATATTGGTATCAGGAGGTACCGGTTCAGGTAAAACAACGTTGTTAAATGTTCTGTCAGCATTTATTCCTCATGACGAACGTATTGTTACTATAGAAGATGCAGCAGAATTGAAACTGATGCAGGATCATGTTGTATCTTTGGAAAGCAGACCGGCAAATCTGGAGGGAACAGGAGCAATTACAATAAGGGACTTAGTTAAAAATGCCTTACGTATGAGACCGGATAGAATAGTAGTAGGTGAAGTCCGTGGAGGTGAAACGCTGGATATGCTTCAGGCTATGAATACAGGTCATGACGGTTCACTTACTACAGCTCATGCAAACTCAGCCAGAGATGCGTTGGCACGTATTGAAACAATGGTAATGATGTCTGGAATGGAACTTCCTGTTACAGCTATCAGGCAACAGTGCGCAGGGGCATTGGATTTAATTGTCCAACAGGCAAGACTCCGTGATGGAAGCAGAAAAATTACAAGTATATGTGAAATTACCGGAATGGAGGGTGATATAATTACCACTCAGGAGATTTTCAGATATGTTGTAGATGGACTTGACAGCAATAATAAATTTACTGGTCACTTTGAAAGTACAGGAGTTGTTCCACAGTGTTGTGACAAGGTAAAATCCAATGGTGTGGAAATCAATAATTCCTGGTTCTTCAGGGAATAAATGAAAGGAAAAATATGATAATTGCAATAATTATAGTGTGTGCCATGGTATTTTTCTTTTGTATTTTTACAATTATTTTATACGGTATTTCAAAAGACAGACTTAAGGTTGAGGAACGAATAAAAGAGTTTGAAACAGAAGATAAGGGTAAAAAACAAAAAAATGTCCAAAGAAGAAAGAGACTTAAAGTCAAAAAAAACACAGGACTTAAAACAAGAAAAGAATTGGCACAAATAGAAAATGAATTATACAATGTGGGAATAAATATTCCGGTACAGGAATTTTTGATAATCTGGCTGGTAGCATCCATCAGCATTCCTTTTGTAATGGTATTAATCGGAGTTCAAAAGGGAATATGTATCGGATGTGCAGTGATATTTGCTTTATTTCCAATGCTTTATGTACAAAGAAAAAAGAAAAAGAGAAAAGCAAAACTGGAAGGGCAGTTATTGGAGGCTGCTGGAGTAATGGAAAATGCACTGAAAGCAGGACACTCTTTTCAGACGGCAATGAACAGTATTGCAACTGATATGGAAGCACCTATTGCTGAGGAGTTCGGAAGGTGTTTTAAGGAAACACAGCGTGGAATGACTTTAGAAGACAGCATGGGTAGAATGGTTGAAAGAACAGATAGTGATGATCTTGACATGTTGTGTACTGCTATTATTATTCAACGAAAAGTTGGAGGAAATTTGGCAGATGTGTTGGAAAAAATATCAGAAACCATTCAAAGCCGTATTACACTACGAAAAGAAATAAAAACAAGAACAGCCAGCGGTAGAATGTCAGGATATATAGTAGGAGCACTTCCGTTTTTATTGCTGGGAGCTATGAGCATGCTGAATCCGGAATATGCGTCAGGATTGATTGATACTGATGTTGGACGTATTATGCTGGGGTTCGGTTTGGTATGGGAGTGTATAGGATTTGTAATAATTAAAAAAATAGTTACCATCAAATATTAAAGGAGAAGTAGCATGGTTTTACTATTGTCAGTGATATGTTCGGTAATGATATTTTCGATTATTGTTATTGTGTTCAATAGTGTGGGAGCAACAATTGATGTAAAAAAGATGCGTATCGAGGAAGTCAAAAATGTTGGAAACCAACCCGTAAAGAAGGAAATGGTAAAAGACAAGAAAAGCCTTAAGGAAAGATATAGTCAGTACTTAAAAAACAATAAAAGAAAAAAAGCCGGAAAGAAAAAGGAAAAAACAGATAAAAAAACCCAGGTAATTGAGGGAATGTTAGAAATAACCGGAACGGATTTAACGGCAGAACAGTTTTCGATGATTAAAATTGTACTATCAGCATTGTTTATGGCTATTGCACTGATTGTGTGTAAAATTTTTAATCTTGGAATGTTATATTTAGTAGCAGTGATGGCAGCTGTGGGGTTAATTGCCATAATTCTTCCAAACAGCTGGCTGAAAAGTAAAGCAAAAAAACGTAAGGAAAAATTAAGACAGCAATTGCCGGACATAATGGATTTGTTGGTTGTAAGTGTGGAGGCAGGTCTGGGATTTGATGCGGCACTGATACGACTTTATGAAAAAGACAAATCAGAGTTAATGACGGAATTGATGCAGGCAACAAGAGATATACAGCATGGAATGAGCAAAAAGGAAGCTTATGAGGGCCTTGCTAAAAGATGTGGTGTAAAGGAATTGACAACATTTCTAACGGCATTAATACAGGCGGACCAGTTGGGAATTTCCATAAAATCAGTATTAAAAGTTCAGGCAGAAAACCTGAGAAAAGACAGGAAAATGCGAGCAGAAGAAAAAGCTTTGAAGGCTCCGGTTACTATGTTAGTACCTATGGTATTATTCATATTCCCTGTTATATTTATAGTTTTGTTAGGCCCGGCAGTAATAAATATTATGGATATATTTGGCTAGTAAATGCTATATATTACAATGATTATATTTATGAATTAAGAAGCAGATATTATATTTGAATAAAATAATTTTATAGAAAAAGGCGGAAAATGAAAAAGACAGAACTTTATTTAAAAGGAAATAAAATTTCAGACATTATGGTGGCAGACGGCTTTTTCTCCAGATTTATAGGATTGATGGGAAAGACTCCAAAGCAGATTGAAGATATGGGAGGTTTGCTAATAAAACCATGTTCCCAGATTCATATGTTTTTTATGAAAACGCCTATAGATGCCGTGTATCTTAGTAAGGATAATGTAGTTATCAAAATAGACTGCAGTGTTCCTACAGGTATATGTTGCAAAAAGGTAAAAGGAGGTAGGAGTGTATTGGAACTGCCAAGTGGAACCGCATCTCAGTTAGGTTTGAAAGAAAATGATTTATTGGAGGTATTATAATGGGAAAGGATGATAAGGCAACAATTGAAAATTTGCGAAGAAAGATTGAAAATGAAAATAGATTTTCGAGTGCATGGCGAGGTTACAACAAAGGTGAAGTAAACGAATACCTGCAAAATATTGGGGAAAATCAGGCGAAGCAAATCGAGGAAGAGAGAAAGAAAACAAATGCTGAGCATGATAAGAACCAGCAGCTTTTAGCTCAAATTCAAAAGATGAATTCAAAAATTGAAGAATTACAAAATAAACTGGAAAACAGGGATGAGGCGGAAAAGTCAGTCGTTCAAAAAATGATGGATAGTTTAAAGGAAACTAACAGCAGTCTTATGGAAGAAAACAGTAGAAAAAAGATGGAGATTGCCCGGCTGGAAGAACGTATTGAAACTATGAAAAGCGATGTAATCAATTATACAGAAATGCTTGCGGCTCTGGACAAACAGTTAAAGGAAGTGCTAAACGGAAAAATAAGTGAGTGCAATGATTTAATAGATACATGGGAGAGACAGTTTGAGCAGACAAAGGAAGGCATAAAAGAAAAGATGGAGGGGTAAGCCAAATCTATTATTTGGAAGCAGGCCTATTCCGTAGCTTCGCATTCCACCTTGAACACAAACATTACATAGGGCATATTCTCCGTGAATAGCCTTAATTTTAAAAACACAATTATGTGATAGAAAATTAAAGAAATATTAGATATAGTATAGTTGGGAGTAATTATAGCAGTAAAAACAGCCTAAAATTAAATATGAGACATATGTCAACTTGTTAACCGGTAAGGGAATGTGTAATACTAAACATACCTTATCGGTTTTTTATTATTTAACATAAATTCTGTTAAAGAATAAAATTAAGTGTACATTATTTTTGCAAATCAGCACATAAATGGGAATGTGAAAATAACGGGAAATATAATAAAAATTTGGAGGCATATATGATGAATAAAAAATGGGTAGTTATAATTTTAAGCCTGGCGTTGATAATGTTAATAATGCCACAGAACATTACAGCAGAAGACAACAGTGTCAATTATGATAATTTGATAATAGTAAGCGATGACATCGTGTCCGAAGATGGAAGCAATGTTGTAAGATGGACAAAGGATAAAACATATGTAATATGTTCAAAAAATATAGTTAATCGTCCAACCGTAAAGTGTAAATTAATAATTGAGCCGGGAACAACAATTTTGTTTGGAACAGGAACAGGTAATATAGATGGAATAGAAAATTCAGAGGTAGTATATAGACCTTATCCAATTTTTATAGTTGAAGAGGATGGAAGCATTGAGGCAAAAGGCACAAAGGAGAAACCAATAACGTTTAAAAACATAGACACTCATGTAGGATGGAATGGTATAGAGATAATTCTTCCGGATACTGGAGAAGTTACGGATACATTTGAATATTGTAATTTTATAAATGGAGGAGCACAATATAGAGATTTTACAGAAGGACTTATTGATGTATCTTATGGAACAGAAGAGACTAAATTTAATTTAGTGGTAGAACATTGTAATTTTGATAGTACAGAATTGGTAAAAAAAGTTGATTTACAGGCAAGTGAAATAGGAGCAGGAGTTTATTATGGAGATCATGAAGGAAATAAAGTTGAAGCAAATATAAAAATTTCAAATTCTACTTTTAAATCTCTTTCAATGGGAATTGAGGGGGTAACTTCTGATGAGTATGATAGTTATTTGTATAATGAAAAATCTAATTGTGTTATAGAAAATAACATATTTGAAAATAATGTGTCACAGTCTTATAGCCCATCAGTTGTTTGGGGAGGAAATGCAGAAATAAAGGATAATATATTTTATACTAAAGAAGGAGGAGCATTAACCAAGAATGCATTAGATTTAGATGGTCAATGTAATTATATAATAGAAGGGAACATATTTTATGGAAGCCAATCCACGGAATCTAAAAAGATGAATAAATGTGCACCCATTAAAGTACAGTTTGGAGCTAATATTAACGCTGATAAAACAAGACATTATAAGGAAAACAGGTGCGATTATTCATCAGAATATGGAAATTATGTAGAATTAAATGGAAGTATGATAACTCAGGAATGTAACCTTGGAAATGTGTCCGGGTTGGAGTACTATTTTAAAAATTGTAATATTGGATATAAGAATGGAAACAAATCAAAAGTTAAATTTAATGCAGGCAGTACAAATGTAATAGAGTCATTAAATGTTTTATATAATGGAGAATTAGAGGCAATTGGAGAAAAAGTAAATCCTGTGAGATTTGTTGCTGCATCTGACAGGGGACTTACAACATCTTCTAATGGAATTAGTTTAGAACAAAATGCTTCTTCTGATTATTTAGAGGGAAAGGCAGTGTTTGAAAATTGCGTATTTGATAATGTTAAGTTAAGTAGTACGGTAGTAAGTAAATCAACAGAGTCAGAAGAAAAAATACCACAAGTACTGACTATAAAGAATAGTGATTTCATAAATGAATCATCAGGAATAAGCGTTAAATATAACAGTTATTATGATTATATTTGTGGCAAGATTTTAATAGAAAACGTATTTATAAAAGGAACAGGAAATGACACATATTCAGGAATGAGTATTACTGCATATGGTAATAAAATTCCATCGGAAAATATTTTTGAAGCATCTAATTGCGTGATTTACAATTTTCAACAGCAACGTTACGGAATTGGATTAGACCTTAGTATTGATGATAATCTTACAGATAGCATAATACTTAAAAATATTACCCTGGCAAATAATTATTATGGAATTAAAGCAAGCAAATCAATGACAAAATTCCCTATTATCCAAGATAGTATTATAGCAAAAAATACAAGAGGTTTTGATGTAAGTGAAGATATAAATATATTTAATATTACTTATACATGTATTTATAACGATGGTTGGGATGGAAATACTTATGGATATGGAGAAGGATGTATATTCAAAGATCCTGTATTTGCAGATTTGAACAATGGCGACTTTCATCTTAAGTCAACAGGTGGCAGATGGGACGGTTCAAAATGGGTAACAGATACAGATGCAAGTCCGTGTATCAACGCAGGAAATCCTGCAAGTGATTATGCAAATGAACCTGAACCTAATGGAAATAGAATAAATATGGGAGTTTTTGGAAATACATTTCAGGCTTCAAAAACAGGTAACGGAAGTGTGCAACCAACTACAAATCCTGCCGGTGGAGAAACTACAACTCCGATGACAACTAAGTCCGATGGGGAAACTACAACTCATGGGGCAACTAACCCTGACAGAGAAACAACAACCACAAATGCTAAACCAACAGCTTCCGGAACAATACTTATCGGCAGTACAACAGCTTCAGAAAAGGAAACACTTAGAAAACCATCAGTTAAGAAAATAACAAAGGGTTCCAAAAGATTAACAGTAACTTTTAACAAGATGAAGAATAGTGGTAAAGTATTTTATGAAATACAATATTCTACAAAGAAAAATTTTAAAAAAGCTACAAAGATTTTAAAAGTAAGTGCAAAGAAAACCAAAGTAATAATTAAAAAACTTAGAGGAAACAAAAAATACTATGTACGCATAAGAGCTTATCAGACGAAAAAAATAAATGGTAAGAATAAGAAAGTTTATTCAGTATGGACAAAAGTTAAGGCAGTGAAAACCAAAAAGTAAACAATAAAATCCACGTTTATTGTATAATATCAGAGTTGACACAATTAATTAAGCTTCAAAGAGGTATAATATGTTTAATAAAGTAAATCACAAGTATATAAAAATAATTTTATAAGTATATTTAAAAATTTAAAAGAATATTTCGAAATACCTTTCTAAAATAATGTAAGACTTTACATTGTAAATATGATACAATAGGTTTCATATAACGAGTAGAAAGGATAATTAAATAATGGAAAAAAAGAGGGACGGTTTTAAGAGCGGAACTGGGTTTGTTATCGCCTGTATTGGTTCTGCCGTAGGTATGGGGAATATTTGGAGATTCCCATATATGGTATCAGACTGGGGAGGAATGACTTTTTTGATTCCCTATGTTTTGTTTGTAATTTTGATAGGTTCAACTGGACTTATTGAAGAGATGGCTTTGGGACGTGCGGCTAAGGGCGGTCCTATTAAGGCTTTTGGAAAGTGTACTGAGGTGCACACAGGCAAGAAGAAGTCAGGAGAGATTGTGGGCTTACTGCCTGTAATTGGTTCTCTTGCATTGGCTATTGGCTACACAGTTGTTGTAGGATGGATTTTTAAATATGCATTCCTTGCAATATCAGGTCAGCTTTCAGGAATGGGAAAGAATATGGATGTCATAGGCGGTATGTTTGGAACTACGGCTTCAGCTTTCGGAAACAATACTTGGCTTGTAATTGCGGTGATTGTTACAGCAGTGATTATGGCATTTGGTATTGCCGGAGGTATTGAAAGAGCCAATAAGTTTATGATGCCTTTATTGTTTGCATTGTTTCTTGGACTTGGAATTTATATTTTTACACTTCCGGGAGCAAGCGAAGGATACAAGTATATTTTTACAATTAATCCTAAGGGATTGCTGAATCCAAGACTTTGGATTTATGCTTTTGGACAGGCATTTTTCTCATTATCAATTGCAGGCAATGGAACAGTTATTTACGGTTCATATTTAAGTGAAACAGAAGATGTGGTAAGTTCGGCAGCAAATGTGGCTGTTTTTGACACATTGGCAGCCCTTCTTGCATCATTTGTAATTATTCCGGGAATGGCAGTTGGTGGAGCAGAGCTTTCATCAGGTGGACCGGGATTAATGTTTATCTATCTTGTTAACGTATTTAACGGCATGCCGGGTGGCAAGATTGTTGGAATTATTTTCTACATATGTGTACTATTTGCAGGAATGAGTTCCTTAGTCAATCTTTACGAAGCACCTGTTGCAACATTGGAGGAAAGATTTGGATTTAAACGACCTGTGGCAGTAGGAAGTATTGCCGTTGTAGGTTGCATTGTAGCATTGGTTATTCAGGGAATTGTTTCAGGCTGGATGGATGCAGTTTCAATTTATATTTGTCCACTGGGAGCAATGCTTGCGGCGATTATGTTCTTCTGGGTTGCAGGAAAAGACTTTGCGGTTAATGCGGTTAATCAGGGAAGAGATAAGAATATCGGTCCATGGTTTGTGCCACTTGGAAAGTATGTTTTAGTACCACTGGCTTTTATTGCCTTAGTTGCTGGAGCTTTACTTGGTGGTATTGGTTGATAAAAAATCTCAATACAACTCCTTGTTGAGACAAAAGTTACCAGTTTACATAATGCCATAAATTTGGAATTAGAAGTGTTACCAGTTTACATAATGCCATAAATTTGGAATTTAAAGAAAAACGGGTTTACATAAAATCAAGAAAATATTTGGTATATTGAGAAATACCCCAAAAATTCAGAAATATTGAATTTTTGGGGTACATTTTTTGCAACATAGCTAGTATAAGTAACATATTAGTTTACATAACAATATGAGAATAAGTCAATATGTGATAATAGTGAGCTTAAAGCAAGAATATGTGACATAACAAGTTTACATAAGTTGAAAACGTACCACAAAAAAATGAAAAATGGTGAAATTTGGGGTACGCTACCAAAAAAACGGGACAAACCGAAGATATGGGAAAATTTATATTTGTCCTGAAAAATTAGTGATACACAAAAATACGTCCTTAAAAATGTGAAATATTACATTTTTTCGTTTTTTTAAATGTAATTATAAAATTAAAAAATAAGAACAGTCATATCAATGATGAAAAAACATTGTAGGGGCTGTTTTTTTATGATTAAATATAGGACAAAATGCACAAAAAAAGTCGAAATGACAGAATGTGTCTTAATAAAAATGTATAATAAACTAAATGAAATATATCGGCAAAAAAATAAAGAGGATACAGGAGGTACATAGGATGAAAAAATTAAAAGATTTAATTACAAAAAAATATAAATTTTGGTACATAATTTTTTCAACTAGTGGTGTTTTAATGCTATTAAATACAGAAATATTATCAGAATTTATACCATTTTGGACAACCTGTATCATAAACAGTGTGATTCTAGTAGCAGATGTTTTATATGCAAAGGTATTAGTAGTGCATTTGAAAGAAAAAACTTTTAAATATGTTAACAAGAAACAAGTAGAAATACAGAAGTTTGTTCAAGAAAAAATTACTGAAGCAGAAAACAGTATTAATGCCAACATTGAAAAGGAAGCTATAACAATAATAAGTAGTATTAATGTTAATGCAGGAGAAATAAAAAGTAATGTCAACAAAAATAGTTTATCATTGGAAGAATCAATTAACAAACTTAAAGAAATTGAGAATGAACATAACTCATTAGTTTGCGTAAGAATCGAAGAGAGTTCAAAGAAAAATGAACAAATATTAAAAATTTCTACGGATTTATTAAATGATAAAATTGCTGAACTAGATAATAATGAGGCAAATAGAAGAGACGAAGCAAGAGGAGAACTTAAACAAATAATAAAATCAGTAGAACAGAGTTTAATTGAAACAGACAAAGAGAATTTAGAAGAATTAAAGTCGGAAGTAGTAAAAATAAATACTGAAATCAAAAAAAATCTCGAAGATATGAGTATTACAAATGAAGAGAACAAAACACAAGTGGAAAGTATTCTGAAAGAAATTAGCCGAGTAACAAATAATAAACTTTTAGAAATGAATGAAGGAATAACAAATAGAATCACAGAGTACAGTGAACAGTTAAAGAATTCATTTGAAATATTAGAAACAAGTGATGGAGAAAGAGAGGGTCGATTAAAAGAAGAGTTAGAGAATCTGAAACAGACTG
>JABLTO010162701.1_pt1 | contig 18259 bp, 11 predicted proteins | sample 7160091 | NCBI WGS metagenome assembly JABLTO01 (sample SAMN14651225, study PRJNA627086) | human gut metagenome | isolation source: feces | host: Homo sapiens
GGAATCCGCAATCGCACTGCTGCGAAGGCTGGGCTATATTGCTCCGGGGGATTTGGTCTTTTTTGATGGCGGATAAATGGTTCGGTAAAGCCGGCAAGGTTGTTGCAGTCAGCACCTCGGCAGGCAGCGCAGTTGCTACCGGTGACGTTTTGGTATCTCTCGGCTGATTGCGCGATGAGTTCCACTTATAGGAAAGGGTGATATTGTGTTACAGAGTATTCTGGACTTCTTGGGCAGTACAGGTATCGCCGCAATGGTAATCAATGCAAAGACCGCGCTTGCGGCCGGCGCAAATGGCTTTGAAAGTGTGGTTGCCGTCATCGGCACGCCGCTGATGATTACGATTGCCTGCGTTTTGTTATACCTTGCCATCGTCAAGCAGTTTGAACCGCTTCTGCTTTTGCCGATCGCGTTTGGTATGCTGCTGTCCAACCTGCCGATGTTTGCAAATTCCGGCGCCATTATGATGCATCCGGAATTTTTCACAGACGAGGCATACTTCATTAACGGACATCTCGATATGCAGCGTATCTTTGCGGAGGGCGGCCTGCTGGATATGCTGTACCTCGGCGTAAAGCTGGGTATCTATCCGCCGCTGATCTTTCTCGGCATCGGCGTAATGACCGACTTTGGCCCGCTGATCGCGAACCCGAAGAGCATTCTTTTGGGTGCGGCAGCGCAGCTCGGCGTGTTCTTTACCTTTTTGGGCGCATTGGTACTCAGCGCCTGCGTGCCCGGCATTCACTTTGGTGTCAATGAGGCGGCCTCCATTGGTATTATCGGCGGTGCGGACGGCCCGACTGCCATCTATGTTACCAAAACGCTGGCGCCTGCGCTGCTCCCGGCGATTGCCATTGCCGCTTATTCTTACATGGCCTTGATTCCGGTCATTCAGCCGCCGATTATGAAACTGCTGACCACAAAAAAAGAGCGTCAGATCGTCATGGAACAGCTCCGTCCGGTCAGCAAGACGGAAAAAATTATTTTCCCGATTGTGGTTACCATCGTTGTAGCCCTGATCGTGCCGGACGCAGTTTCTCTGGTCGGTATGCTGATGTTGGGTAACCTCGCAAAGGAATGCGGCGTGGTCGACCGTCTGACCAAGACCGCACAAAACGGTCTGATGAACACCATCACGATCTTCTTGGGATTAACCGTCGGTGCGACCGCCAAAGCCAGCACCTTCTTAACGGCAGAGACCTTAGGTATTGTCGTTTTGGGTCTGATCGCATTCTGCTTCAGTACGGCCGGCGGACTGCTGCTTGGTAAGCTGATGTGCAAGCTGACCGGCGGCAAGGTAAATCCGCTGATCGGCAGCGCCGGTGTATCCGCCGTGCCGATGGCAGCGAGAGTATCGCAGACCGTAGGTCAAAAAGAGAACCCCTCCAACTTCCTGCTCATGCACGCCATGGGTCCGAACGTTGCAGGCGTTATCGGCAGCGCCGTTGCTGCCGGCGTATTCTTATCCATGTTCTCTTGATAATATCATGCAAAACGCATAAAATTGATTAAAGGAGGTATTTTTTATGGGCAAGGTTGGAATTACCGAAACCATATGCCGTGACGCACACCAGTCACTGATTGCAACCCGTATGACCACCGAGGAAATGCTCCCGGCGCTGCCCCTGATGGACAAGGCCGGCTACCACGCCTTAGAGGTATGGGGCGGTGCAACCTTTGACGCCTGCCTGCGCTTTTTAAACGAGGATCCTTGGGAGAGATTGCGTAAAATCAGAGCCGCAGCCCCCAACTCCAAGCTGCAGATGCTGTTCCGCGGTCAGAACGTATTGGGTTACCGTCATTATGCTGATGACGTGGTGGAGTATTTTGTACAAAAGTCCATCGCAAACGGCATTGACATTATCCGTATTTTTGACGCATTGAACGATGTCCGCAATCTGCAGACCGCCATCAATGCAACCAAAAAGGAGGGCGGCCATGTACAGGCTGCCATCTCCTATACCATCAGTCCGGTTCATAACAACGAATTTTTCGTAAAGCTTGCAAAGCAGTATGCAGACTGCGGCGCAGACTCGATCTGCATTAAGGATATGGCCGGTCTGCTGACGCCGTATAACGCTTATGATCTGGTAAAACAGATCAAAGCCGCCGTGAAGGTTCCGCTGGAGCTGCACACCCACTACACCAGCGGTGTAGCGTCCATGACCTATTTAAAGGCCATTGAAGCCGGCGTTGATATCGTGGACTGTGCGCTTTCTCCGATGGCGCTCGGCACCTCGCAGCCGCCGACCGAACCGTTGGTGGCAACCCTTCAGGGTACCGAATATGACACCGGCATGGATCTGGATTTACTCACCCAGATTGCCGATTACTTTAAACCCCTGCGTGAGAAATATCTGGAAAGCGGCCTGATGAGCACCAAGGTTTTGGGTGTTGACATTAACACCTTAAAGTACCAGGTACCGGGCGGCATGCTCTCCAACCTGGTTTCTCAGCTGAAGCAGCAGGGCAAGGAAGACAAGCTGGACGAAGTATTAAAGGAAGTTCCGAGAGTCCGCGAGGATCTCGGTTATCCGCCGCTGGTTACCCCAACCAGCCAGATTGTCGGCACCCAGGCCGTGCTCAACGTCATTATGGGCGAGCGGTATAAGATGGTATCGAAAGAAACCAAGGGCATCTGCAAGGGTGAATACGGTCAGACGCCTGTTCCCATTAAAGAGGAGTTCCGCAAAAGGATTATCGGGGACGAAAAGGCGATTACCTGCCGTCCGGCAGATCTCTTAAAGCCGGAGCTTGATAAGCTGAAAAAGGAATGCGCCGAATGGATCGAGCAGCCGGAGGACGTTCTCTCCTATGCGCTGTTTGACCAGGTTGCCGTTAAGTTCTTTGAGCAGCGCCGCGCACAAAAATACAAGGTGGATAAAGACCTCGTAAATATGCAGGATAAAACGCATTACATTTAATGCAGCAAACACCAAGGGCGGAGGAAAACCTCCGCCCTTTTGATATGACCGAAACACTAAAAATATGTGGTCAGCTATTTTACGCTGGAGACAGCAGTCCTTTCTTCATTCTGTTAAAAATGTTCTTAAGTCATTGTTGATTTCTTCGCCATCTCGAAGGTCTCGATAGATGTAATCATTCATTTCATAAATAAAATTTCTTCCATACGCGCCTGGAAAGCTATCAAAGGATTTTCCATTTCCAACCTGATAGTTTCTCCAACTATCCTGCACCCGATAATTACCGGTGTTATGACGATTCACGTTTTTAAATGGATTTTGATACCCCTGTTCGTTTGGCCCTCCGGAATAAACGCCGATTGGCGTGTCACTAGGTAGTCTTTTGACGATATCCAAATAGTCAAGAATTTTTTTATGTTTTTCTGTATTTCTCACCGAATAGTCTTCATCATCCCGGCCTGTAATGGCGCTCATATCAAATTCCATTTCAATTCCCATTTTACACCGTGTAACATCGTTGGAATTTAAACCTAAATTTGAATTCCAGGCATTCCACTCACTAACTTTGTATGCTAGCTTCATAAACTCATTGCGATTCAGTCCCTTTGTATCTTCATAAAAGAATGTTCCGGGCTGAAATATGACGGTATTAAATAATGGACGTCCTAAATAGTCGCATTTTTCTACAACGTTTTCAACACGGGTAAAAAAACCATCCGCATTCACATCTCCCTGGTTATCGCCACCTCCCAACCGAAAAAAAGGAATCCACAAAAGTTGTCCTCCCTGCTCATTATGAACCCAGCTTGAAACTCTTTGGGCATATTCCTCATCTACCCCATCTTCGCCGTAATACACACCCGCAACCGCTCTTCTATAACTTCCAAGATTTTCAAGTACCTGTTCATAAATTCCCGGATGGCCATCCGGATCATGTACATATTTTCCATTTTTCAAATCCATTTTCAAGCTAACCAGTGTTCTTGGGTAATTCTCTGCGGCGCCAACATAAAATTTTGGCAGTTCTACTTCCAATCCGTAATCGTTAAGACGCTCTGCCGCATTTATAAACTTATGAATGACATCTATCTGCCACGCTGCACTTTCATCCTTGACCTTCCAGTCATCAAAATTGTTCTCAGAATCTCTCATATTCTGCGCATCTCGGTATTGTAGCACAAAGTTTGTCTTTCCACCAGTCTGAATCAGCCAGTTCATAGCATCCATCTCGGTAAAGCTATAATTGTTATAACGATTGGCAAATCCGATAATGTCAGACAGATTTGGTGCATCGTCTTTTATTGGTGGCCGATCCCACGCCCCGTAAATTACCTGATAGGTATTTCGATTTTTTTCTGATCGGTTAATGCCACCAAGTGCATTAATATAGTTCTCCAGCTTAATCGTATCGTACATAAGCTCGTCATAGTCCGGTGCTTTCACAAATCCGTATAAAAAATTGTTATATGACTGTAAGGATTTTTCGGTAAGCAAAGTTGTTCCTTTTTCCTCATTGGCGACTTTAGCCGCTGCAATTGTACCGTATTCTGTCACCCCAAGCCTGCTTGCACAGTAAGCACCGTATACCTTAGACGGATCTCCAAGCTTATGATTGCAGCGCGCACAACGATTGCCCGTATAAGCAATTTTCTGATTGTCCATATTTTCCCCTGCACCTTGAGAATACTCCTGATCCATTCCGTACCATTCATTTCTTTCCATTTTTATTCTCCTTTAGAATTTAAATTTTTAACATCTGCATTATACACGATAGTCCAGTGACATGGAGTGCCATCTTAAAAGTTGTATAATATCCTCAAAAAGGGCTTGCAATCATCGCGGAAATGCAGTATACTCTAGATGTAAAAACTTTCCAATCAAATGCACGTACTCGACCTTGTATGCAAAAAGGTGATGTTTTTTTCATTACAGGGCATATCGGGTTCGACTTCCGTGCGCCCGGATCGGAGGAATTATGATGAAACAATGGATTGCCGGAATGCTGAGTACGGCTCTGATCTTCGCACTTTTACCCGGCGCGGCTCTCGCAGAAGAACCCGACAGCGCATTTAAAACAGTGTCTGACTTAAAAGTGGGGGACTATATTCAGTTTGGAAACTATGATAACGCACCGATTATCTGGCGTTATGCTGCCAATGATGAAAACGGCAAGCTTGTGCTTAGCGACAAAGTCCTTTGCGAAAAGATCTTTGATGACGCTGCGATAAATCCATATTACGGTTCGCATCGTCGACGGCGCGTACGGGGCGTTCAGGAAGAGAAAAGCTATGATTGGGCGGACAGCAATGTCCGCTCCTGGCTGAACTCCAAAGCGCCGGAAAGAGGCATCCGCTGGTTATGCGGAACACAATTTCCCACCTCCTATTATCACGATGACGGATTTTTGTCGGACGCACATTTTTCACCCCTTGACCGGGCGGCCATAAAAAAAGTACATCAAAAGAGTTTGCTTGGCAAAATGGACGCAGAATGCGCGGTAGGCGGTGAAGTGCAATATTGGGGAAAAGCGCCTGACCGCATTGCTTTTGCGCTGGAATATTATGATAAAATCAGCTATGAATACGTAGACGATATGATGTTTTTGCCGGACGATATGCAGCTGTATCATATATGGGAAAACCGCCATATCCTCGGCGACACCTATCTCTGGGGCGAGATGACGCCGCAGCTGGCAGAGCATTTGGGAACAAGAATGGAAGAGGCGCCTGCCTGGTATCCATATGCAGAGGATGCGGAGTTGAATTGCCGCTATTTTACGCGCACGCCATGGTCCTATAAAGTCACGTCAAGTCCATTTGACGATCACGATTCCGACGATAAAGTCCTGATTGTGCCGGCATATCCCAACGAAAACGGAGATTATCCCGGTTTTCATTCCGCCGATGCTGATGACCTTGCCGGAATCCGTCCCGCCTTTTATCTCAATGGGGAAAATGCGCAAATCCTCTCCGGCGGCGGAACAACCGACAACCCTTACGTGATAACAGGCCTTTGGGCACCGGCAGACGGCAACGACGGCGCCATCGAGGGCACCACACCGGCGCCATCCCTCGGAATATCCATTTACGTCAACGAAAGCCCGGTATGGGATATCAATGATGTTGTCTACGGCCCGATATTGGAAAATGACCGTATCTATCTGCCCGGCGGTCAGGTAGAGTCCTGGTTTGATTTTCAATTTGCGCACGAGCCGGAAGAAGATGGAACGCACGTATATCAAAAAAGCGACCCGGACGCAGAAGACTTTTATTTTAGGGTAAAGGCCAACGATCCAGTGGTAAGGAGTAATCCGCTTGACTGTACCGCTTATAAAGAAACGGCATGGATCGTTGCCCCAATGGAGAGGGATGGAATTTTCTACCTGCCGCTTCGGGCGCTGGCCGAATATTTAGGTTATACGGTGGAATGGATTGATGAAGAACAAAAGGTCATCATTACCAAAACCTATGAATCGGCTTTGGAAAATTAAAAATTCACAAGGAGAGATCATCATGAAACGATGGATTACCGGAATACTGAGTGCCGTTCTGCTCTCCGCGATCCTGCCCGGTACCGCCTTTGCAGAAGAATCCAATGCGGCGGCAAAAACGGTATCCGACCTGAAAATCGGGGACTACCTTCAGTTTGGAAATTATAATGACGCGCCGATTCTCTGGCGCTACGCCGCAGATGATGAAAACGGCAAGCTAATGCTTTGCGACAAGGTCATTTGTGTCAAGGTCTATGACACCGGCACAAACAGTCCCGGTTTTGGATCGCATCATCGCCGATGGAAAGTTGTCGGAACAACAAGCCGCACCGGAAACAGCAATTATTGGGGAGACAGCAACATCCGCTCCTGGCTGAACTCCAAGGCGCCGGAACGGGGTGTCAAATGGCTTTGCGGAATGAAACCGACCTATACCTATATGGATGAAGAGGGCTTTTTATCGGATGCACATTTTTCACCCCTCGACCGGGCAGCCATAAAAAAGGTTCATCAAAAGAGCCTTCTGGACGCGCCGGATGTCCAATATGCCGTGGGCGGATCGCTGAAATATTGGAAAAGAACCCATGATCCCCTCTTGTTTGTGCAAAAATATTACGATAAAGTGAGCTATGAATATGTGGACGATATGATGTTTTTGCCGGACGATATGCAGCTGTATCGTGTATGGGAAAACCGCCATATTCTTGGCGACACCTATCTCTGGGCTAAAATGACACCGCAGGCTGCGGAACAGGAAAGAACCTGGGTAGAAACGACGCCGGAAAAAATCATAAAGCCATCGCTTTGGCGGATGGGCAGATCACGGATTTTGAGAGACGGATATGAAGAGAACACCGGTGAAACTCATACGGCGGATCTTAGCTGCGGTTATTTTTTGCGCACACCGGATACAACCCCGATTCCATATCATCAGTCAGAGAATTATTTAACCGGGGATTACGTCCGTTGTATGCCGGATAAACCGGAGGGCGCGCCAAGCTTTGACGAGTCCGCAACAAACGCTTATCATTTTTCCGGAATCCGTCCCGCCTTTTATCTCAATGAGGACAATGCGCAAATCCTCTCCGGCGACGGAACAACCGACAACCCTTACGTGGTAACAGGCCTTTGGGCACCGGCAGACGGCAACGACGGCGCCATCGAGGGTGTATCGGTAAAGCCGCGTCCCGGAATCTCCATCTATATCAACGGAAAACGGGGGTATTATATCGACAGTGCCCGTTATGACCCCATCATCGATAACGGAAAGATTTATGTAACCCGTCCTTGGATAGAGGATATGTTTTGTGTTTCGACACAGCTTGAAGAACCCGATCGGTACTGTATCTCTCAGCCCGGCGCATATACACCGTCATTTCGTTTTCAGGTATCGCCCGGCGATTTTACCGTAAGAGAAATTCAAGTCCAAAATCAGCCTCTGGAGGACGCAACATGGGACGATGCGCCAATGGAAAAAAACGGATACTTTTATCTGCCGCTTCAGGCACTGGCCAAATTTTTAGGTTACACGGAGGAATGGTCTTGGGACAAACAAACCGTTACCTATACAAAAGCCGACTAACATTCTTTTCATTTGACTCAAACAGGGCGGAGGAAAACCTCCGCCCTTCTGCTATGAACAAAGCAGCCGGAGCATAAAACTCCGGCTGCTTTGTTATGTTACGATGATTTAGCCCTCTTGTGCCGCCATCTTTTTATAAACGGCGTATCTTGCAGCCAAATCCTTTTCTGCCTTATCAAAGAGCTGATCTGCGATCTCCGGATAACCCTTCTTCAGCATCAGGTAACGGTTCTCGCCCATCATAAAGTCTTTGACATTGCCGGTCGGCTCTTTAGAATCCAATACAAACGGATTCTTACCCTCGTCTGCCAGCTGCGGATTAAATCTCCACAGGTGCCAGTAACCGGTCTCAACGGCTTTCTTTTCCTCGGCAATAGAGTTGCCCATGCCGCCCTTTGCCTTAATGCCGTGGTTGATACACGGTGCGTAAGCGATAATCAGGGACGGACCCGGATATGCCTCAGCCTCCTTGATGGCCTTGAGCGCCTGTGCCATATTTGCGCCCAGCGCAATCTGTGCCACGTACACATAGCCATAGGTGGTGGCAATCATGCCGAGATCCTTCTTCTTTACGCGCTTACCGGAAGCCGCAAACTTTGCAACGGCAGCCGTCGGCGTTGCCTTGGAGGACTGACCGCCGGTGTTGGAATATACCTCGGTATCTACGACAAAGATATTGATATCCTCGCCGGATGCGATCACGTGATCCAGACCGCCGTAGCCGATGTCATAAGCCCAGCCGTCACCGCCGAATACCCACTGCGAACGCTTTACCAGATAGTCGGTTCTGTCTGCGATCTCCTTGATGGCCGGGTTGCTCTGATCTGCATCGGAAATCAAGGCCGCAATCTTATCGGCAGCTTCCTTTGAACCCTTTGCACAATCCTTAGCTGCAATCCATTCTTTAAATGCGGCTGCCAGCTGCGGAGAAACTGCGTCCATTGCCTCATTCATCCGAGCTTCCAAGTTGCCTCTTACCTTCTTGTTTGCCATTACCATGCCGAGACCAAACTCTGCGTTATCCTCGAACAGAGAATTTGCCCATGCCGGCCCTTTGCCATCTGCATCCTTGCAATAAGGCATTGACGGTGCGGAACCGCCCCAGATCGAGGTACATCCGGTTGCGTTTGCAACCATCATTCTGTCACCGAACAGTTGGGTAATCAGCTTGATATACGGGGTCTCGCCGCAGCCTGCGCACGCACCGGAAAATTCCAGATACGGCATTGCGAACTGAGAGTTCTTCACATTGGCTGATTTGTCAACCAGGTTTGCCTTATTCGATACCTTCTCCATTGCATAAGTCCAGTTCGGCTCCTGTGCCTCCGATACATCATCAATCGGCTTCATCACAAGCGCCTTTCCTTTCGGTGCCGGGCAGACATTCGCACAAACGCCACAGCCCAGACAGTCAAGCGGAGAAACCTGCATTCTGAATTCCAGACCGTCAAAGTCCTTGCCGACTGCCTTTAAGGTCTCAAAGCCCTCCGGCGCCGCGCTCTTTTCTTCCGCATTGACCAGAACCGGGCGGATTGCCGCGTGCGGACATACCAGAGAACACTGGTTACACTGGATACAAGTCTCCTTCTGCCATTCCGGAACCATAACGGCTACACCGCGTTTTTCAAAGCGGGAGGTGCCGGTTTCAAACGTACCGTCCTCACGGCCGTTAAACACGCTGACCGGCAGCTTGTTACCGCGCTGTGCGTTCACAGGATCAACGATGTCGGCAACAAATGCCGGGCGGTTGCCGGCGCCGGTTTCTTCATCCTTGGCATCCTTCCAGGCAGCCGGAATATCGATCTTTACCAAAGCATCGATCGCGCCGTCTACGGCAGCGCAGTTCATGTTCACAATCTCATCGCCCTTTTTGCCATAGGTCTTTTTGATTGCCTCTTTGATAAGGGTGACTGCCTTGTCAAAGGGAATGACCTCGGCCAGTTTAAAGAAGGCGCTCTGGGTTACCATGTTGATACGGTTCGGGCCAAGTCCTACCTTAACGGCAACATCCACCGCGTTAATGGTATAGAAATGAATCTCATTTTCCGCCAGATAACGCTTTACGTGGCCGGGCAGCTTCTCCTCCAGCTCTTCCGGCGTCCATACGCAGTTGAGCAGGAAGGTTCCGCCCTTCTTCAGACCCTCTAAGATATCATACTGATAAATATATGCCGGCTTATGGCAGGCAATATAGTCTGCCTCGTCCAAAAGATAGGTAGATTTAATCGGGGTTTTACCGAATCTCAAGTGAGACATGGTGACGCCGCCGGACTTTTTGGAATCGTAGTCAAAGTATGCCTGTGCATACAAATCGGTATTATCGCCGATAATCTTGATGGCGTCCTTATTTGCGCCGACGGTACCGTCGGAACCAAAGCCCCAGAACTTACAGCGGGTTGCACCGGCCGGAGCCGCATTGACTCTCTCGCCGAGCGGCAGAGACAGGTTGGTAACATCATCGCAGATACCGATGGTAAATTCTTCTTTCGGCTCTGCAGCATCCAGGTTTTTAAATACCGCAACCAGCTGCGTCGGCGTGGTGTCCTTAGAACCGAGACCGAAACGGCCGCCGATGATCATCGGTGCGCTCTTGCAGTCCTTATACAGGTTGCAGATATCTAAGTACAGCGGCTCACCCAAGGAACCCGGCTCTTTGGTTCTGTCAAGAACGGCGATCTTTTCTACCGATTTCGGCATCACATCAAAGAAGTATTTTGCCGAGAACGGTCTGTAAAGATGCACTTCCAAAACGCCGACCTTTTCGCCCTTTTGATTCAGGTAATCCACCGTCTCTTCCAGCGCCTGACAGACACTGCCCATCGCAACGATGACCTTCTTCGCATCGGGTGCGCCGTAGTAGTTAAACGGCTTATACTCACGGCCGGTAATCTTCGAGATTTCCTTCATGTAATCCGCTACGATATCCGGGATTTCTTCATAGAATTTATTGGACGCCTCTCTGCCCTGGAAGTAGATATCGCCGTTTTGTGCGGTACCGCGCAGCACAGGATGCTCCGGATTTAACGCGCGGTCTCTGAACTCTTTCACAGCGTCCCAGTCAACCAGGCTCTTTAAATCCTCATAATCCATAACCTCAATCTTCTGAATCTCGTGCGAGGTACGGAACCCGTAAAAGATATGCAGGACCGGACCACGACCCTTCAGCGCCGCAAGATGTGCCACGCCGCCGAGATCCATAACCTCCTGGACGCTGCCGGATGCCAGCATTGCAAAGCCGGTCTGACGACATGCCATCACGTCCTGATGATCGCCGAAGATGTTCAATGCGTGCGCCGCAATTGCTCTGGCGCTGACATGAAATACGGTCGGCAGCAATTCGCCGGCGATTTTATACATATTCGGGATCATGAGCAGAAGTCCCTGCGATGCCGTAAAGGTCGTTGTGAGCGCACCGCCCTGTAAAGAGCCGTGTACAGCGCCGGCTGCACCGGCTTCTGACTGCATCTCCACCACCTGTACGGTTTCGCCAAAGATATTCTTTTGGCCTTTTGCGCTCCATTCATCGACATATTCTGCCATGGTCGATGACGGAGTGATCGGATAGATGGCTGCAACTTCGGTGAATGCATACGCGCAATGTGCCGCCGCGCAGTTACCATCCATGGTTTTGAACTTTTTTGCCATAATGATTTTGCCTCCTTGGTATATTTCCTTCAACTTCTATTTTGCACTTCATAGCACGCTGTCTATCAGTATATCATATCCGGACCAAAATTTCAAATGTTTTTTGCGTTTTTTTGTGAAAATTATAAAAAAATCATAAAATGTCAAAAAAATTCATTTCTCCTGCCGTTTCTCCAAAAACCATAAAAAAAGGTCCTGCAAAGTGCAAGACCTATTCATGCATACGCATTTCATTAAATTCCTGTCGGCTGATTAGAACCTGGCGCGGCTTGGTTCCCTCATAGGGGCCGATGATCCGCCGCTCCTCCATCTGATCGATCAGCCGCGCGGCACGCTGATAACCGATCTTAAACCGCCGCTGGAACATGGCAACCGATGCCTGTCCGTTATCCAGCACCATCTCCACGGCCTGGAAGAACAGTTCATCCTTCGCCTCGCCGCTGTGGGTCGGCGTCTCGTCATCACTGTCACTGTGCGCACCGTTTTCCAGGTTGGCCGCCACGCGCTCCTGTTCCTTTTGGATATTTTCGATGATCTCTTCATCATAGCACGCCTCGTACTGCCCCTTGATAAAGTTTACCACCCGTTCGATCTCCTGATCGGACACAAAGTTTCCCTGGATTCGCATGGGCTTCATCGCACCGCTGGGGTTATAAAGCATGTCGCCGCGTCCCAGAAGCTTGTCCGCACCCGGCGCATCCAAAATGGTACGGCTGTCGATCTGTGAGGTCACGTTAAAGGCAATACGGGACGGAATGTTGGCCTTGATAACACCGGTGATGACATTGACGGTCGGCCGCTGCGTTGCAATCACCAGATACATGCCGGCTGCACGCGCCAGGGCGGCCAGACGGTTGATGGCATCCTCGACCTCGCTTTTGGCTGCCATCATCAGATCCGCAAACTCGTCAATGATAATCACGATTTCCGGCAGTTTTGATTCGCTCTCGCCGCGTTCCTCCATCAGTGCGTTATAGCCCTTTAAGTTGCGGACATTGTTATCCTTGAGCAGGTTATAGCGGTTCTGCATCTCTCCCACCGCCCAGTTCAGTGCGCCGGCAGCGTGCTTCGGATCGGTCACCACCGGGATCAAAAGATGCGGAATCCCGTTATAAATGCCAAGCTCCACCATCTTCGGATCGACCATGATAAGTTTGACCTCGTCCGGCTTTGCCTTAAACAGAATACTTAAAATCAGCGAATTGATACAAACGCTCTTTCCGGAGCCGGTCTGACCGGCAATCAAAACATGCGGAAATTTTGCGATATCGGCAATCACGCAGCTCCCGGCGATGTCCTTTCCCAGGGCAAACGCCGTCTTGGAAGAAAAGTTCTGGAACTTATCGCTCTCCAGCACCTCACGGATCGGCACCGGGCTTGCCTCTTTGTTCGGAATCTCGATTCCGATGGCAGATTTTCCGGGGATCGGCGCCTCGATACGGATTCCCGGTGCGGCAAGACTCAGCGCGATGTCATCACTCAGACCGATGATTTTTGACACCTTGATGCCCACGCCGGGCTGCAGCTCAAACCGCGTCACCGACGGCCCCTGGGTAATGTTGATGATCTTTGCATCCACCTTAAAGCTGTGCAGCGTCTCTAAAAGCCGGTTTGCCTTTTCCTCCAGTTCGGCACGCACCTCCTGGCGCGACCGCTTTCTCGGCTTGGGCGGATCCAAAAGATCCAGGGTCGGCATGTAATATTCCATCATACGGGGCGGCGCCGCATTCGCCTTTTCAATCTCATTTTCGATGTGTTCCGCCGGGGTCATCTGACCAGGATTCTCGGTTTCCATGCGCCGCCCTGCCACCACGGCGCGATCCAGCGGCACTCCGGCCTCCATGGCCGCCTTGGTTGACGGCGCGGCAACATCCTCAAGCTTTGCCTCACTCGGCGGTGTAAAGACCGGGTCTTCGTCCTCCGGGTTCTCCTGCACAATCACCTTGCCGTCCGCCTCGGTTTTCGGCAGTTCGCTGATGGTGCCCGTCTTCATATTATCCAGCCGAAACGGCAGCGTGTCCGAAAGCTTTGTCTCCGTCTCCTTGTCTTCTGCCGGCAGAATGTTCTGCAGCAGTTCATCGTCTTCCTCAATCACAAAGCGCTTGGGCGGCTCCGGCGTATCGTCCGCATCCTTAGGCCCCGGCTCTGTATGCTTTTCCTGCGCGTCCGGAATGGTCTCTCCTCCGGAAAAATAGTCGTCAAAGAAAGGACTTTCCTTTTTCTTTCGAGAATGCTCCGAGATATTCTCCGGCTGCGGCTGCCGCCGACCCCTGCGGCCAAGGCGGCCGCCAAAGCCGTGATCCGATGCATCGTCCTCTTCCAGCTCCATTTCGACCGATGTATTGGCGTATTCATGCACCTGCTCGGACTTTTTGCGCAGCGCACCGCACAGCTTGCGAAACGCCGCCTCAATCGAAACCCCGGTCAGCAAAATGCCCAGAATCAGCTCCAGGGCAATGGCAAGCACCCAGGTTCCGGCAACGCCGATCAGCATCACCAGCAGCTTACAGATTCCGCCGCCGATCACACCGCCGCCGATGCCATTGACGCCGTTTTGATAAAGCAGCACCACCTGATCCGTCCATCCTCCCGATACCGCCGCGCGGTCCCCGGCGGACAGCGAAACCAGAATCGAAGTACAAAGGATCAGTCCAAACAGCAAAAAGAACCGCGGTGCATTTTTCTTACCCTCTTTATTGACAAAGACCCAAAATCCCGTCAAAATAATAAAGATACAACTGATCGCACTGGAGAATCCAAGCAAACCGTAAAAGAAATCCTTTAAAAAGCCGCCTACCGCGCCGGTCGCCTCGGTCAAAAAGGCAAGCAGCAAAAAGACACCGCCGGCAATGACGATAATCCCCTTGATTTCGTTGGAAAGCGTCTTTTTTTTGACCGGCGGCCGATCCTTCGGCTTTGCCGCGGCACTACGTGCCGCCGCCGACTGCCCGGATTTTTTTACCGGTTTTTTTCCGCTTGCGGCCGGCTTTGCCGCACGGCTTTTCTGCGGCGGCGCACTGCTTTTTCGTGCGCTTTCCTTTCCCTTTGTCTTTTGTGCCACGCTATCGCACCCCTTCTATTTTCTGCCTTGCCGCCCCGTCAAAAGAGACGATGCGGCAGAAACCCTATTTTCCGTTATCTTTGATTATACCATAAACCAAATCACAAAAATATTACAGTTTGCTTTCATTTTTCTGTTTTCGCTCTTGTTACCCCTGTGATTTCGCCTGTTTTCCATGGTTTTTGCGGGGATTTTCCTTGCTTTTGACCGCAAAATGTGGTATGATGACAAAAAGGAGAGAATCATCATGAAAATCAGCGATTTATTAAAGTCAAAGAAGATTACCGTGTCCTGTGAACTGTTTCCGCCAAAGCAGGGCGGCGCACTGGACAACGCGAAAAATATCGTGCACGAGATGGCAGCGCTGCGGCCGGATTTTATGAGCGTGACCTACGGCGCCGGCGGCACCAACGCCGCCAACACGTTGGAGCTTGCCAATGCGGTACAAAACGTCAACGGCGTTACGGCACTGGCGCACCTGACCTGTATTGCCTCCGAACGGCCGAAGATCCGTGAGGTTTTAACCGATTTGAAAGAGCACGGCATCGAAAATATTCTGGCTTTGCGCGGCGATCTGCCGCAGGACAGCAGCCTTGCACTGTCCACCCAGTTTCATCACGCCAGTGATTTGATGAAGGAAATCCGGGATTTTGGCGGATTTTGTATCGGCGGCGCCTGTTACCCGGAGGGACACCCTGAATCCCCGTCCTTAGATTTTGACATCGACCAGTTAAAACGCAAGGTAGAAAACGGCTGTGATTTCCTGACGACCCAGATGTTTTTTGACAACGACATTCTCTATCATTTTATGTACCGTCTGCTGCGTGCCGGGATAAAGGTTCCGGTCATTGCCGGGATCATGCCGGTCACCAATGCCAAGCAGATGAAACGCATTTTAAGCCTGTCCGGCACCGCGCTGCCGCGGCGGTTCCGCATGATTGTGGATCGCTTTGCCGACCAGCCGGAGGCCATGAAACAGGCCGGCATCGCCTATGCGACCGAACAAATGATTGACCTGTTTGCAAGCGGCGTCAACCATGTGCATATTTATACCATGAACCGCCCCGATATCGCCGGGAGCATCATGCAGAATCTGTCCTCCATGATCCGATAGAAAAGGCACGCCGCCAAATCCCCATGCGGCGCCGATCGGAAAATTTCACTTTCACCGGGAAAGGAACGTTACGTTATGGAACCGTCGTCAAAAACACCGTCAAAAAGCACACTGTCCGCCTCTGCCATTCTGCTTGCGATCTTTTGCAACATTCTCTGGGGCAGCGCATACCCGGCCATCAAAAGCGGCTATGCCCTGTTTCAGATCGGCGACCATCTGTTTTCTAAAATTCTGTTCGCCGGGGTGCGTTTTTTTGCCGCAGGCGTCATGGTTCTCTGTCTCGCCGCAAAAAAGCAGCATGCCCTGCCGCGGATTCAAAAAGAAAACCGCGCTCTTGTCTTGTGGATGGCTTTGATTTATACCATGCTGCAATACATCTTTTTCTATATCGGTCTTTCTCACACCACCGGCTCAAACGGATCGATCTTTAATTCGACGACAACCTTTATGTCCGTTTTGCTTGCGCACTTTTTGTATCAGGGCGACAAGCTGACGCTGCAAAAGTGGCTGGGCTGCCTGGTCGGTTTTTTGGGCGTCATACTGGTCACGTTTCAAAATTCCAATGCCGGGTTCTCCTTTTTTGGCGAAGGCTTTATCCTGATTGCCTCTGCGTGCTTCGTGGCAGGTTCCGCAATGAGCAAAAAGGCAGTGCAGACAGACGATCCCGCGTCGGTTACCGGCTATAATCTTCTGCTGGGCGGTGCATTTTTAATCATCATCGGCTTTGTCGGCGGCGGAAGGCTGCATACGCCGACTGTCACGGGCGTGCTGGATCTTTGCTATCTGGCGCTGCTCTCCGCGCTGGCCTTTACCATCTGGTCCTCGCTGCTGCAACGCTGTCCGCTCGGCAGTCTCGGCGTGTTTAACTTCATCATACCGGTATTCGGTACGCTCCTTTCCGCCGTTTTCTTAAAAGAGGATATTCTGCACTGGCAGTACCTTATCTCGCTGATTTTGGTCTGCGCCGGCATTTTTCTCGTTAACCGAAAGAAAACTGCTTAAGTTTTTCTTTCGGGAAACGGCTTTCCGCTTTCGGTTCATCGAAAACACGTATCATTTTTTTGCCGCCTGTCTTGACAAAATCCGCTCGTCGTGCTATACTGAGAAAGTAGTTGCGCAGGCGTAGTTTAGTGGCAAAACATCAGCTTCCCAAGCTGAGGTTGTGGGTTCGATTCCCATCGCCTGCTCCACGTCGGAACGGACTTTGCTCCGTTCCGATTTTTATTGATCGCCTTTTCACCATCTATGCTCTTCAAGGCGGCGCCTTTTCACTTTGCTGCCGCTTTTTCTTTAAAACCCGATCAGCGATGCCGCTCAAGATAAATTTTTGTTTTTTTGCAAAAAAAGGGTTGACAAGCTGCAAAAGGCGTGGTATACTAATAAAGTCGCTGCGAGAGAGCAGCGCGCTGATAAACCCGGAGGGGTTCCCGAGTGGCCAAAGGGGGCAGACTGTAAATCTGTTGCGTCTCGCTTCGATGGTTCGAATCCATCTCCCTCCACCAAAGCAAAGGAATCCGAACTTCTTCCCTGTGGGGGATGGGTTCGGATTTCTTGTTTTTGTTAGGGACATTACATATTGATACCTGTGTACTATAGTCGATACCAAAATTAGAGGGCACACCCTTGAGTGCCCTCTAATTTTGCCTATCCGGCACAAAAATATCATGAGGCTTTTGCGGATGGACTTGAGCGTTCACTCTATTATTTGTGAAATGCATGAGAAACCTTCTCTTGTTATGCTACTCAGTGCCAAGCAGGAAATATCCCGACTGCTCGGAGAGGATACAGAAGATCGGCAGGCGCGACAACTCATTATCCACAGAAATCAAGAGCAGCATCGAAACTCCTTCAGTAAACGAAAAAGGAATGACCCTGAGCGGTAATCATGTATAGAGACGGTGGCTCATACGAGTCGCCGTCTCTATACATGGGGCATGTCGTTGAGCGTTGTGCAGATCGTTCCGCAGGAAGATTAGCAGATACATACGTCATTCATGTTGTGTGAATTTCTGTTCTTCTCCTTGCAATCAATCCATCTGTGCAATATGAAGCAAAATGGACATCAGAACGCAGCGTTTGGATGCTTCGCTCTGATGCCCTTTTACGCTCCGATTTTTTACCGCAGCGACAACGATTACCGGAATTCCGTCGTCTCTTTCTGCAACACTGTACTCCTTTTTGATTAGCAAGTTTTTTCCCGCCCCCCTTGCAAATCAGAAAGAAGCGCGGTATAATATGACCAGAAGAACCAAAACGGTCATATTGAAGGAGGCGTGGGCTTGGCTTTTACCGATTACGAGACTGAGCAGCTCCGCAAGGCGTTGCTGAAGGAAACAAGACATTGCGCTGTCACACTGGGGATGAAGAAAACCTCAGTGGATCAGCTGACGAAGGCGGTCGGTATCGCAAAAGGCTCGTTTTATAAATTCTACGAATCCAAGGA
>JABLTO010179913.1_pt1 | contig 18257 bp, 9 predicted proteins | sample 7160091 | NCBI WGS metagenome assembly JABLTO01 (sample SAMN14651225, study PRJNA627086) | human gut metagenome | isolation source: feces | host: Homo sapiens
CGGTTGCCGGAACATTAACTTCCCAGCTGATCCATTGTCCAACATCCTGCCATTTAGTGCCTCCGATTGTATTTAATTTCTGCTTTGCGTAATCATAAGGCATTGTATTATAAGAAGAGATATCATTCACCGGATAAAGACTCAAATCCGATTTTTGCAGGGTGTTTTCCGCTTGTATTCTTAAAATTCCGTCCGTTAAAACACCGCTGACCTCTGCCGCTCCCTGTGATTTTACTGTTTGCAGATATGACTCATAGGTATCGGTTTCCGGTTTTTGTGAATCAAGAATAATTTTGCTGATTGCCATAGGTTCCTGTAAGCTTTCCAGCTTGACAGTGTGTTCTCCGGCGGAAAAATAAAAGTACAGCCGGTCACCGAAATATCCGTAATTGTCTTTGATGTAACGCTTGGTCCAAAAACGCTGCTCAGATTGGGAAGGACGAATATCATTTCCTTGTGCATCAGAGGAAATCTCACTGTCATCTTTAAAAACACGCGGAAATTCTACGGAATTCAGTTCGCTGACCAATATGTTTCCGTCAATATACACCGCACGTTGAATAATATTCCCGTTTCCTTCCAAGGGGATATATTTCAGATTAACAGCATATAATCCTTCCTCCCGGACGGAGAAAGTATAGGTCACAGAGCCGGTTTCGCCGGTCATAGCTACATTTTTTTCTCCTTCATAATCGGCGACCTGTACATTCTCTGCACTGCTGAACTGTCCTCCGTCCAAAGAAATCTGCTGATTGCAAAACGGTTTATCCGCATATTTTTGCTGATAGTAATAATAGGAAGAATTATTATCCGATGATGTTGCCGTTAATGTTTCTTTGTCAGTCGTAGCAGATTGAACAGCCTCCGCCATCTGAGCGCATGGACTGAATATCAAAAATGCAGCTATCACAGCGCAAAGAATCCGCTTTTTACTATTCATTCTACCACCTGTACCTCTCGTTCTCATTAACCGTAAATCTTCTCTTATTTTTGTCCGTAATACTCATCAACTTTTGCCTGACAAGCTTCTGCGATTCCTTCCATAGCTTGTTTGGGAGTCTTAGACATATCATAGATAACATCATTTGTTGCCACAATATAATCCAGTCCCAGAGGAGAATTTGCAGAAGTATTGGCAGACGGACTGTTTAATATCAATTCCAGCATTTCAATGGACTCATCATCGCGCAATGCAGTTTCTGCCTGCTTTTGAATCCATTCCTCATTTGTCAGATGACAGCGATTGGCAATTGCCACCATAATAGTTGCTGCATCCTCAATATCCGGATCCCCTTTAATAAAGCTAAAATAGCGTGAATTGGTTACGATGGTAGTATAATCTTCTGCATCCGGACCCTTGGGGAAAGGTAAAACACCGTAATCATCCGGCATGCCCGAAGCAAAAATCTGCGGAACAGTCCAGTAGTCAGTATTAAAAAACAAGGTTTTCCGTGACATAAATACATTAGACTCTGTTAAGCCGTAATCTTTTCCGACATAGTCTTTGATATCATACAAACCTTTTTTATTGTAATCCTGTAAAAATTGCAGCGCACGCAATACCTTTTCATCCATCCCGTTAAACTGATATTTATTGTCTTTCAGCGCAAGAGGACTGGTGGCATTTGCAAAAATGAAATGATTACCTTGACCGTATTGATCAATCATCCCCTGTACTGCGCCGTTGGATTTAGTTACAACATCCTGGCATACAGAAGTAAACTTGTCAAAGGTCCACTCGCCTTTTTGCACCATTTCGTAAAAATTGCCTAAGCTATATTGATTAACCAACTCTTTATTAAACACCAATACATTACGATTGGTAGACTGTTGCTGGGGCATTAAGAAACCAACGCCATATTGCTTGTCTCCGATAGAAGTAGCTTGTGCCGCATCGGTATCCCACTTGTTCTTTTGGATCTCCAGGTTTTTGATTTCTTTTACATTCATTAAATTGCCGCCGCTTGCTAAAGTCAAATGCTCGCTTTGCATTTCCAGAATATTTGCGTATATCGTTCCGGATGCAATAGCGGTGTTAATATCCTGCGTGTAGGTATCAGTAAGTGTGATTAACTCGATTTTGCAATTGTAATCCTTTTGAATCGCTTCAAGCGCCTTCGCGCACTCTTGCTGTTCAACAGAAGCGCTCTCTCCTCCGGTCCAATCAGCCCAAAAGCTTGCCAGCTTAATGGTTTTGCCGTCTAAATCTCTGATGGTTTCACTAAACATGTCCGTATTATTGGTATTGCCGCTTGCCGTATTTGATGATGTATCTCCTGTGCCGCCTCCGCAGCTTACTAACAGTGCCATCATCATGCTCAGAGTCACCAGAACAGAACAAACCTTTCTCATCATAATCAATCCCTCAATTCCGATTTATTATTTGTGATATGTTTTTGACCAAAAAATCGTCGCAACGCCAAAACATTTGGGCTATTTGTTTAATTATATTATAACGGTTTTGACTAAAGCAACTCAACCACAGAAAATAATATCAAGGTTGCAGTTTGTAATATTTTGAGATCTTCAATAACCCCATTTACCTTCCTCCTATTTTATGATAATTTCACAAATTCATTTAATTATGTAAAAAAATATCGCACTTTTATATTCAGCTTGGTTATTATATCATTAAAAATATCATTTTGTCAATAAATTCAGTCTTTTCAAATTTTGCCAATTTCTTATTTTCTGCACCCGATTTATTACTTTTTGTAGTGTTCTTATTTCTGGTTAAATGCTATCATTGTAATTATAAAAACAGTATGAATTTAGACAGTTTAAACCAAAACCCCGACAGTATCTCCGTTTGTGCACGGAGATGCCTTTTTCGTTGCATCATAGTTTCCTGCGCAATGTGATAAATGATAATTCAATATTTATAAAGGCGCAGAGTTACATTGCAATTATTATATTCCTATCAAAGGTGTTGATTTGTTTATGGCGCTTTCCCCCTATGTAATAACGCCATCTTGTAAAAACTGCTTTGGAAAAGCAATCAATTGCTATACCGACAATGTTTTTGAACCGGAAAATATATTAAATGAATCCTCTAAGACAACTCGTCTAGCTTATCCGGCCGGAGGAGTAAAGCCTCGTCTTATTATTGATTTAGGGGAAGCTTCTCCCGGAGGATATCCTGTTTTTCGGGTATCTGCTAAAAAAGGGACTCCTGTTTTACGCATAGCTTATTCAGACTGGTATGATTATATCATTGATGATATTTATGGTGAACAAGGTGACTTTACTCGCGGAAGCTGTAAATATTTGGGCGTAGAATTGCCGGTCTTACCCGCCAATCCAAATCGCTATGAGTTATACACCATTTGCCGCACCGGAATATTTTCTTATCCGCTGGTTCAAGGTCAGCAGCGCTTTGTGATGATTACGTTAGATACCCAAGACACTGAAGTAGAATTAGAATATTTTTATATTTATTACACCTCCGACCTTTCAGAAACAGCCGGTTTGTTTGAATCAACGGATGAACGGTTGAACCGTTTATGGTATGCAAGCACTTATACCGTGCAGATTGCTTCTATCAACAATTCTCACAGTTGGGAAGCAATTGACGGACGTCTCGCCTTACGCGCATTGACAAAAGGAAATGAAGCCGGTATTTATAAAAAAGGATTGGAATGGACGGATTATACTTTCGAATTTTCGGGTGAAATCGCTTGCAATCCGGATTGTGCCTCAGGAATCGGATGGATGATACGCGCAGTGAATCCGGATAACGGATATTTGTTCCGTTTAAACACAGACGGTTCGCTTCAAACATTCATTCGCAAAAATGGGATTAATTATGAGCAAACGCCGCGAGTTACATTACATATTCCTATTTTCTGCAACATGATTTACCGTATTAAAACCACCGTGGAGCAAAGTAATATCACAGTATACATTAATGATACTCCCGTTCTTTCCTTTGCCGATTCTAAATATCAGAAAGGTACCATCGGATTTTGCCAAACCGTCGAAAAATGGGCTTTCGCTCATTCGGTTAAAGTATATCATAATACTGAAATATATTTGGAAGATTGTTTTAAAGGTGATTTGGAAGATTACGAATTTACCCGTTCAAAGCCTTTTCTAGCCGACGGCGCCAAAAGAGATCGACTGCCATGGAGCGGCGATTTGGATTGGGCAGGAAGAAATGCATATTACGCTTTTCAAGACCAAACATATATGAAAGAAACACTTTTCATGCTGGCAAGGCATCAACTTCCCAATGGTTATATATGGGCTGTTTGTTACCCGGAAGATACTTGTCCTCCTGCCGATGAAGATTACGGTTATTATGAATCAGATATTTTTTCCGCCTGGTTTGTACCTTCACTGGCAGATTATTTGCTCTTTACAAATGATTGCGACACAGCTGACAAACTTTGGAATACCGCAGCCAAAAGTCTTGATTATCTATGGCAGTATATTGAAAATGACGGACTGTTTTTTCAACGATATCAGACATCCAAAGGAATATGGGACCATTGTCTGAATGACATCGGAAAATTTTCCTATACAAATATTATTGTCTATCATGCCTTTGCTGACGGGGCGTTTATCGCCAATACTCTAGGATATAAAGAAGAAGCAAGCCGTTATCAAACCATTGCCGAACAACTAAAAAACGGTATCCTTTCTCATCTTTGGAACAAAGATAATTATCTGCAAAAAAGCATCAAAGATTCCTCTTTTTGTTTTATGTCTAATGCAATGGCTTTATCAGTAGGATTACTGCCGAATGAATTGGCAAACAAAGCAGTATCGGCCTGCCTGACCCATCTCGAAGATGAATTTATATACGGCAAAACCTTAGCTTCCTTCATCCGAGGATGCTTTCAATATCAGCATGCCGAAATTGCTTATTCTATCTTAACCGGTTCTACCGGAAGCATTGACTTTTTGGGAAATTGTTCTGTTGATTGGATCAGTGCCGTCTTGGACAGCAAGGGTCCTGCCACCACCACAGAATGCATGGCATATGGTAAGCAACGGACATCAAACGGCCTTGCGTGGAGTGATTCTTCCCATCCGGATACCGCAGTTGCCTATCTTTTAACGGGATATCTATTAGGAATACAACCTATTTCTCCGGGATATCAAACTTTCTCTTTTGCGCCATATCCTGTCGGGATACCGCATATAAAAGGGATCATCCCTACTCCGTTTGGAGATATCATCGCAGAAATCAATATACAGGATGATAAAATCAAAGCCGATTTGTCCTATCCCAAAGGGACATGTCCCATTGTACAACTGGAAAAAAGATATCAAGAACATGCTGTTATTCATTTTTCGGAATATGAATGAACCGAAACTACTTTCTCTGAGAAAAAAGCAAACATACAAAACCGGCGGATACATCGATGTTGATGTATCCGCCGGTTTTCTATAACAATATTCTTTCCATTTACCGTAAAACATTATAAAGTGCTTCAACATTCTCTATGGGTACATCCGTCTGCAACCCCTGACTGGGGCCCAGAATATATCCGCCGTTCTGTCCCAAACAATCTATAAATCGCCGACACTCTTCCTGCACCTCTTGTGGAGAGCCGCCGGGCAACAGCCACTGCGTATCAATACCCCCGCAAAATGCAATTTTACCGCCGAAGTCCTTTTGCAGTCCTTCCGGCTCCAGCCCCTGCACTTTTTGAAGCGGATTTAAAATATCTACTCCGCAATCAATCAATTCTGGAATAATAGGACGTATTGCCCCGCAAGAATGCTGCATATAGTATGCTCCATATTTGTGAGCTAAATCCGCCATTTTTTTCGTATTGTCTTTGAAAAATTCCCGCCACATCGGTACACTGAATAACATACTAATTTGTGTTCCGTAGTCATCATTACAAAGCAAATAGTCAATTTGTCCATCCGCCGCAATAAACTGGCGTTCATAATATTCAAGCTCAAAGTCAACGAATTTATTAAAGATTGCTTTTGCCAAATCCGGATTTAACGCCATATCCATATAAAGATTTTCTGCTGAGCGCATAAAGGTAGAATATTGGTACATACCCGGTCCGCCAATACCGACTGCTTTATCACGATAAGAATCAACTTCACGTTTAAAACAGTCATAGTCAAAGTGATCTGCACGTAACCAATCAAAACAAACAATATCCTCCGCTTTATCAGCAAAATCCCACGGAAAATCCAGATTCATCGGACAGCATTCCGCCCCGGTAGGATACCATTTTTGTCGATATCCATACATCGTTTCTTCTACTCTAAGGCCGTCAGAATCAATATAATCATCTAATTTCTTTTTGTTGTACACCGGAAAAGCTAACCTAAGGTCAGCACAAAAATGCTCTCGGACCTGTTCATAATCCGTAAATTGATAATGCTTGCGCAAAATCTCATACATATTTCCTGTAGCAGAAAAATCGCATGGTATGCGATCAACTTGCCGGTGCTCTACTGCTGCACGAAATCTCTCTTTAGAAGTCATCTCAATTTCCTTTCCTTAAGATTGCCAATGTTTTTCCACTGCATTATGGATCACCTCGGCCGCCTGTCTGTAAACATTTGAATTTCCATCATAATAGGTTAATTCTGCAAAATTTAATGTCACACAACATCCCTGCGTCTTTTCCATAATCTGCTTTATATGATTTTCTAATCGTTGAGGATCATAATTAATCAAAAATTCTGGATGCAATTTACATGCCATCACATATTTTCCCCGATGATTAGACGCCACCATCTCATAATCACAGAATGGGCTGATAGATATAATACGAAGATTTTTAATATATTTCGCAATTGTATCTACTTGTTTATCAATCGGTTCGCAGCATCCGTAAGAGCACAATCCAAATTGATCTGTAATCTGAGCCTGATACGGTAATACAAACTCCTCCAACATTTCCTGAGAAACGCCGGTAAATTCTTGTGCATGAGAAAAAGCCCAAAGATTTTTCGGAGTAATGTGATCACAGTCATAATCCTTACCCGGCAGTTCATCCGAAAACGGATAGCTGCAAGAACCGATCAACTGACCGCCGTTATTAAGCGACAGCACGCCCTCGCTTTCATATTGCTTCAGCAAGTTGAGTTTGCCCTCGGTCATTTTACGCATTGCCTCGTGGACAAAATCCGGTGCATCTATCATATCATAATAAAGCTGTTCCAATCCTCGCATTTCAGCTAATTGGTCAATCATGCTTTCTCCCCAGCCGCACGTCATTCCAAACGGTGTGCCCGGATGAAGCTCTAGGATATCTCCTAAAACATCATAAACCTGTGCAAAACGTTCTTGCGTTGCTCTATGATCAACAATCAACTGAGGCTGAATTAACTTTTCCAAATCAGAATATGATTTAATACAAGGCTCAAAGGCAGATGATGTCAAATCAGATTTCATCCTAACCGTTTTGTGTTCCGGCATCCAATCTGTCACATGAAAAAACAAGCCGGTATAAAAAACATCGGTAACAGGATGATCGGTCTGCCAATGTTCTGCCTCTATCAGATGCTGCAAAAAACGACTTTCCAGCTCTCTCATCAACGGATCATTGGTTTGAAGGTCAGATTCCGGGATCAAATCTGCCATAGCCTGCGGCGGAGGGTAGATAGCGATCGGAGGTTTGACCGGATGTAAAGAATTAATGCTTTTATACCGAGTGATTCGTTCCGTTTGACGATCAGATACGGCCTCCTGCACAATCCTTTTCCCCAGGTCTTGAATGCGTATCTTCTCTTTTTTTGTTATCATACACTATCTCCAATCCACCGTTTTATGAAAAATGGGATATCCCGAAATCAGGCTATCCCATTTTTCAAACTTTTTTGAATCAATCTTTATCCCAAAGCAATATCATTTTCCAATATATCTGTTATGTTGTTGCTGACGTATCTGAATCATTTCTTCCAGTCCCATTTCCTTCATTTGATTGATATATTTATCAATATCACTGAGTTTATATTCACCTATCGCTAATTTTAATGCTGTTTCATCCATATAAGTTTTCAAATCATTCCAAATGGCTGTTTCTCTTTCTGCTTCTTTTGTACTTGCAGTGGCCAATTCATATGTACCCGGATAATAATATTTATATCCCGTATTGCCTTTCGCGTATTTTTGACCTACTTCTACAAGATATGGGTAATCTTTTAAACCGTTTACATTGTCTTCACCAGTTGCCTGCTGTACCCCGCCCAATAGGCCAAGCCATAATTCGCCGCCCCTGATTCTTCCTTTCAGCCAGTATTCTCTAGAGCCGAACACAAGACCGTCATCATACACTTTATTAACTACTGTGCCGTCAACTACATCGTAAGAAATGCCCTCTACTCCAGCTGAAGTTAACACGGTAAATTCATCGGAATGTAACAAATCCATAAAGTCGATAGCTGCCTCTTTATCTTTGCATGCTTTTGTGATTGCGAGACGCCTTGTTTCAGAGGTGGGAGGCGCAGCCTGAATATACAACTGTTCTTCCGAAACTGCCGCTGGGAATACACCCCGGTATGCTCCGCCAAATTCAGAAACTTCACCGTCATACATATTGGTTAAAACAAAACCGTTTTTTGAAGATACACGGTTTAGCTTTGTTTGCTGCAATACGTATTCTGCAGATTGATTGATTGCATCTTTAGAAAGAATTCCTTCTTTTGTCATTTCTTGAAAAAACTCAAAAAAGCTTACAAGATTATCTTTCATTAACCAAGGAGATTTTACAGTGTCATCGGTTGTATCTACCAGCACGTGCTCACAAGGCATACCAAAAAGCGGTCCAAACATCTCAAATGGGTTAGCATCTTTGGTGAAGACGATCATTACTTCATCCTTTTTGCCGTTCCCGTTTGCATCTTTTTCTCTGAAATCACGAAGTACCTTTTTGTACTCGTCTATTGTTGTTGGCATTTGCAAATCCAATTTTTTAACCCAATCTTCCCTGATGACCGGAACCATCGGAGAATTAAAATTTGCGCCGTCATTAAATTTAATAGTAATACCAAATGGTAACCAATATGCCTTATTGTCCTCAGTAACTGCGGTACCCCAAAGTCCCCCCAGCCTCTCGTTAACAGATTTATCAATTGTCCCGTCACTGTATTGTTTAACCAAAGGTAAAATATCCAGTATCATTCCCTGCTGTCCTAATTTAATTGAAGTTGTTTTGTCCATGGTTTCCAAATTCACCAAATCCGGCAGGTCGGCTCCTGTCGCCAATCTGGTCTGCAGCGTAGTCTGATACTGTTCTTGGGTAATCGCTTCAATTTCTAACTTGATCTTCGCCTTGTCGAGCATTTCTTCAAACTTTTTCCATACAGGTTGATTATCACGAGAATCCCAAAACTCCTGATCCACTTGACCCATAATGGATAACGTACGATACCCATCTTTGCCTGCTGTTTTTTTGTCATCATTCTTACATCCGGAAAACATACTAATTAAAGAAAAGCTTAGGATTAGACACATTGCACCACCAAAAATCTTTTTTGTTTTGAACATTTCCATTACACTCCTTATTTAATATAGTATAATATAATGTAGTATCATTTGTGGAATATGATACTAATTACCCTTTTAAAGACCCAAGCATAACACCTTTTACAAAATATTTTTGAAAAAACGGATATGTAAATATCACTGGCAAGGTAGTAAAAATAATCAGAGCATATTTTAACTGGAAATTTTTGAGCACCTGCTGCAATAACTGTTGCATACTATCTAAATCAGTAGGATCTGCAACAGTAGCTGTTTGCTGAATCATAACACGATAAAGATAAAATTGTAGCGGATGCAGGTCTGGATTTGGCAAATATAGCATGGCATTAAACCACGAGTTCCAGATCCCCACAATCGTATAAATGGCAATAACAGCCAACACCGGTTTGGCAAGCGGAACAACAATAGAAAACATGATACGGATATGACCGGCCCCATCTATAACAGCGCTTTCCTTTAACCCTTCCGGAATATCCATAAAGAATGTCCGAACTAAAATAATATTCCAAATACTGACAGCGCCAGGAACAATCATAGCCCAAACATTATTATATAAACCGAGCCGTGTCATTAATAGGAAAGTCGGAATTAAGCCGCCTGAGAAATACATGGGGATAATTAGAAATTTGACAACCCACTTTCGACCGACTAATTTTTTGACACTGAGCGGATAAGCAGCCATGATAGATGTAAGTACCGCCAACACAGTCCCAGCAACTACATAAAAAATTGTATACCCATAAGCGCGCCACATTTTCAAGTCAGTTAAAATCAACTTGTATGAACCAAAATAATAATGTTTCGGCCAAATGTATGTTGTTCCTTTAACAACTTCTTCCGGATCGGCAAACGACTGGATAAAAACGTAATAAAATGGATACAGAGCCAAAATACAAATAATTGCTACTATAATATAAATAACAACAGTGGCTATTTGGGAACCTTCTTTAATTCTATTTGAATTTTTTCTAACAAGCATCTCTGTTCCCCCTACCATAACGAATAACCATTTACTTTTCGCGAGACAGCATTAGTAATATAAAGCATAACAAAGTTTATTATCTGCATAAACATACCAATGGCAGTCGTATAACTGAACTGCGCTTGCTGGATACCTATTCGATAAGAATAGGTTCCAATGACATCAGAGGTATCATAGATAGATGGATTATACATCAACAAAATAAATTCAGTGTTTGCATTCATTAACCCGCCAATGGCAAATATCAGAAGAATAAACATTGTTCCACTAATCGATGGCAAAGTGATGTATAACATTTGCTGAAATCGGTTGGCACCGTCCATTTTTGCCGCCTCATATAGTTCCGGTGATATTCCTGAAATAGTTGCCATATAAATAATACTGTTCCAGCCAAATGACATCCAGACATTTGTAACAACATACACCCATGGAAAAACGGTCGGATTTGTGCTATAATTAATTGTCTCGCCGCCAAACATGGTAATAATATTATTGACCAGCCCATCTTCGGAAAGCAACGTCAGCGCCATGCTTGCAACAACAACAGCGGAGATAAAGTGCGGCAGATAACTACAAGTCTGCACTATCTTTTTGTACCGCAGAACTTTTACTTCATTCAAAAGCAGGGCAAATCCCAATGCAGTCACAAAGCCAACCACAATATTTAAGCCATTTAAAATAATGGTGTTTTTAATCAATCGCCAAAAATAAGTCGAATGAATAAATGTTGTAAAATGATTCAGTCCAACCCAAATCACATTGGTTGAAAAGAAACTGCTTCCCGGCGTATAATTCTGAAAGGCAATTACAATGCCATAGATTGGAATATAACTAAAGATAAAAACAAATATTAATACTGGAGCCATAATGGCATACAAGATTAAATTATCTTTTTTATCCTGTTTGCTCATTTTTTTCTTAGGTTCTCTTTCTTTTTTTATGCCTCTATGAATTGCTTGAGATGCTGTCAAAACAACTTCCTCCTTTTATCATTGTCATACCCATATCACATAGAACAATACAGAATGATCTTGAAACTATTTAGTTCCTATAACTGATGCAGTCATAGTTTAACTAAATCCATAGAATCCCATGTAAACCATCCTTTAGTAACATGGATCTGAAGCTTGTTATTCTGCTCAAACATTTCTGCCGGAAGTACAACCTCATATACTTTCGGACAAGCAAGATGATCCGGCTGTTCTTTCTGAACGCCATAACCGCTTTCCATCACAATATCTGCTGCTTTTTGTCCGTTTAAGGACAGTTCAACAATACATTCCTCCTTAGAGCTATCGGCTGTATGAATTCTCAAACGAGCCTCTTTTTTAGAAATGCATGCAAAAGAGAATATCGCTGTCCCCTCTAACAGATAACCGACTTCAGAAGCGGGTATTTCTGCTCCGACTGCTGCAACCTCAGTTGTTTGCGGCGCAGCGTTTTCAAAATATCCCTTGTACTCCCGTGAAATACTATCACGCCGTCCCATGTAAGCAAGCACTTCTGCACAAGGTGCAACCTGTACCGTTTCGGCATTAAAACCGGTAATATAAAAGCCATTTTGCAACAGCGTCAGCTCGCCGCCTTTATGCGCTTTTACCACCAAAGTGTGTTCCTGGTTCGGAGGAATAGAAACAAAATTATCCCGGATAATTAAATCTGTACGATAATTCAATAGTGGATGAATCTCCACAAACAAAGCCGTCATAGTTCCTGCATTTTTTAATGTCAACGAAAGATATTCATATTCATCATCCACTTGATATTGTTGATTAGTTATTTCCAGCTTCGCCTCATAAACAACTGCACCGCGAATACCGGTAGTAACATATGGTATACCAAACTCATGATCATTCAGCCCTTCCCGTTTCACCAAAGAGCGCAACGGTGCTTTTACCCCTTCGGGACAGAAAATATATTCTCTTCTTGTCAACAGTTTTCCCTTTGAATCTGTTAAGGTCAGTTCAATAAAAGCAGGACCAAAATACATGTTCTGCGGCGGATTGATTTTAATTTTACAAAGTTCTTTTACTTCTTGATTGTCGATGGAGGTTATGCCGGAATTTTCTGCATACACATTGCCGCGACGATCTCTCTGAATACAGCTCCAGTGTAAACCATCTACTTGTTGCGGAACATCTCCGACAATTCTCAAAACAGCGTAATTATCCTCAAAAGCGGAATAAAAGATACTGTCATACCGCAGTTGAAGCGCAATCGGTTCAAGTGCCTCCTGCATAAAGCGATACATCATAACCGGGCGACCATCATAATCAATAACAAAACTTCCTGCCCCGTTAGGCCACGGTTCATTGTAATCCCAAGAGGTAAAGCCGCCTATTTTCTTGCCCCTTGCGCGCAATGCGTCAATTGCATAACGGATTCCTTCTCCGGCAAGATACTGCCCGCCTTTAATGGTCATCTCCAAGTCATCTAATTGACCGAAGAATCGTTCGATCACTGAGGGGCGAAGCCAGTAATCAGTGTCAAACACAGCATTCAAAGCATTTTTTCGCCATTGAGTCGGGTCTTCCTCATTTAAGGGCCATTGCGATTTAACCGGGAAATCACGATACCATACTTCAATATTAGAAGGAGTTTGACAACCGAATTCTCCGTAACGCATTAACGGCAAAACACCTTTGTTATCTTTTAAATCCGAATTATAGTAATGATAATGAAGATCAGCATTATAATCCCACGGCGCATGACGAGATCCTTCTACCGGACAAGTATCACGAAATATACGAGTATCATCTTCGGATTCTGCCGCATGACGCTCCGCTTCTACTCCTGCACGGTCTGCTGAAGGCTGAAAATAGTAATCCAATTCATTGCCGCCGGTCCATTCCAAAATACTGGGATGATTTCGGATTTGCTTGACGATATTTCGAATCGTATCATCCAGATTATCTAAAAACTCTTGGTCTGTTTCCAGACAACAGTTTCCAATCGGAAAATCAAACAACAACATGATTCCCATTTCATCACAGGCATCATACATATTATCCGGCATAATAACCTGACCGCCATGATGCCGCAAAGCAGTCATGTTACATTCCTTTGCCATTTCCACGAAAAAGCGACCTCGTGTTCCGATTCTTCCATGTAGTAAATCCGGAACGGTCAAGCATGACCCCATTGTTCTGATTCTTTTTCCGTTTAACACCAATCCGAATTTGTTTTCCAGTTCTTCCGGCGCGCCTTCGGTTGTTTCCCATTTAATATCTCGGAAACCGATTCTGGTTACAATTTCATCACTACACTCGCCGTTCACATAAACTCTGGATTTAATATCATACAGCGGCTGTTCTCCATATCCATTCGGCCACCATAACGACGGATGATCCACAGCAATCGCCATATGTACTTTACTGTCATTTGCCGGAACGCTAAACTCTGCTGTTTCTTCTTTTTCTGTTCCGTTACAGATAATTGTAGAAATTACTTTAATTTTTTTCTGCTCTTTGCTGTTTAATTCCAAGGTGATATCCACAGTACCTTTTGAGTAATCTGCATTCAAAAGTCCCTTAGCCTGAATAAAGTCAATACGTACATCGTCGGTAATATGCAGTTCGACTTCTTTCCAAATGCCTAAAGTGTAAATATTCGTTCCCCAGTCATAACTGCAATTTCCGGGGCATTTTAATCCTTTCAGAGTCTGTCTGATTTTATTATTCGCAAATACAAAAAATTTATCAGTGCCTTCTCCGCTCATTTTTCCGTCACAAGCGACAATCCATTCCAACAGTTCTTTTGGCATTGCATCGATTTTAACCTGCAGCAGATTTATACCCTTTTGTATAATATCTGTAACATCCAATCGAAAACGCTTAAACGTGCCTTCATTTCTTCCGACTTTTTTCCCATTTAAATAAATATCACAGCTGTAATCCACACCATAAAACAATAACGTAATTCTTTTTCCGCATAAATCTTCGGAAATAGTAAATTCTTTCTGATACCACCAGTCATTTAAAGCCAGATTCGTCATGTTTTCATCAAGCGGACCATACCAAATAGGCTTAATAAGTTTTGCACTTTCCACATCAGATTGTACGTTTCCGGGTACTGTTGCCGGAATCCATGTCGGTGATAACAAAGCCTGCTCTCTTTCTGTTCCAGGCGCCGCCGCTGTAATTTGCCAGTCGTGTCCGTTCAAATTAACTACTTGTTTCTGAGTCATATCCATATTTTTTCTTTTCCTCCAGAAAATAAAGTCTTGCAATGAATGATAACATCAACATGACTTTTCTAATACCAAAACTTCATACGGTTTTAGAAAAACATCTCCTTGATAATCACGGCCCGATAAAATATCCGTCATTCTCCCGTCTGCTTTATCCAGATGACAAACTCCACCCTTACCGGCATATTCGGCAAGGATAATACCTTCTCTATTGGTTCCTTTACGGCGAGCCAACATAATATTCTTTTCAGCCCGTTTATATGTAATTCCTGCATATCTGCAAGCTAAAGAAAGGATTCTATCCATATCCTCTCCAACTGGTAGAGTTCCCAGTAGAATAACCTTTCCTTTTCCAATACAATACATTCCATATATGGTTTGTCCGTTGATTGCTTGATGTCCAGCGGTAACCTGCGCCAAAGTCCCATCAGAATTTCCTTTCCACAAGTCCGCCCACGTATTCACCGAACAGAGGGTGTGGTCATTCCACTCGGCTTTCATCAGCTTTCCGTTTTCTGGAATCCCATACAGCCAATCAATACCGATAAAGTCTTCAAGTGTTCCAAAATGACGATCTTTATACTTTGCTCCGTTTTGATTTCTGATATCAGTAAACGGACCAACTACCCAAACACCTCCGTCTCTTACCCACTCTTGTATTCGGTTTGAAAGCTGTTTTTCTTCCAAAGTTAGCATCAAGGGAGAAAATAAAAGCTTATAAGATGACAACTCCTTTCCAGCGTCAATTATATCTGGTCGAAGTCCGCTGTCAATCATTGGCTTATAAAAAATATCATTCAATACGGTTTGATAATCCATTCCTTTAACAACATGTTGTGTTTCAAACATATTCCAATTCAACGAAGTAAAATGAATAGCCAAGTCTGAAATCACCTTTGTTTGGTTCAAAAAGTCAGCAGATTTTTTTATCTCTTCCGCTGTCTGTCGAATCTCATTCGCAATATGCATATATTTCCCGCATGTGTCCAACACAGCGCCATGCATCAGCTCATGTCCCGCCCAATGTGTGCGCCAAGGCCAATACATATTGACTTCGGCGCCCAACGCTAGTGGTAGCCAAGAATTTAGACGGCAAAATCCATCCGGATGCAGTGTTTGATCTATTTCGGTGCTTCCATTCCAGCATGTTGACGTTTCGGTCACCCAAAACGGACGCGGCAACATATTACGCAAATAATCAAACCAAAACCCACAAGTATATTCATTTTCTTCCAGATTGTAGTGATTAAATTGTACCACATCAAGCCTATCATTTAGTCGCAAATAATCCATACCGTTTACTGGCATTATATCGCTGCCTACTGGAGCTTTAGTATATTGATGAAGAATTTCAGCCTGTCGATGCACAAATTTGATATGTGAATCGTTTTGCATGGTTTTCCAATCCATTCGTAAATGAGGCTGATGACAGGCATCACGTGGAAGCGGAATTTCTTCAAAACTATCATAAGCCTGACTGAAAATATTTAGATTCCATGCTTCATTCAAATTTTTAATTGTGCTGTATTTGTTTTTTAGATAATAATGAAATTCAGCCTTGCAATTATCACAAAAGCAGCCATCCCAGGCATAAATTTCATTATCAATTTGCCAGCCAATAACAGCCGGATGCTCACCAAATTTCTCGACCATTTTTCGAACAATCCGCTCTGAATATCGGATGTATTCCGGATGGTTAGAGCAACAATGCCGTCTGCAGCCATGTTGTGCTCTCCGACCGTTTTCATATTCTATTAGTGCGTCAGGATGAAGCCTCGACAACCATATGGGTGGTGCTGCAGTCGGCGTACCGAGCACTACAGCTATTCCTGCCTGTCCCAGACGGTCGACAATATTATGAAGCCATGCAAATTCAAATTTTCCTGGTTGTGGTTCCATCTTGCGCCATGCAAATTCCCCTATTCTTACAACGGATATGCCGGTTTTTTGCATTTTGGCGATATCACTTTTTATCTCGGATTCTTCCCAGTCCTCCGGGTAATAAGCTGCTCCCAAGCAAGGAAAAATCTTTCTATGTTCCATAGCATTTCCTCCATCGCCGCATTTTTAACCTTATTATGCAATTAAATTCACTAACCTGTAGTTTGTTGTATCTTCTATAATGGTATAGATCTATATCACTCGTTTGCGCTGTAAAACAAACTCGTGCTTATTTACTTCTGAGTCTGTTTATTCCGGGTAGCTTTCCAGCCATTCCTGTGTAGCCTCTCCGGCAATTCCTTTTTCTAAAACCTGTTTTGTCACAAAGTTCAGGGTAATCGGTTTTTGACTGCGATAAATAATAATTTCAGTTGATACTCCCACCGGTAGCTGTTCAAAGCAATCTATAAATTGTTGACAATCTTCGATTTCCGTGTCTCCGACTTTAACGATAACATCTCCTACGCCAATTGGTAATCCCAATTCACAAAAAAGACCTAAAACATCGCGCCCTACTACATATGCACCGTTATAATTCGGCAAACCAGCGGCTGAACGGATTCCCTCTCCCTCTATATCACTGAGTACCACATCATGATAATGATATACTCTGTCACTCACCTTAATTGGTGTGTAATGAAAAACAGGCGGATTAGGCTTATCTATTCTGCCGAAATCGTCATTTTCCATCGGGAAATTGACAAATCCTAATTTGAGCGCGGGAGAAATATCTGATAAACGAAAGTCGTTATTTTCGAGATCAACAAAACATGGGTCCGCAATAACCGATCCAAAATCTTGTTCCGGTAAACCTATAATTTCTTCTCCTCCGTTCCAATATAAATTATGAGAAAACACTGTGGTTGCTTTTGGACTGACACAAAGTTGGTTGTATGCTTTGTTAAAATAAACAACGTTAGAATAAATCAAATCATTGTTTTGCTCAAAAGACATATGTAATTCAAAGCCCGAACCGATTAATAAATTATTGTGCACCCGTCTGTCAAAACCATCTCTTAGTTTTATGCCAACCCCTATACAGAGATTATTATAAATATCATAGTTTGAAGTGCCATCATCAAAATCCAAGCCGAAAGCATGACTGGCGTGTACTCGATTATGTCGGACCACCGTCGTTTTATATGCATCCAGTTCAGCAAATGCACGCTTTTCTTTACCGTAATATCCCATCGCATCATGTTGCGGCACCGACCAATAACGGTCTCGTCCCCATGAATTGAAAGGTCCGTGATCAGCCGTCTCGGTCACACAATCAAACATATCATTGTCTTCAATCACATGTCCCCCAAAAGCACCGGCATTAATGTTGATACCTGCTCGGGAAGTATGATGTATTGTATTAGCCCGAACTACAATATCACTGCTAACGGAAAGACAAATTGCTGCGGTCTGTTTTTCATAGGTGCCGATGTCATAAAAATAATTGTTGCTGATCAATATCTCCCGCGGATAATCTTCTGTCTTTGGACCAATTCTGAAATCACTAATGGTTGTTTTATGGCGATTATTATCATATTCAGAGGGATCTCTTACTGCGCTTGTCAATCCCGCCGCCAAAACACCAGTAGCGCCAATAGCGGTAAAATCATTATGTTCTATTACATGTCCTTTATTAAACCCGGGAACTCCACAGTGTACCAGTCTGTTTCCGAAACTTC
>JABLTO010086474.1_pt1 | contig 18254 bp, 8 predicted proteins | sample 7160091 | NCBI WGS metagenome assembly JABLTO01 (sample SAMN14651225, study PRJNA627086) | human gut metagenome | isolation source: feces | host: Homo sapiens
CACGGTGGCCGTGACGGTCGGCGTCGCGTTTTCTGCCGCCTGCGCCGGTGCCGGAAGCAGGGCGAAGATCATGCAGAATGCCAGAAAACAGGATAGAATACGTCTTTTCATATCCATATCATTCCTTTCTCAGCATGAGATATACTGTACATTTCCACAATTATAGCACCGGAGCGGAGCGTATTCAAGGAATAAACTGGAATGAAACGATGCAGAAAAACCGCAGAAAGTGTATTTTTCTGCACAAATTTTATATTGATGCTATATTCTAATTTGTCTGTGCGCTTTGCTTGACGATGATACATTACTTTGTTGGAAAGTAATGTGTGAATGTTGAGCGAGGTCTGTATGTGCAGAGTAACGCATGGGAAGATGATTTTTACCTTTTGCAGCAAAAATACGGCCGCGGTATCTATTCGCATGATACTGCTCTTTATCTGCTGGGTTATTCCGACCGCACCCCGGCTCGGTATACGATGACCTTTCCAAAGGGCTACAACGCACCGTCCCTGAAACAGGAAGATTTGATCGTTAAGCGTGTTATTCCAGAAAATTATAACTTCGGCATTATCAAAATCCAATCCCCCTCCGGCAATCCGATTTGTGTTTATGATCTGGAACGGACGCTGTGCGCAGCGCAGCTTCGCGTAAAGCCCAAAGTTCTGCGCTACATGGAGATTTTACTATGATTACAAAAAATCCAAGCGAAGAAATTTTCATCGGTAAAGAATACATACGCACCGCCTCGAAAGGACTTTCCCTGTCGGGGCGGCTGATTTTACAGCATACGCAGCACCAGGCAGTCTGCTCGTTCCCGCAAATACACCTGTTACCCTGCCGCAAATTGTGTTATGATGGAAACATCACACGAGGAAAAGAGCGAAAAAGATGAAACGATGGAAAACGGCGGCGGTACTGCTCATTTGTACGGCCGTAATCCTGCGGCTGACACAGGTCAGTACGCGTCCCTCTGAGGAGAAAAAGCATATCCCTGTGATCGGCATTGTCACCACGGCGGCAGAGGACGACCGGCGCGAAAGCCAGTCCGAAGCGCTGGTTCAGGCAGCGGAGCAGCATGGCTTCAAGGTGCTGAAAATGCCGGTCGAGCGCACACAGGAAGCACAGATCGAGGCGGTGCGCGCGCTGATCGTCTATCAGGTGGACGCAATCGCGTTTATTCCGGTCGTGGAAAGCGGCTGGGATAACGTACTGCGGGAGGCAAAACTGGCTTCTGTGCCGCTGATCGCCGTAGATCGTTCGGTGCGCAGTGCAGATGATGTGCCGCTCCAGCACATCGGCTTTGACTATGCGGCACTGGGTGAGCAGGCGGTAAATACACTGCTCAGACAGCGAATGCCGCAGGACGGTGTACTGGAATTATACGGGACAGTCAACGCTTCCGATGCCCGCGAACTGGCGCGCGGCTGCCGTCAGGCACTGGAACAGCACGGGCTGGTCGTTACATACAGCCTGTGCGGCGATGGTATGCGTTCGCGCGGCTACGAGATATTAGAGGAAATGGAAGATCATCTGGACGAGATCGGCTATATTCTCGCGCAAAATGATGCAATGGCGCTCGGTGCGGTGGATTATCTGCGCAGTCACGGCAGAAAACCGGGGGAAGATGTGTTGATCTGCGCGTTTGGCGGCGGTGCAGAACTACGTGCGCTGCAGCAGGAGGGCGCAGTTTCCGTGATCGGCGCACTGGACGATACCCGGCTTGCAGAGTTGACGGCCGATGCAGCGCGCGAGATCATTCAGGCACCGTGGCGCTCCTATACTGCGCTGGCGGACAGCACGGTATGGACCGAAGGAGGGCAGGGCGATGCGTAAAAAGCGGCACAGTCTGCACGGACTGCTGCGGCAGTCGCTGCTGCGCAGTGTGGTCTGCATGATGCTGCCCGTTTGTCTGCTGGCAGGTCTGCTGGTATCGCTGACGCTGCGGTACAGCACCGAGATTGCACTGACCAGCCGCGCTTCCGCGGTGCGCACCGTTCTGGTGCAGGAACTGCCCGATGAGGTCTGGAAAGTGGTTTCCGGACGCATTGCCTTTGAGCAGGGACGGCAGCGTTTGCTGATCGACAGCGCCCTGCGGGAACTGGAGGATATGCTGTCGAGCGCCAGTGATGAGGAAGCGCAGTACCTCAGCGCGGCACAGCGCGCTGTCCGCACAATAGACAGCTATGTCGATCAACTGGAAACCCAGATGAACGCCGGTGCGGCAGTCAGCCGGAATGAATCACTGTATCGGGAGATACACAGCGTCGGACATCTGGCGGACAGCATGCTGGACCGCTATATCGAGAATGAAATCTCCGCAATGGGCAGGCTGAACAGCCGCATCCAGTACGGGCTTGGGCTTTCCATTCTTGCGCTGGCGGCGCTGGTGGCGGGCATGATCCGGCTGACGATTCGTTCGTCCGGCCGGCTGGAAAACGACATCGGTGCATCGCTGCATCAGTTGGAGCAGTTTGCCAACCGCATCGCGGCGGGCGATCTGGACGGCCGTGTTCCGGCGGCGGAGATCGACGAATTGCAGCTTCTGACGCACGATCTGAACACGATGGCCGAACAGCTCGGAACGCTGCTCCATGAACGGATTGAGCAGGAAAAAACGCTCAAAAAAGCCGAACTTCGTGCCTTGCAGGCGCAGATCACCCCGCATTTCATGTATAACACACTGGAAACCATTGTCTGGCTGGCAGAGGAGGAACGCAACCGCGAGGTCGTGGAAATGACGATGGCATTCACCGGATTTCTGCGCATTTCCCTCAGTCGCGGCGCGGATTATATCACCGTGGAACGCGAGAAACAGCACGTTGCGAGTTATTTGCAGATCCAATCCGTGCGCTACGGCAGTATCATGCGATACACCATTGACATTGATCCCGCGCTAAATGAGCGGTATATGCTGAAGATTGTCTTGCAGCCGTTGGTAGAAAATGCGATTTATCACGGCATCAAGTGCAAACGCGGACGCGGACAGATTACAGTCATCGGCCGTGCGGCAGCAGGCGGAATGTATTTCGCCGTGGAGGACAACGGCCTCGGCATGACACCCGAACGGCTGGACGAGGTGCGCAAAGCACTGCAAAGCGGTGCGCCGGTGGGCGCAGACGGAAAGGGCGGTTACGGTTTGTGCAACGTAGCACAGCGGCTGCGGCTGTACTGCGGCAGCGGATTGACGATTGAAAGCGAATACCGGCATGGTACACGCATCAGCTTTACCGTGCCGGACGGACAGGAGGATAAAACGATATGATGCGCGTATTTATCGCAGATGACGAGGAGATCATACGGGACGGTATCCGCAACTGCATTGAAAAGGAGCAGGGACGGTTTCTGTTTGCCGGAGAAGCGCCGGACGGCGAAATGGCGCTTCCCATGCTGATCGAAATGAAACCGGACGTGCTGATCACCGATATTCGTATGCCGTTCATGGACGGTTTGGAGTTGGCAAAGGTCGTGCGGCGCACGATGCCGTGGCTGCGCATTATTTTTCTCAGCGGCCACGATGAATTCGAGTATGCACAAAAGGCGGTTTCCTTGCACGCCGATGCGTATCTGCTCAAGCCGATCCGTTCGGCGCAGCTTGTGGAAACGCTCGAACAGGTTGCCGCGCAGATCGAACAAGAGCAGATGCAGCTTCGTGCCGCCGGAGAAAACAGCCGCAGTGAACAGGAAGAGGACGTTTTGCGTGAACATTTCCTGAATGACCTGCTTTCCGGCGGGATACCGGCCGCAGAAGCGGCAGTGCAGGGCGGACGCTGGGGCTTGTCGCTGACCGCAAAGCAGTATCTTATCTGCATTATCCGTCTGCCGGAAAATACCGTGCGGGAGCAGGTCCGCGCCGTATCGGAACGTTTGATTGGGGAGGAAAGCGGCATCTGCGGCTTTTTCCGCGGACGGCGGCAGTTGATCCTGCTGCTGCGTGGGGATACGGGCGAAGCCGTGCGCGAAACCGGTTATGAAACCTGTCAGAATCTCCGGCATGAACTGCGGCAGGTGTTGGGCTGGGATGCGCTGTGCGCGATCGGTGCGCCGGTGTCCCGTGTCAGCGCTCTGCCGGACGGCTACCGCAACGCAAAGCAGACGCTGATGCAGGCTGCCGCCTGTGCAGACGGCGGCGTGTTCGGCAGTTCGGATTTTGTCGATGTGCGGCATGAATTTGACTTTTCGGCGGGCGGTTCGCTGGTGGATAAACTGCGCCATGCTGCTCCCGAGGACGTTCCGCGCATCGTGGACAGCTATTTCGGGGATTCTGCGGCGCAGGATGTGCAGAGCGTGCTGTATCGGTACTATCTGCTGATGAACCTGCTGGTAACGGCCTCTCAGCTTGCCGATGAGGTCCAGCCGGGCAGTATCCTGCCGCCGGAGGACCCGCAGGCAGTGCTGGGACAGTCGGCAACGCTCGAGGGGACAAAGGCCTGTGCCGCCGAGGTGCTGGAACGCATGACAAAGCTGTGCTATCGGCATCAGAATATACGGTACAGCGCCGAGATCAGCCGTGCAAAGGAGTTTATCCGGAAAAATTATGCGGACAGCGGCATTTCGCTGCATATGGTCGCGGCGGAGGTCGGATTCAGTCCGAACCATTTTTCCACCGTGTTTTCGCAGGAAACCGGACAGACTTTCGTGGAATACCTGACCGCCGTGCGGATCGAGGCGGCAAAACATCTGCTGACGGCGGGCAGCAGCCGCATGAGCGATATTGCGTTCGATGTCGGTTATCAGGATTCGCACTATTTCAGCTATTTGTTCAAAAAGCACGTCGGCGTTTCGCCGCGCGAGTTCCGCAGCCGCGCAGAAGAGGGTTAAAAATTTATCGTAAGAAATTCACCATTCAGGGAAAGCCGTTCCGAATGGTGAATTTTTATCGGAACTTGCACGGTAGAGCCGCGCCGTACAAACTGGTATAGTAAAGGGGAACCATAGCCCCGCCTTTATGCAAGGTGGTATTTGATATATGAAAACTTCATCACATTTTCTTTCCTTTGTTCTGCTGCTGAGCGTATTGCTCTGCGGCTGTACCGCACAGCAGCAGAACAATCCCTCATTGCAAACGCATGATCACGCAATGGCGGAGCCGCCCGAACCGGCACCGACGTATGACCGTCTGACGGTGTACAGCCCGCTGCCGGAACAGGAAACCTTGGTCTACTGTTCGGCGTTCCGCAAGGATACCGGCATCACGGTGGACTGCGTTTATCTGCCGGCCGGTGAAATGGCCGCACGGCTGGAACAGGAACAGGACGCGCCGCGCGCTTCCGTCCTGCTGGGCGGTTCGGCGGATCATTACATTCAGCTTCGGGAAGCCGGATTATTGGAAGCCTATCAAAGTCCCGAACTGCTGGACGTTCCCGAGGCGTATCAGGACGCAGACGGCGTTTGGAATCCGATCTATATCGGCACGCTGTGTTTCGCCTGCAATCGGGATTGGTTTGAGCGAACAGGAACACCGCTCCCAACCTGCTGGGACGATCTTCTGTCGCCCGCACTGGCAGGGCAGATTGTGATGGCAGACCCGAAAAGCTCGGGCACGTCGTACACTACACTGGCAACGCTCGTGCAGGCGCGCGGTGAGGATAAGGCGTGGGAGTATTTGAGGAAGCTTGCGCAGAATATCCGAGAATATCCGGCCTCCAGCACCGAAGCGGTGCGGCAGGTAAGCGAAGGAAACGATGCAGTCACGATCGTATTCTATCACGATGGCCGGCGTGCCGTACTCAACGGCAGGCCGCTCGAACTGGTAACGCCGTTCGACGGTACCGGATATGAGATTGGCGCGTGCGCATTGCTCCGAAACAGATTAAAGCAGGAGCAGGAAAACGCCCGCGTCTTTATGAACTGGATCACTTCGGCACGCGGACAGGAGTGCTATATTGAAGCAAAAAGCTGTCGTCTGCCCGCCAATTCTACCGCGCGGGCCGCAGATGGACTGCCGGCGCTGAATGATTTGAACCTCATCTCTTATGATATGCAGTGGGCCGGTGCAAATCGGACTCGCCTTGTACAGCAGTTCACAGAGATCATCAACGGCGCACAATGAATTGCGATACATACCGGATACGCACCGGTTTGTGATAAACCTATCAGACAGAGGAGGAATACGAAAAGAGCGGATATTTCATAACAAAAGAGAGGAGAAAAAGAAAAATGATGAGAAAAGTATTGCAGCGGCTGTGTTCTGTCATGCTGTCGATTGTGATGGTAACGGGAATGATACCGGCCTCTTTTGCGGCAGACAGCGGCGCAAAATTCCAGAACGGTCCGTATCTGTTGGCGCCGAAAACCACCAGTATGGTAGTCGTATGGGAGAGCACAGAAAAGGTTTCTTCCACCATCGCATACGGCACAGATGAAAACAAACTCTGCGACCCGATTAAAGTAGACATCAACGCCGATGCACCGGATTTCAAGGGCAAGCAGATGAATCTGTTCCACTACAAGCTGGACAATCTGACTCCCGGAACCCGTTATTACTACGAGGTTAAGCTGGAGGGCGGCGAAACCTGCAAAGCCAGCTTTAAGACGCTGAGCGACAAGCCGGATCAGATTCGCCTGATCACGCTTTCCGATTCGCATATCTTTGCAACCCGCAAGGAACTGGATCAGGCGATCAAGGAATTTGATCCCGATCTGCTGCTGCACTGCGGCGATATGGTAGAAGGTACCGGCGCACAGGCAGAGCAGTTCAGCTTCTGGTTCCAGGGCAAGGTGGATAACGATTATATCCATTCCTATCCGGTCGTTTATTCCTCCGGCAACCACGATCAGGGCGGCATTTACTTCGATACCTATGTTTATTCCATTCAAGATGAGGAATACGGTGCAGAGGTCGAGGGCGACAGTTCTCTGAACTATGCCGGTCTGCATATCATCACCATGAACAGCAACCCTTGGGGCCTGTTCCAGATGAACTCCGAAGCAACCGGCCAGCAGGCTGACGCAGCCACCATCAAGACCATTGATAACGCGATGAACTGGCTGAAGAAGGATCTGGCGACCGACGCTGCGAAAAACGCAGACTTCCGTCTCATCTTCATGCACCATCCGGTATCGGATGCGTACACCAAGCGTTACATTCCGGCAGTCATTGAGCCGGGCAAGGTAGACCTGCTGCTGTCCGGCCACACCCACAGCTACGCCCGTGCGGTATCCAGCGATCCGTCTGTCGGCGCTGGCACGATCTACCTGACCCATCAGGACGCGCGTACTTACAACAAGAAGGGCGACTTCTTCTATATCACCAGCACTCCGGGTTCCGGCATTCTGGACGTAAAGAACTACGGCGCAACGGCAGAAGGTCAGGACTCCAAGGTAGCCAACGAAACGCTGGTAGCCAAGGACAAGCAGCAGCTTTCGTGGTCGGATATCTCCATCACCCCGAGCGAAGTGCTGTACAACGGCGAAGTTACCGTTACCGCCAAGGTAACGAACAACGGCAAGGGTCTGGCGGCAGCGGTCATTCCGGTACAGGACAACGGCAAGACTCGTTATCTGTATCAGTTTAAGGACGGCGTGGTAACGCTCGATCCGGGCAAATCCACAACGCTGACCGGCACACTCCGCATGGAGTCGCTGGGTACGCATACTCTCAAGCTGGCCGATAAGACCGCAACCGTCAATGTAAAATACCGTCCCGCAACCTTTGATTACACCAATATCCGCACCCAGCAGGGCAACGGCACGACCAGCGATATGAACAGCAACATCCTGCACATCAAGGCAGACGTTGTGAACATCGGTAACGATGCCGGCACCGGCACGGCGGAATTCAAGGTAAACGGCGTGACCGTCGGCACCCGCCAGTACACCCTCAAGTCCGGCGAATCCCAGACTGCGGAATTTGCCTACACCTTTGACAAGGCCGGTAAATACGAAGTCACCATCGGCAACGCAAAGCCGGAGACCGTTTACATCGAAGGCTCTATCCAGGGCATGCCGATCGTCAAGGACAAGTCCGGCAATGGCAACAATGCATATATTCACGGTCAGCCGGAATTCGGCACCGATGACAAAGGCAAGCAGACTCTCGTACTCGATGGCAAGCGCGACTATATCGAGATCCCCGACAACGGCGGCTACACCCCGAAGGATGCCATGACCGGTATGATCTGGGCAAATCTGCCGAGTGCAGGCACCACCAAGGGCGGCGTTTCCGAGCTGACCGAGCAGTATGTTGATCTGGACGGCAAGGGCGCTATCCCGGATCACAACCCGCTTATGGTAAAGGGCATCGGTCTCGGCTGGGGTACTCCGTATATGTTCCGCATGGCAGTCCGTGAAACCGGTAAGGTGACTTACGGTGTCTGCCTGCTCGACGACAACGGCGAGTTCAGCTGGAACGACGGCAGCGACGATAATTTCGGTATCAAAAAAGATCAGTGGGTGCAGTACACCAGCGCCTTTGACTTCGCGACCGGCGGCGACTCTTATGAGAATGAGATTCACAGCGCCCATGTAGACAAGCCCGCATTTGAAAACGCACCGATCAAGACTTGGGAAGGCGAACCGATGTATATCGGTCTTGGCTTTAAGAACACGCTCCAGACCAAGCGCAACCGCGGCATGTATCACACGATGCTGCCGGGCGCAGTATCGCAGGCACGCTTCTACACCTCCAAACTGAGCGAGGACGAAGTGACCGCAGTCCGCAATAATCCGACTTCCGCAGGCGCTTCCAAGAACAGCCTGAAGATCTGGCTGGATTTTGAGAACAGCAACATCGAAACTGCAGGTTCGCACACTACCGAATGGGTTGCCGCAGCTGCCGCACCGACTGCACTGAGTTATAATGCTTCCTTTGCAGGCAAGGCATCTATCACCGCAACCGTACAGACCTCGGACGACGGCAAGACTGTTAAGGAGGAGAAGTCCGCAGCGCTGACCTCCGGCACCGGCAAGATCGACCTGACCGGCATGGCAAACGCAAAGTATGTCCGCGTAAAGACGGATTTCGTTTCCGATCTGAACAGCACGGAATCCAGCGTTCCGGTCCTGAACGAGTACGCACTGACCGCAGGCAAGACCAAGGTTTGGAACACTCTGACCGATTGGGAAAAGGGTACGTTTGAAGGCGCGGCAGGCCATCAGTCCGGTCACGTTTACCGCAACTATGCCAAGGATTTTGACAACTACGGAACGATCGGAAACGTAGAGGACAGCTCCAAGGCCGGTTTCACTGACGTTTCCAACCACTGGGCAAAGGACGCGATCAACTATGTAACCGACAAGGCGCTGTTCAACGGCACTTCCGCAACCACCTTCTCCCCGAACGAGGGAATGACCCGCGGTATGTTTGTCACCGTGCTTGGCCGTATGGCAGGCGCAGACATTTCTGCTTACAACACCCAGAGCAAGTTCGCAGACGTAGACAGCAAGATGTACTACAATGCGTATATCAACTGGGCGGCGGCGAACAAGATCGTTTCCGGCGTTGACGCATCGCACTTCGATCCGAATGCGCTCATCATCCGCGAACAGGCAGCGGTGATCATGGACAACTACCTGACCGCAAGCGGCACCAAGGTTGACGAAACCGGCAGTGCAGCCGCATTTACAGACAGTGCAGCGATTCGCCCGTATGCAAAGGATGCAGTTGCCCGTATGCAGAAGGCCGGTCTGCTGAACGGCAAGACGGGCAACATCTTTGATCCGCAGGGTACGACCACCCGCGCACAGGTCGCAGTTATCATGCAGAAGCTGTGCGAAAAAACCGGGAAATAACGAATAAGCGTTAATTTGAACACCAGATCCGCTATTGATATGTACCCCCAATACGGGACACCTGAAGTGCCCCCCAAGAGTTAGACAATATTTTGAAGTAAAAATTGTGCAAGCAGCCGAAAGGGCTTGTTGTCTGTGAATTGCAGGCGGCATCATCCCCAGCTCCCCCTTCAGGGCAGCACAACTTTTTCACCAAACAAAGGCCACCGGAAATCATCCGGTGGCCTTGCTGTTTATGCTCTCGGAATGTAAACTGCTGTCCGCATTCCTGTTTTACCTGCTGTACTGCCGATACAGGAAGGTGACGATCTGTGCGCGGGTGCAGTCAGCGTCGGGGCTGAAGGCCGCTGCCGCGGTACCGGAGGTAATGCCCTTCTCAACCGCCCAGGACACAGCGTCCGCATAGTAAGCATCGCCTCTCACATCGGAAAAGCTGCTGCCGGGGGCCGCCGCAGGAGAACCTGCCGCACGGTACAGGAAGGTGACAGTCTGCGCACGGGTCACCATCGCATCGGGTGCGAAGGCGTCGGCGGAGATGCCGCTGGTAATGCCGTTTTCGACCGCCCACAGCACCGCGTCATAGTAGTATGTATCCGCAGAGACATCGCGGAACGGGTTGCTGCCGGAAGCCTTCGGAGAACCGGCCGCACGCCACAGGAAGGTGACCATCTGTGCGCGGGTGCAGGAAGCGCCGGGGCTGAAGGTGGTTGCCGTTGTGCCGGCGGTGATGCCCTCACGGACGGCCCAGAGGACAGCGTCCTCGTAGTAGGCGCCGCCGGAAACATCGACAAAGGGATTGACCGGCTCGGCGGCGTCAGCCCGGAAGCCTGCTTCGACTGTGACCTTGCCGGCGGGCATGGTGAAGGTATATACGCCGCTGCCCTTGTCGGTCAGTTTGAGCGTTTTGCCGTCCTTGTCGGTCACGGTCAGGCCTTCCAGCGCATAGCCGCTGTCGGGCGTCACCTTGACCGTCACCTCGGTGCCCTCGGAAGCGTTTTTCGGGCTGATCGTTACCTTGCCGTTTTCCGTCTTGTCGGGAGCGGTAACGGAATAGGTCGGAGTGCTCACTCCGCCGCCGCCGCCTCCTCCGGAAGAGCCGCCGCTGGAAGAACCGCCGCCGGAACTGTTCTTCGTCCAGTGGGCATAGATGGTGGTGCTCTCGGTGTAGGTCTTATCGGCAGATACCTTGCTGCCGCCGTCCTTTGCGTCGTACCAGCCGTCAAACGTGCAGCCGTCGCGGGTCGGAGTGGGCATCTCGCTCAGCTTTCCGTTTTCGTCGGTTTCCATGGTTTCGGGCGAAACACTGCCGCCGTTTGCGTCAAAGGTTACGGTGAACTTCGTCACCACCGGCGGAGCCGCCGTGCTCTCGGTCGTGACCTTACAGGTTACATTGCCGTCAAGCCGCTCAATGACTGCCGTCCAGATGCCGGTATCCTCGTCCTGCGAAATGTCCGCGCCGGTGCAGTCCACCTCGGTGATGCGGACATCGGTCTCCGGCGTCAGCTTGATGGTAACGGACGAGCCTGCGGCGTAAGAGCCGTTTTCCTCGTAGATACCGGTGATGGAGGACGTAAAGTGCTCGCCCTCGACATCAACGTTAAAGAACGAAAGCTTTCCGGTCTCGACCGAAATATCGAGTGCGCTCATCAGTGAGTCAATGACAAGCTGCTCCGTAAGCGGATACTCTGTCTCGCCGTTCTTCCACTTGATCACGCGAACGCTTGTGTCAGCGTTATTCGCGTAGGTAAACGTCATCTTGCTGCCCGCCGCAACGTCTGCGCCGGATGTGACAGGCTCGCCGTCCGCTGTTGCGGTGATATTCTCTGCAAATGCTACCGTAAAGTAGGTTACCGCCTTAAAGGAGACGGAAATCGTGTTGGAATCCGACAAATCCTTGTAGGCAAAGGTCTTTTCGCGGCTGTAATCGTTGCCGTCATACACGCCCTTGATATCCCAGCCTGCGACCATCTTGCCGTCGTTCGGCGTTGCGGTGATTTTCAGCGTTTCGCCCGGATAAACGATGTCCGTATCGCCGTCCACGCCGTCCACCTCCCAGTCGACCGAGCCGCCGTTTTCTGCGGTAACGGTAACGGTCTTTCCGGTCTGCGCCGTGAATACAGGCGTGAGGGCGAGGTTCGCGCCGACGGTCACGGTATAGCTTGCGCTCGTGCTGACCGTTTCGCCGTTCTTGTCCGTCCACCTGTCAAAGGCGTAGCCGCGACTCGGCGCTGCGGTGAAGGTGACTTCGGTGCCGCCGATGACGTCTCCGGTCTGCGTTGCCTCTGCGGTGCCGCCGTTTTCCGGAGAAGCCGCGTTCAGCGTGACCGTAAAGGTCCGCGCCGCGACGTCTGCGGTCACGGCGGTATCCGCCGTGATGGAGAACTTGCAGGAGCCGTCCGCCTCGGCGGGTTTCTCCTCGCCGTTTACCTGCCACTTCGCGTTCTCCGCGAGCGCGTAGCCTGTGGCAGGCTTGACCGTTACCTCGGTGTCGCCCGTGATGGCGTCAAGGTCGGTGATCGCCTTGCCGTCCGCATAGGCGGTCAGGTGCTCGCCGAGCGCCAGACGGTAGGTATCACGCTCGAACTTCGCGTAAAGCTGCACGCTGCTGTCCGGCATGGTGACAGTGAAGGTCTTATCGCTGCTGTACTGCGGCGACTGACCGTTTACATGGTATTCCCAGCCGGTGAAGTGCCAGCCTTCGGCGGCCTTGGGCGTGAAAGTCAGTTCCGCGCCGGTGGCATACGCATTGCCGTTCTGGAAATAGGTGCTGTCCGTCTCGACCGTGTTTTTCACCGCCGCGCCGCCCACGGCGGGAGACGCCGGAAGCGCCGTAACGGTCAGGGTGTTCTGCTTGGTGCGGAAGGAAACGACCGCATGAGCGCCTGCTTTGGTCTGCACGACCGTCAGGGTGGTCTGTCCGGCGCTGTTTGCAACAGCCTTGCCGTTCAGCTTCCAGCCTGCTACCTCGTAGCCGTCATTCGGCGCGGCGCGGAAGATCACGGTCTGACCGACCGCCGCCTGTGCTGCGCCTGCCGGACTGGAAACCGAAACCGAGCCGTAGTTGCTCTGTCCCTCTGCGACTGCCGCGCTGACCGGATAGGTATCGCCGGTGACGATCAGCCTGGCGGTGGGCATTGTGTAATTGTAGTTCTCCGTAATGCTGTTGATCGAAGTGTCACGCAGCGCAACCGTGATGGTGTATACGCCCGGTTTGGAAATATCCGAAGCATAGTTGCCTGCGGTGTCGGTGGGAACGATAGAAAAGTCGGGTGTCTTATCCCAACCGCTGACCAGTCCCTCCATTTTCAGCGTAGACCTGATTTTGTCATACAGGGCGCTTTGCTTGTTCGGCGTATCGACCTCGCCTGCCGAAACCGTCCAGTCCGTCAGTCCGGTGATCTCTGCGTCCTTGCGCTCCACTGTAATACCAGCCATCCGGCTCGTGCTGTTTTCTTCCAGCATCACGGCTTTCGTTGCCCATCCGGCGCGGTTATTCTGAAAGCGCTTTTCATGAGTGGATGTAAAGATCGGGCTTGCAACAAGGTCGCTCGGGAACTTCCAGTTCTTCGAATTATAGCCTTCTTGACGATTGGTAATGCTGCCGTTTGCGTCCACCGTGTACTTGATGAAGCGCAGCGTATCGCCGTAAGTGTAGGTGCCGTTTGCGTCTATAAATTCCGTGTTCGCCTGGATGCCCTTGGCGTAGAACTGCGGCGTTTCCGGCTCATAGGCCGCGGGCAGGAACACCTTGCTGCCGCTGTAATCCGCCGTGACCTTGTATACGCCGTTTGCCGGACTGACCGTCACGGCCGCCGTGCCCCTGGCGTCAAGATTCGCGGTGTAAACCGATTCCGTGCTGCCCGAGCCGAGCTTGAAGCTGACCGTACCGGCAGGAATGGTGTCCACGCCCACGCCCTTGACCGTGGCGGTGAGCTTGCCGGTCTCCCGGTCGATCGTCAGGTTTGTGATTTCCGCTTCACGCTGCGCGTAGGTCACCGTGACCTCGGGCGAGTACGCCGTTACGAGGTTCTGGTCCGCCAGTGCGCTGACCTTGCAGCGGTAAACGCCCTCTGCGTCCGCGTTCGGATACCGGAAGGTCAGGGTATACCCGGTTTCACCGGAAACGTCCGCCCAGCCGCCCTTGGCGTTCTGCTTCTGCCACTGGTAGAAGATCTGCGCGCCGGTAAGCTCGCTCTGGTTCGTGATGTTCGCGGCGGTCCAGACGACCGTATCCGGGCGGGCATTCAGCGTTTCGCTGCTGACCGCCACCTCCGGCACGCCGCCGTTCGGCTTGGTGTAGGTGGTGTAGGCTCCGCTGGGGATACTGGTGTTGGGCTGAGCGGTGCCGATGGTCTGGATGCGGTATTTATACTCCGTGTTCGGGCTGAGTCCGGTATCCGTGTAGGTGTAGTGCCTGCCGGAGCCGGTGGCTGTGCCCTCGCCTGCCTCGACCGTGCCGATCTTATAGTAGCCGGACGCGGAAGGCGACTGGAAGTAGCGGTAGAGCACAAAGCCTGCCGCATTGCCGCTGTAATCCCATTCGAGCGCGATCCGGTCGGTGGTGGTCTGCTCCTCGTTCGCGCCGAAGTTCTCCGGCAGCAGCGGCGGCTCCTTCACGCTCGTGACCAGATAGGTGACGACGGGGTACTTGCCCTGATACAGGAAGCCCACCAGCTTCCAGTTGAAGTCGTAGCCGTACTTGTCCGCCTGTGACGGCAGGCCGTTCATCGTGGCGGTGTAGCTCGAGCCTGCGGTCGTGATATGCACCGAGCCTGCGCCGTGGCTGTAGCCCGCCGTCACGCCGACCTTGACGCCGCCCATGCCGGCGCCCGCCTTGGTCTCTACCTCAAGCTCGTAGTTGAAGCTGTTTTCCTCCTCGCTCGTCATCGAAATGGACTGCGTCTGCGTGTTCTGGCTGCCCTTTCCGATGGTGGACGGATCGCCCGTATAGACCAGCGTCTGCTGACGGTCGCCGGGCAGGCTGCTGGTGCCGGTGGCATAGCTTCCGGGGTCGCCTACCGTGTGGGTCAGCGCGCGGCTGACATCGGGCAGAATGTCCTTGTAGGTATGATAGATGGTGTTGTACTTTTCCAGCGAGAGCGTCTGAATGGACGGCTCATACGGAATGTTGACCGTCATGGTCTGCGTGTCGTAGCCGCTGCCATTCGGGATCTGCGCCTCATAGACGTAGGTCTCGATGGGCATGGAGTACAGAACGACCGTGTCCACGCCCGCCATCGTGGCATATTCCACCGCGTATTCGAGCGAGGAGGTCTTTTGCGTTTCCCATGTGAAGGTATTGTTGATGGAGAACTCCGCTTCGGCGGACGCCAGCTCGACGCCGAGCATCGACCATGTTTTCTCCCAGCTCGTGTACACGCCGACCGAGAAGGAGTTGGAGTGGGTCGTACCGCCGCCCGAGCCCTTGCTCTTGCCGTATGCCGTCGAGGACTCGATCATCTGGCTGTCGTCATCATCGTTTGCCAGATCCGCGTAATACGGCGGAGACGCCAGCACCGCCAGCACCTCGGGGTCGGAATAGGTATAATAGTGCTTGCCGGTATACTTGAGGATAGCGGTATCGTTATCCGTGTTCGGCAGAGAGAAGGACAGGGACGCGAAATTCAGGAAGTTGCTGTCTGCCGCACTGTAAGTCGCGGTTTTGGAGAGCACGCGGCTTGCCGCATAGCTGTCGCTGCTCTTGCTGAAGCGGATGCCGCTCAGCGCATACTGATTCTGATAATAGTTCGCCCATACCAGCCGCATATAATCCGCGACCGAGTTTGCCTTGAAATCCGCGACCGCGTTGGACATGGTCAGCAGCGTATCCTGTCCGTTTCCGGTCGTATCCGCTGCGCGGGCGCCCCATTCGACATAATATTGCGCCTTATCCGGATAGACCGTGTTGGCCGCCATGAGATCGAGGATATCAAAGCTGCCGCTGCCGTACTCGATCACGATACTGTCCAGATAGATGCACGGCGACTCGCCGATGCCGTAGAATTTGCCTACGGCAACATTGGCGGGCGCGAACAGCATACTGTAATAGGCTTTGTCATCCTTGATATTCTGCCACTTGCGCACGCCGTTTTCTTCCTCGAACAGCTTGAAATTCTGCTCGGCAACGATAGAAAAGCCGCTGCCGTTCCACTCGTAGACCGCGAGATAGCGCGAGTTGCGGTCGGAGTTTGCGAGGCTGCCGCCCATGACCAGCTCGTTGTAGCCGTCGTTATCCACGTCACCGGCGGTGAAGCTGGCGCGGTAGATATCCGTGCCGCCGGATTTGAGGTCGAACGAATATTTGCGGGTCATCATTTTGTTGTTGTCCGCGCCCATCATGATGGTGGCGCGGCTCGGCTGAATAGCGCCGCTGCCGAAATAGCCCCACGAGACCGCCAGATCGTCAATGCCGTCCTTGTCGTAGTCGGCGGCGGACAGGCTCACCATGTTCGGCACCTTGCCGCTGCCGTACTGGTTGAGCGGATAGGTCCACGCGATTTTCCATGTGCGTTTGCCTGTATCGACGCTCGCTGCACCAAAGAAATCGTGATCTGCGTAATGACCAGGGTTCAGATAGCCGTCACCGGCCTGCTCCTGCAGCTTCCAGATCTCAACACGCGGATTGTTGGTCTCGCCGATGTAGACCGCGATTTCGTCGATGGAGTCGCCGTCAAAGTCGCCGGTCGCCAGCTCAATGTAGTTCTGCGCCGTATAGGCAGCATTAAATTCCAGTGTCGCTTCATCAGAAGTAGACGCATCGTTATACTTTTTTTCGTTCTTATCACCGGAATTACCCAGATACAGCGGCACAGCATCGTATTTATGCAGCATAGACGAGGCTGGCACACTGGAATCAAAATCCGTTGCATACTGCGTTGCACAGTAAAACACATCGCTTTGACCTGTGCGGGGGTCCATCACGCCCAGATCAAAATTGACCAAGGCGCCCTTGTCTGTGGCTACTTTGCTTCGAGTATCCTTATCCACAGTTACATAGTTCATATTGATGAAGGCAACATTTTTCTTTTGTCCTTGATTATCTCGAGAAAAATTGCCCTCCACCTGCAAGGTAATCGGACCATTTATGTTGCCCTTGACAGCAACCGGACCCTGTTCAGGGTTACTCAGCGTACCGGAAACCGATCCCTGCAAGGCGTTATTATGACCGTAAAGGCTGTGATAGGTAGTGTCTCTTTTTGCCCCCGAAACTCGGTAGGGCTCAAAGGTGAACAGCTCGTCCACCTCCGCCATGGTGGTGTAGGTTTTGCCGTAGGGCGTTCCGGCGAGGCTTTCGTCCTGCTCGTATCCCTCCGGCGCCTTGGTACTGAAACCCAAGGCATCGAACACTGTGCGGCCGGCGTCTGTGCTGCCGGTCTGCGCCGCCAGTACCTCCGCGGGCAGCAGGTTCAGGCAGAGCACCAGACTCAGCAGCAGGGAGAGGGCCTTTGTGCCCCGGCGGGTACCCGCCCATGCCGATGTTCTTCTGTTCATGCAGTTTCCTCCTTTTCTTATCCGGTGGGGTATTCCTGTTCCGCCATAGAGAGCAGCTCGTCATGGCTCAGCTCCACATTGCCGAAGCGGACAAAGATACCGTTGGTCACGGCGCTGTTCCAGTTTTTCGGGTCGGCAAGCGGCCGGAAGCGGATCTTGTCCAGATAGGGCTTCATGTCCAGCAGCAGACGGGCGCCGGACACAAAGTCCACCTGCAGCATATGATCGGCCAGCGGCGCGACGGCGGCAATGTATCTTCGCTCCAAATCGATACCCCCTTTCTCCGTTCCTTCCACAAATAAAGATCCACCGTATAGCTAAAGTGTACGATGGATCTTCGGAAAAGAATATTAACAAAATGTTAGTTTGAGCAGACAGCGTTTTAACTTTGTGACGCCAAAGCGTTATAACTTCACAACTTCGAAACTTCACAACTTCACAACGTTCCCCATCCGCGCTTTCAATCCGGTTTACAGGTGCGGCGCCGGGGAAAGCACGATGCACGCGGCGTTGCGCGTGCATTTTTGCCCGTTTCAGACGAAAAAGGGCAAAATCCCTTGTATTTGTGTCCGAAAAGTGCTATGCTGTTTATATATCGCCGTTTTACAGCGGCAGGGAAAAAAGAGAAAACAAAGGAAGTACGGCCTTCCGGGGAGCGGCGGCCGTCACGGGGTAAGGAGACGGTTTATGAGAAAGAAAAAGATGCGGCGCGGTCTGTCCCTTGTGCTCGCGGTCCTGATCGCAGGCGTCTGCCTGCTGTCCGGCTGCGGCGCGCAAAGAAACGAGGCGCAGGAGGACGCGGAGACCATTCAGGTCTATCTCTGGAACACCACGCTGTACGAAAATTACGCCCCCTATATCCAGTCGCAGCTGCCGGATGTGAACATCGAGTTCATCGTCGGCAACAACGATCTGGATTTTTACAAGTTTCTGAACGAGAACGGCGGTCTGCCGGACATCATCACCAGCTGCCGCTTCTCGCTGCACGACGCCGCGCCGCTGAAGGACAGCCTGATGAACCTCGCCACGACCAA
>JABLTO010119088.1_pt1 | contig 18230 bp, 14 predicted proteins | sample 7160091 | NCBI WGS metagenome assembly JABLTO01 (sample SAMN14651225, study PRJNA627086) | human gut metagenome | isolation source: feces | host: Homo sapiens
CGCCGACGCGCCAGCTCCACCAACGCCGCCTGTCCCGCCAGCGCTCGCCACAGCGGCCCCGTGGCCACCGGCGGCAGCAGGGGAGCGTCGTCGGTGAGCAGGCGGGTGACGCCGTGGCGGCGGAGGGTGGTGAGGGCACGCTGTATGGTGCGGTCGGGGTGGTTGTTCTTAGGCAGCTCCACCCGCCACAGGGGGACGTGGTATAGCTCCTCCTCAAAATAGCGGATGCGCCACCCCCGTTCCCGCCAGACCAGATAACCCACCAATCCCATCACCTCCCCAACAGCCTATGACCGTTTTCAGACGGAAATGCCGGTTGCCGGTGGGGGAAAGACATGGTACACTAGGGGTTGGATTTTATAATATTAAGGTAAGGAGAACAAGATGATTCGCATCAGCAATATCCGGATGCCCCTGGACTACCAGTCGGAACAGCTGGAAAAGAAGGTGTGCAAGCTCCTGCGCACCCGCAGCGGCATCCAGGCCATCCACCTGGTCAAACAGTCGGTGGACGCCCGGAAAAAGTCCGACCTGCACTTTGTCCTCTCCGTGGACGTGGAAGCGGAGGGGGAAAGGGAGCTGGTCAAAGGGGCCAAATCCAATCAGGTCAAGCTGGTGGCGCGCAAGCCCTACCAGTTCCCACCCGTCCAGCGCACCAGCACCCAGCCCCCCGTGGTGGTGGGCATGGGGCCTGCCGGTCTGTTCGCCGCCCTGTACTTGGCACGGAACGGCATCCCCTCCATCGTCCTGGAGCGGGGCGCACCGGTGGAGGAGCGGACGCAAAAAGTGGAGCAGTTCTGGCGCACCGGTCAGCTGGACGCCACCACCAACGTCCAGTTCGGTGAGGGCGGCGCAGGCACCTTCTCTGACGGCAAGCTGACCACCGGTACCCATGACCCCCGCATCGGCACCGTGCTGGACACCTTCATTGAAATGGGCGCACCGGAGGACATCGCCCATTCCTTCCGCCCCCACGTGGGTACCGACGTCCTCCGCCAGGTGGTGCGAAACATCCGCTTAGAACTCATCCGCCTGGGCTGCGATGTCCGCTTCGGTCACCAGCTCACCGGTCTCCGCCAGGAGAACGGTCACCTGACCGGCCTCACCGTCACCAGCCCGGAGGGCAGCTATCAGTTGGACACCGACGCCATGGTGCTGGCGCCTGGACACTCGGCACGGGACACCTTTGCCCTCCTCCATCAGGCCGGCGTCCCCATGGAGCGCAAAGCCTTCGCCATCGGCGTCCGCATCGAGCATGACCAGGCCGCCATCAGCCAAGCCCAGTACGGCGACGCCTGGGAACACCTGCCCCCCAGCGACTACCGTCTCTCCTGCCACCTGCCCAGCGGCCGCAGTGCCTTTTCCTTCTGCGTCTGCCCCGGCGGTCAGGTAGTGGCGTCCGCGTCCACGCCGGAGCACCTGGTCACCAACGGCATGAGCTACCGGGCACGAGACGGCCAGAACATCAACGGCGGCTTCTTGGTGGGGGTCAACCCGGAGGATTTCGGCGCAGGGGACGTGCTGGCTGGCGTCCGGTTCCAGGAGCAGTGGGAGCACAGCGCCTACCTGCTGGGCGGCGGCGGGTTTCACGCACCGGCACAGCTGGTGGGGGACTTTTTGCAGGGGCGTCCGTCCACTCATGTGGGCGTCATCTGTCCCACCTACCAGCCCGGCGTCACCTGGACCGACCTGCGGGGCTGCCTGCCTCAGTACGTCACCGACACGTTGCGGGACGCTCTGCCCCTGTTAGACCGAAAGGTCCACGGCTTCGCCCATCCGGAGGCGGTGCTCACCGGGGTGGAGACCCGTTCTTCTTCGCCCGTGAAGATCTTGCGGGACGAAGGATACCAGTGCGCCCTCCGGGGCATCTTCCCCTGCGGCGAGGGCTGCGGCTACGCTGGCGGCATCATGAGCGCTGCTGTGGACGGCATCCGGGTGGCGGAAGCGGTGGCTGGGCAGGGTTGAGCCGGGGGTTTGAGAAAAATTCCTGGAAATCCGAAGAAAATGCGGAAAAAACCTTGCACTCGAGAGGAAAATAGTGTATAGTATTTCAGGATTACGCACACCCAGGTGCTCTGCGCCCTGTGTCCCACCCGTTTTGGAGGTGGGATTGGCGTGGGAAAAGCCGGGTGGAGGTAACAACTAAAAAGGAGGATTTTATCCATGGCAGTCGTATCTATGAAGCAGCTTCTGGAAGCAGGCGTTCACTTCGGGCATCAGACCCGTCGTTGGAACCCCAAGATGGCAACCTATATCTACACCGAGCGCAACGGTATCTATATCGTTGACTTGCAGAAGACCGTCAAGAAGCTGGAAGAAGCCTACAACTTCGTCAAAGACGTGGCAGCATCTGGCAAGACCGTCCTGTTCGTCGGCACTAAGAAGCAGGCTCAGGAAGCAATCAAGGAAGAAGCAACCCGTTGCAGCATGTTCTATGTCAACTCCCGTTGGCTGGGCGGCATGCTGACCAACTTCAAGACCATGCGTGGCCGTGTGGATCGCATGAATCAGCTGAAGAAGATGGAAGAAGACGGCACCTTCGATATGCTCCCCAAGAAGGAAGTCATCAAGCTGATGCACGAGCAGGAAAAGCTGGAGAAGTACCTGGGCGGCGTCAAGGACATGAAGCAGCTCCCCGGTGCTGTGTTCGTGGTCGACCCCCGCAAGGAACACAATGCCATCGCTGAAGCTCGTAAGCTGAAGATCCCCGTGGTCGCCATCGTTGACACCAACTGCGATCCCGACGAGATCGATTATGTCATCCCCGGCAACGATGACGCTATCCGCGCCATCCGTCTGATCTCCGGTGTCATGGCCAACGCTGTCACCGAAGGCAAGCAGGGCGAGGAAGTCGAAGAAGTCGAAGCAACCGAAGAATAATCTAGTTGAACCCCATCGGCACTGCTGTCCGGCACGGATAGGGTGCGATGGAAAGATTTATGATACACCTGTCATAGGCCCGCCTGGCACGGGCGGGTCTATGTGACATTATGGGAGGTAAATAACATGGCTGTTACCGCAAAAGATGTAAAAGAACTGCGCGAGATGACTGGCGTCGGCATGATGGACTGCAAGAAGGCTCTGGTAGCCTGCGATGGCGACAAGGAAAAGGCAATCGACTGGCTGCGTGAAAAGGGTCTGGCCGCACAGACCAAGAAGGCTTCCAAGATCGCTTCCGAAGGCGTCTCCCTGGCTATCGTCGAAAACGGCGTGGGCGTCGTGCTGGAATGCAACTCTCAGACCGACTTCGTGGCAAAGAACGCCACCTTCCAGGAATTTGTCACCGACTGCGCGAAGGCAGTTGCTGAACAGAATCCCGCTGACATCGACGCTCTGAAGGCCGCTACCTATCCCGGCACCGACCGTACCGTGGACGCTGTCACCGCTGACAAGGTCCTGGCCATTGGCGAAAACCTGCAGCTGCGCCGTTTCGTCCGCTATGACACCGGCCTGAACATCCCCTACGTCCACATGAACGGCAAGATCGGCGTTCTGGTGAACCTGGAAGTGGCTGACGAGCTGAAGACCAACGAGACCGTCATCAACCTGGGCAAGGATCTGGCGATGCAGATCGCAGCAATGAACCCCGCTTACGTTTGCAGCGAAGAAGTTCCCGCTGACGAAGTGGAAAAGGAAAAGGCTGTCCAGCTGGCAAAGGCTCTGGAAGAGAACGCTTCCAACACCAAGATGCCCGAAGAAAAGAAGCAGATGATCGCTGAGAAGAAGGTCGCTGGCCGTATGAACAACTACTTCGCAGAAGTGTGCCTGCTCAACCAGCAGTTCGTCAAGGAAAGCAAGATGACCGTCGAACAGCACGTCAAGGCCATCGCCAAGGAAGTCGGCGGCGACATCAAGGTCGTCAAGTTCACTCGCTTCGAGACCGGTGAAGGCCTGGAAAAGAAGGAAGAAGACTTCGCAGCAGAAGTCGCCAGCATGATCAAGTAACAAAGTCTTCGGCGGATTCTGAGTGGCAGTGTTAAAAAACGTTGCAATATCAACGTTTTCGGCATATGCTCTTTAAAATAAACTACACAACTTTTTGAAATATATGTCATATATTATCACAGCTTTATAAGAAGCATTGAGTAGAGGTTGCGTAGTGCGTTGAGTACGCAAAGATTTTGTTTCCTTCGGCGAAGTTTACGCAACATAAAGAAATAAGGACAATCAAACATATTTGTGCATGTGTAATTATCCTTTAAAAATAAGAGGGTTGCCCCGTAGGGCAACCCTCTTATTTTTAAAGGGGTAAGCGGACTGTTAGTTCTATAATACCTATCTAAAATCATTGAATTTGAAGACACATAGTCGGTAAAAAAAAGAGGACGCCTGAAAGGCGTCCTCTTTCATTTTACACTTTTGCTCTCACAACGGCCAGAACATTATGCCGCCATTCATAACCAGACGTGACGAGCATTTTTACATACTGTCCTTTACTGTTGACGCATACTCCGTTTCGGCCTGTTAGCACAGCAGGCTTCTTATCTTTTAGCAGGTAGATAGCAATGCTGGAATCATGAACAATTACATCACCAGGCTTCAGTTCACTCTTATAAGAGTCGATACTCTTATTCGGATACACAACCTTGCAATCAATCAGCTTGTCCGCATTGACAATAGACTTCTCGCCGACGCCGTAACCGGCATTGGTGTGGCTGAGAATCTTACCGGTCTGTAACAGGCCGACGTCCTGCAGCACCCAGGAAACAAAGTGAGCACAGCTTGAACCAGGTTTAGACAGTTTCTTGGTTGCGGCGAACGTAGTCTTCGCCGTATAACCGTCGCCTTTGTAATGCCACTTGTTCTTTAGCATGTAGTCACTGATTGTCTTTGCAGACGCGACAACTGCTTCTGAGATAAGCTTCTCCTGTGTCTTCGGCCCCACAATACCATCCACGGTCAGACCATAATTGTACTGAAAATTACGAACAGCTTGGTCGGTTTTGACGCCCCAGATGCCGTCCTCGGCGAGCTGATTGTCTAGAATATTTAGTCGATGCTGTAGCAACTTAACCTTATCGCCGGTGTCATTCTTCATCAGCAAGCCAGTGCTATTTTGAGTCTGGGTTTTTGTAGGAGCGGCAATTTCAAAGTATCCATGGTTCATATCAACATTACCTTTGATACCGGACACGCGACCCTTGCTGCTATACTGCCAAGCCCAAACCTTACCGGTGTAATGGAGCTTGGAGCCATACTCAGCCAGCCAAATTTTTAGGCCAGCAACTCTGGAGGTGACCAGCTTATTCTTCAGAAAATCGGTTGAACTGTACAATCCGCACTCATAACCTGCGGCTTTTACCGTCTTTACGAACCTTAGAACAATGTCTGTTCTAGTAGCGTCGGACAGTTTCAAAATGGCCGTTTCATATTCCTGGTCGAAGAAGAGGGGAAGGTCAAACTTCTTTCCCTCGATTGCTTTTAGGAAGGTCCTCGCTTCCTGTTCACCGCGAGCCACACTATCAGCATAGCTATACCAGTAAGCCCCAACCTTGATACCGGCGGCTCTAGCCCCGGCATAATTTACTTCAAAATACTTATCCTTCTGAGAGATCTCTCGCCCGTAACCGGCGCGAAGGATGGCGAACTTTACGCCATCCTTCGCAACTTTTTTCCAGTCGATTGCTCCCTGATGTACGGATACATCAATGCCCTTTAATGCCATATTACTACTCCTCCATCTATATGAGTTATCCTGTTGATTCTGCTTCTGTTATTTCTGACGCGCTGAGGGTGCCACTGTCATCTACAGCCAGCTTAAACTTTTTAGTGCTTCCCTCTGTGGAAGAGTTAATGATAAGATCGGACCCAACTCTTTGGATGTTGTCGGCGAGAAGTCTATCGTCTAGCGGCTGTATTTCTTCTGTAATAATATACACTTTTCTAGAACCGCCAATATTATAGGTAGAAGCAAAAAAATATGACGGATTAGGATCCCCTGACACAATTAAAATAAAATCTTCACCAGTATCTTTCCTGCTGACTTCTGAGTAGGCCGGGTAAGAATCATCCGGGAAGCCTTCAAGCTCTTGCGTGTCAAAGATCGAAGTCGCCCACATTAACGATAAGTTTCCAGCGTACCGAAATGTAGTTCCATCGCTTCCAGCTATAGTCTTAACTATGCTTTCCTGTGAGGCCCAATAGTCATCGCCCGTATAAGGGAGTACAATCTGCACCGTAGCTCCTGCAATTAGAGTTGTTATATCCACTATATTGGCCTGCACAAATACGGTGCCTCTAGGGTCATCCTTGATATTATACCTATAAGAAAAAACATTACGATCAGTGCTAAAATCATAGGTCAAGGTTCGGGTTTTCTTGTATTTAAGGGGCGCATCCGTCAAATCACCAAAATTACCAGAGAAGTCTGACGCACCGATGTTTTCCCGCGCTCGTTTTTTACGGACATCAGAGAAATCTTGATCATACCTAACGCTAACATAATTATTACCCAGATTATCAATTTTATTATTGATACTACCTACCTGAGTGCTAAATATTGTATTGACCTTATCAACATCCTTCTTCTTAGCGACGCTCTTAGGTAGCAACTCTTCCGGCAGCAGCTTAATATCATATTTGTTTGTAGTAACTAGATCGTTACGATATAAGTCAAAATCTTTGTCCGCGTATTTACCAGTTGAAGATGTAAACATCAAACCGTCATGTATCTGAATTCTAAACGAATCATCCGGTAGCGTAGATGTGTCCTTAGGTAGCAAATAGCCATCAGGGAAGTTGTCGAGTTCTGGGGTAATGCTTACCCATGAAGAAACATCCTCCGGCATATCATCAGCGCACCCCCGAAGCCTCGCTGTCAAAGTGATCCTCTCATCACCGAAATCAATGTCGTATGACTGGCCTTCGATCAACTCAAAGCTAACCGATGGTTGACCAGAAAAACTCAAACCGGATGCTAGCAAAACAGGTTTAACCACCGTTTCCTTGCCAAGGTAATCCTTGTACGCAGCTCTATTCCGCATTATCATGTTCTGAATTGCGGTGAGTAAATTTTTAATATTCAATTTGTTCATGACAACACCGCCTTATTGAGGCGTCACCTGACCTGGCACTGTCCCCACTGCAATACCACTATTGCTACCATAAGTGTATATCACCACACCAACCACATCTGTTTCATCAGATGCTCCGCCACTAGAATCAGCCCAGTCTAATCTTGTCGCTGAATGATATGATCTACCTATGCGCAAGAGTACAACGCCTGACGTATACGCATCATACACTTCCTGCGCGGTCGCAACCACGCCATCTTGATTATATAAAGTATATGTCAACTCTCCTCACTCCCATTCTGAACTATATCGAAAATTGTTACACTACCGCCGCCAAATTTAGCGTTAGACTTTGAGATCTGCTTCGCCACTCCCGCATCAATAATCAAAATCTTCGCATTATCAGGAAGACCTTGAAGTTCTTCGAGATCCGTTACGCTTCGCAAAGCCAAAGGTTCGCTCATATAATTCACTCCTCACATCAAAATAATTTTCCCGTCTTCATCAGTCAGCAGCTCCCCATTATTGCTAACAGCTGCCAACATATTCGCATCCATTAGACTAGCTACTGTATCATCCGCTACTAACGCGGAAGCTCCTCCCGAATTTTTATACGTCCATTCATGGAGTTCTTCATCATACATATACTCTGTTTCCGTATCCATTTCATAGAACGTACTGCCATTTGAAATCGGCATTCCATCAAAAATTTTGATTGGCTTTGTATCGGTAGATTTGCCAACAAAGTTCATATCATTTTTATTCTGATGGCCGCCATATTTAATCAAGGACACCATGTTAGGTCACATCCTTTCATCATCAATGTTAGAAGACCTGGAGGTTATTCCTCCAGGTCTTCTTTCTTATCCATATTCATCAAAGCTGCCAGCACAGCGCTGACGACAACCGCCCCAGCACTGATCGCTACAGTCTTTGCGCTTGCCACATCGGTGACGCCGTTAACCCATGCTACCAGGTTCGCGGCGATAGCACCGGCGGCAGCTTGCAGTGCGGTACGTAGTGCTCTATGGAGCCATTCTCTTTGTTTCATAACTATTACTCCTTCCGTTAGTACAGTTATTCTTCATTCTTGGTGGGGAGCTGTTTAAGCTCCTCTACCATTTTTGTAATCGTACCATTCCCACCTAGTGAGTGGTACGCACAATAACTTTCCAATACATTCTGCATTGCATACATAGGGATGTAACCCATATTTACATAATGCGAATGATCTCTGATGATTTCTGCCCGCAGCAAACACTTCATTCCGTCGTTAACTGCATGGTAGCGCCGGAACAGTGTTTGCTGCTTTTTGTATAAAACTGCCCATGCGCCCGTTAGAAAAGAAACAAGTACAGGGGTAATTACTTGAGGTATGTACTCAATCAAATTGCTCACCTCTCTTATTCAATAGGATAGACCAGATTGATCCAAAACGCGTTAGCCGATCAGCGACAGCCCGCAGGTGATCAGCGCTACGATGATGCTTTCCATACAGCCTCCTTAATCAATGGGATAGCTAATATTGATTACATAGTTCCCTGCAGCACCGTATACTAGCTGCAACTCGCCATTCGGCGTGATCTTCCCACGCAAGACTTGCGCGTAACTTGCTTTCCACTGTGACATCTCAAACGGCACAAGGACTCCATGCTGAGGCGCTGGAATCGCCGAACTCCCCAGGATAGTCGTCCAACTAGAGACTTTGCCAGACAAGGACAGCGTGCCGCTGATGTAACATACCCCCAGCTTTTTGGTCACCACGACGCTGCCGGAAGAGATAACGCCACCGGAAAAACTGGTATATGTGGTGCTGCTATAATCAGCATCCGTCAGGTTGTTCCCATGCACGCTGACCGCCCCCATGAGATCAATATTACACGAATCAGGTCCAAGAGTTATAGAATCTGAATCCAATGTTATATCAATAGAATCCAATGTAATCCCGTTAGACGAAACAGACGCCCTTGATTCATACACAGTGCTATTATTAACAAACTTCGCAATTAAGTTAATAATACTTTCATATACATTCACATCTGACATAATCTGAACGGACTCATGCACATTTTCTTCTACCTCAAGGTCTGCCTGGATATCAATAGCACTACCCCTCATCTTTCCCTTAATAATTAAATCAGAGCCATCGTACACTAACGCCCCGCCACCGAAACTAAACTTACCATTCTCCAAGTTTAGTGCTGAACCGCTACCTGAGTTGCTATTAACTGCTTCTTTGTAGTTCTTAGATTTTATCAGGCTATTCTCATTGTTCCAGATAACTGAACCATCACCTAAATTAAATGTTCCGTCCGATTTTATCTCGCTAACACATCTTCGTACACTCTCGTTGTATTTGCCAATATAAATAGAGCCATCCGCTGCAATATAGATTCCGTCGTTTGTAGATTCAATAGACCCTTTGCCACCAGTGGATAGGGAAGTAGCGTTAACGTTGCCTGTGAAGTTTGCTGTGCCATCCTTGTTAAACGAAATCACAGTTCCATTCTCACTGACTATTGACAACACCGAGTCTCCCTTTGGATCAATAGCAACCGTGTTCGTGCCGTTTGTTACGGTCAGGCCGTCGGCGTCGAACCGCATACTGTTGTCAGAGTTATAGATTCCAAGCGACTCACCTAGCAACAATTTGCCGCAGAGAACCTCACCATTGATACCATACCCTTCAGTATATTCTCCAGTCTTCGGGTTAACATAGAAGAACCGACCAAGAGCTGCGCGGGTAGACTTCCAGTTGTCATCTGTAATAGCAATAGTCGAGTTGATGATCTTCATCTGGATGTCTTCGTACTTCTCAGTCATCGGGTTGAACTTTCTGTAAAGCGTCCCGTGCTGGTCAACAACCATATTCTGATTATCAGCACTATCTATGATTTTTGTGTGTGTTGCAGATAGGCCATTCTCTATCCAATTAGAAAGGACACCGGACGCATCAGAACCCTTGACTGCTTGCTTTGTGACATAATCAAAAGTGGACGCCATTGAAGATGCACGAGATAGAGTGTCGGCTACATCAGCTGTCCCGCTGAGTGTCTTTGTTACGTCAGAGAACTCAACGGAGAGATTGTCCATATCGGAGTAGTCAACGTCGTAGCTAACAAGTCGCAGTCTGTACACTGCGTCGTCAACTCTCACCCGTATCCAGTTGCCTACGGAAAAGTAATCAACTATTGGTGCGAACGCCGGAATGATCAAAAGATTCTTTAGCGTTGCCGTGATAGTATGCTGCAGGTTCGCAGATTTGTAGATTTCTTTCTTGGCTTTATCAATAAACTGAAGGGCTTGATCAACAAGCTCTGAGTCAGTCAATCCGTCAGAGATAAAGTTGTCGTTAGAATATTCGTCCTCTCTCCGGTAGGAAGAGAACTCGACCCACAAGTCATGCCCTAGATATGATTCCAAATCCAGCGCACTTCGGATTTCCTCCTGAGCGTTCTCGATATATTGCTTCACGCCGAGTACCGGCTCGTCTGAATCTGTTTCCGACTCCTCGTCCCCTAGAATAATCATAAGCTCTGAGCTACGTACATCCTTCTCTGCTTGTATTGCAAGCAGTTTGTTATAGTACGGCAGGTAATACTGGTCGTACATAATCGAGGTTGTTTCGCCACCGCCGGACTCAGTCAAAATATTCAAAACGTCCTGGCAACAATCCTCAAACTCGTTTAAGCAATCCATGCTATACTTCTTCAGGTTGCTTGTAAATTGTTCTATCTCTAGCTTGAACAAACCAGTGATACTGACGTCCTCTGTATCTGAGATAGCAATTTTCTTTTCTACCAGTTGCTTCGCGTAGTCAGCGTAGTTATCTGTTACAACAACGGAAATAGTAGCCGAGGTCGCCTCGTCGTCTTCCTCAGTGTAGCTAGTAACAGTAAAGTTGCCTGTCCAGGTTGGAGTGCGCCCTTCCGTATTTACCCACGAAGTAGTGTTGATAGTAAACTTAAACCTACTTGTATCAATAAACACTTTCGCCATCGCCTTTAGCGCACTTTCGACCGTAGCCTTTGACGTACTAGAAGTCAGCTTGGATACAGCAATAGGGGAGAGGTTGTCCACCGTCAGCAGGGCAGCTTGTGCGGCAGCATTCGTTTCTTGATGCTCGTAGGTCGGCATCATAGATGTCTGCAAGTAGCCACCGAAATCTATCGCGCTAAAGTAAGCCTTGACCAAATTAGAGTAACCAGCAATAGGGGAGGTGATCTTCTCTAAGTTTTCGTTCATCAACTTGTACTTGTCTACAAGCTCGTTGTAGGAAGCTAGAATGGCGGCGTCGATAGAACTACCAGCTTCTTCATTGTAGTGCTGACACAACTCATCGTAGCTGTTTAGCTTTGCCACCAACTCATCCGACATATCCTCTTTGGTGTCATCCGTGATACACCAAATGTATCCGCCGCCACTTGGGTTACACAGGCGAACAGTCGCCGTCATCAAATCATCACCAGCGGTTAACCGGAAACAATTCTTTACAGAGTCGGTATCCGTTTCGTAAGAGACTTCGTCGGTGAGGTTTTCTGTAGAAACAAAAATCGTTGTGTCTTGTCCGTAACCATCCTTGATGTTAGAACTGTTACATTCAGGGCAGTTGCCATCGAACTCACCTCTGTAACCACAGTCCAAACAGGTGCGTTCTAAGTCATACACCTCTACTGTGCGTGACGGACTTCCATTATCAGTGGACCCAGAGGGGTAAACAAATAGGCACCCGATCTCCTCCGCAACAGCATCGAAAGCATCTTTAATAGAATCGCCATCGAAAGAAAATGTGCGCTGCAGTTTTGCTATCGTCGAATCTACATGACCAATAGAATAGTGCGGCGCTTTCTCCATTAGGCGGTGGAGAAGGGAAGCTTCTGGCTTGTCCGGACGATAGAGAATGGTAGGGAAGTTCTCATCGTAATCATCTCTGTTAATGTCGTCTTCCGTGTTAATCTCGATGTCGTGTAGAAGAATCTGAGACAGCTCGGCTTCTCCTAGACTGGTCGCAGTCACGCTCTTCATAATACTAGAAGACTCTTGCGTGTTAACAGCAATAGAGAACCATTTGTCCCACTCTTTACACCAGACCAACTTGAAGTCAACGATTTTATTCCATATAGAGCAGACCTTACCATCGAACTCTTTGTATACGTCAAAAGACAATTCGCAAGCGTCACTCAACCTATCCGACACACTGATGTTATCAACCGTATTTAAGACGCCAAGCTTTTCTCCGCCGCGCTTCGCCAACACTAGAGTCGGAGCTTCTGGCGAACCAGTTCCATCAAACTGAATACGAATAGCCATTAGAACACCACCTTCCGTACCGGCCTATAGACAATCTTTACGTCGCATGGCATAGAGAAAGTAACAACATTAACACGTTCTGAATAAGAATTATAGAGCCGGAAGAAAGTGAAATTAAAATCGTTATAAATCTTTTTGTGAGAAGCTAGGGAGGATGTGATGATTTGGTTTGCACAATCCATTGTTACCTTTTCTCCGGAAGTACAACCAGCAATGAATGTAACCCGCCCCTCCGGATTATTAGTGATAGTGAGATCGCCGTCCTGCTTGCATGTGATCTCAAAAAGGTCAGGGTAGAGAACCCCGATTTCGTCTGAGTCATTTGCTATACTATAAGTGCTATTGGCGGCTTCTATAGAGAACGCAACAGTCGTCGCTTTGCCGACACCGAACGGGCGATTAGTATTGAATGTGAGATTCAGTCCGATGATATTGCCGGAGAATTCAATCTTCTCTACATTGAAGCTTCCTTGGAAAGTAATATCCTCCCAACCAACTTCCTTCGGGTCAATCAAAACAAAGTCATGGAGCTGCCTGCGGTTTAGCCAGCGCATCAACTTACGGTAATCAGCCAGAGAGATCTCCTGGCCGGGGCCATCAGTAATATCTCTGCAGATACTGAATGTGGCAGAGAAACACTGTTCGTATTCCGTGCCCGTCTGCGCATAATAAACTCCGCCGTGTTGCTTGACAGAGTTAAAAGTAATCTCAGACCCAGCAGAACTACTGTCGGTGCCGCCGCTATCAAACGTGCATACGATGTAGCCGAGGCTACTAAGTTGCACGCCATCATATATGAAATCTGTTGCTCTCATATAGTAACCTCCTGTTCTTTTATTCTGCTACTGTCTGGTAGCGTCTATAAAACTCTCGTTCAATCTCTTTAAACAGCTTGCCCATTTTCTTATTTAGAACAGCGCACTTCTCACTCTGCGTTGTTGCATCCAGAATTGCTTTGGACAACTCTACCTTTAGATTAGAGATCTCTTCGTTTAACGAGTCAATCTCCTTTAGGGAGTCGGAATATTGCGTCTCGAACAACTTTTTCTCAGCCAACGCATTATTATATTTTTCTCTCAAACGCTCATACTTGTTCTTTTGAGTTTGATACCTTCTTTTATAATCCAAATCATTTCCTCCAATAGTGATGAACGGGAGCGGCAGAAAGCCGCTCCCGTTTTCTATCACCACTTAATATTATTTTTCCCTTTTGTGTTTCTGCCAGCTAGTCTATCAACGGTCATTGCCTGAACCAGCTTTTCGAACTTAGGATCAGATCGAGCTGAGTTCATAAAGTCGTTGTAGTTTGAGACATTGGGCAGCACAATTTCCATATCAATAGAGTTCTTGATGTTATTACCCATGCCACCAGGAATCTTAACGCCAGGCAAACCGTTGCCAAAACTCATAGTACGTGTGATAAAGTCTCGTGGGTTATTCGCCATATCCCAAATGTTCGACGTGGCGTTTTTGTTTAGAACGCTATCGCCTCTCTTGAGCTGGGTAAGCAGAGCGCCGTCAGACTTACGGACGATTGTCTCAGGCCCGTTCTCTTGAGTCCACGCCAACTCATCACGCGGAATGTCTTGAGCACCGGACGCATAGCCACGCTTCTTCATCCAGTCGATTATCTGCTTATTGTACTTGCCACCAACCTTATGGTACACGCCATATTTAGCTTGGAACCCCATCTTCTTAAAATACTCGTCTCTCGCCTTCATTGACCAGTCGTAGTCTTTATACTTCAACCTATGAATAAAGTATTTATTAGGCTGCAGCTTTTTCTTGTTGCCGGTATACGTCTTCTTATAGAAAATACCGTCCTTCTTTTGAGTCGGTTTATTTCCAGAAGCACCTTTCGCAGCTTTTATGGCCGCGTCCCTTACGCGATCAAATACATCATCGCTTGGCTTCGGAGTTCCTTTACCCTCATTGGTCTGGTTCTTTATATCCTTGATATTGCTAGACGCCTCTGAGTCTCCAGTAGAATATAGCCGCGCGACATACCCTTTGATTTCGTTCAGTATGCCATTCAAGGTTGTGCATTCTTCACTGAAGCTCTCAGAGTAGTTAGACAGGATATCCTTAGAGCTGTTGGCATCCCAGATAGACCGCATTGAGTCGGACAGGGAAGATCCAACCTCTTTTGTTGCGCTGTTAATTGTACTTGCGATTGTGTCCGCGTTTTTGTTTGCTGACTCAATTGCGTCGGACAACAACTTGTCCACGTCATCGAGGCGCTCATTTATAAACTCTTCAAAATTATCAACAAGGTCGTCTAGAAGCTCTTTTGTATCAGACACATATTTGTCATACTGGCTGTCAGCCAAATCATCCTTAGCTTCCTTCAGGTCGTTCTTCAGCTGTTGGACAGTCTTCTTAGATTCTTCTGAGGTGTCGCCAGAATAGGCGGTCAGTTGCTTCTCAAGCTTTGATATGTTCTTTACTTGCTCGTCAATATTTTTCTGATAGTCATACAAATCTTTTGCACTATCTAATGCTTTTTCATATTCATCAATGACATCCTTTAAAGAATCCAGCAGGGCATCAAAACCATCTTCGGCTAAGTCCTTTAGTGCATCCTTTTCGTCATTGGCCGCAAGAATAGCGTCCCTATGTGACTCAATCAAATCTTCTCGACGCTCTAGCAACTTTGTGTTGTACGGGTCGTTTGCGATAGACTTATTGATTTCAGCAATAGCCTCAGCGTACTGATCGGCCTGGGCCATATATACGTTGTAATTTTGAGCGTGCAATGCTCTTGTGGCAATACCCTCGTTAGTGATAGCGCCGTTATCGTCAAACAAGTCTTTCTCGCTCATCAAATCAATCAGAAATTCGGCTTCGTCGGTTAGCTTTGAAAAGCCATCTTGCATGTCGTCAAACTTATCCCAGCTTAATTGTCTTAGTTCGTTCTGATACTTCTTTATAGCCTCATCTGCTTCAATGATAGAGGTGGTGAGCTGGTCGATCTCATGACGCATCTCGTACCATGCTTCAGACCCGGTCTTAACAAATCCTGAGTCAACCGCCTTATTCAGTTTTTCTACAAGTCCTTTTCTCTTTTCGATAAGACGCGCACTAGTCTTACCTTCGCTTTCAACCATAACCTCGTAATACTTCGAGCTTATCTTATAACCAGCTTCTTCTGCAAGGTCAATAAATGCTTGTATAGAATCACGATGATCTTCAAGCCTGTCAAGGGTTTCCTGTGCTCGCTTAGAATAGTTGTCGAAGATCTCTTTATAAGCGTCCCCGACACTGACTTTAAGTTCCTCTACCTGCTTCTTACAATCCTGAGCTTTGTTGTAATATTCTTGATACAGACTAATTTTCTCTTTCAGTTTCTTGTCAGAGATCTTATCAATATCAATCGCGCCATCCTGAACTTTCTTCTTGTATGATTTGTTCAGACCAACAGCATTTGCCTTCTTAATATAATAGTTATAAGCCTTGCCTTGCGTAACAATCTCTTTGTTTACATTTCCGATATTTTTCTTTAAGGCTTTATTTCTATCTGTCATCGTTTGATAAGCACTATCGGCTGTTACTTTGACAAGCTCAATAGCTTCTTCAATCCGCTGAAGCTTGACCTCTACCCAGTCGAAAAACTCGGCGTCTGATTTCGAGCCAGAACCTTTTTTCTTGCCAGAGGACTTCTTTTTGCTAGAAGACTTCTTTTTGTTTTTCTTGTTGGAGTTAGACTTAGAAGACGAACCTCTTGACTTTAAACTGCTATTACCACGGACTCCAGGGTTCGGGTTACCAAAGTTCTTCTTTCCGCCAGTGGTACTACCAGCAAAGGCAGTGCCGTCTGCCATAGCTGTCTTGCCGCGTGTGTCAGAACCGCGAAGCTTTCCCTTCTTGAAAAGCTCTTCCGTTTGCGCAGCGTTAAAGATTATGTCATGAGAACGATAGTTAAAGAATTCTGCGCCATCTTGCCCAATTACATAGAATGAACCGTCCCGCACCAGTAGCTCGGGACCGACCTCGCCACCGAGAGCAGTGCCGGAATCTCCAGCACCCCAGAAACCAGATGTGCCTTGGGCAAAGGCAGTGCCATTAGCCTTAGACCCGTTAGTAGCTCGTCTTCTAGAACCGCCACTGCTAGCACTCGTACTCAACCCCGCATAACGATTAGAGTTATTTCCGAACGACTTTCTGGTTGTATTGACAGTGTGATTCTCGACATAATTTGTGGTGATAGTCTTAGTTACATTCGGCTTTCGACTAGCTGTGTCTATCGCTGAATTGTAATTATGAACCTTTTGGGTAGCTTCTTCTGCGCCGGTGACGGTTACTTTAGTATTAACAGTGTTTTCTTTCGATCCATCACCTTGTTTCGACGTATCAGAAGATGATGCATATATCTTCCCGCTACCTGTTTCAGTCCGAACTTGCACAGTAACATTTTGTCCTTCGAATTCTTTTCTTATCCGCTCGACTGCACCAGGTTCCACTTCCGGAGAAACAAAAATTACCTTTCCAGTCTCGTCAGAAACAAAAGTTCCAATACCCGTTTCGGCATCTATAGTGTCAACACCTACTGATAGGACTATTTTCTTGCCGCTATCTTTTTCAACCTGAGCGATATAATCATTTACGCTTTTATTCTCTGATTTTGCGGCACTTTTGACAGCGGATTCATCTACCTGTAAATATCCTTCACCTATATCTGTATAAAGAATTTTGTTATAGGATTCTTGATATTTCTTGGCAAAATCCTCGACGGACATCCCAGCAACTTCTGCTGCTTTAGCTACAGCCTCATAAGAAGCAACCGTGTATTTTGAACCATCCTGCATAGAGGTTCCGAGTTGTTGGGAATATTTTGCGATTCGCTCCAGGTAGGTCATCCCTGCGTCGTCAGACCAGTCTATATCGACGTAGTTACCAGCCGCAGCAACCAGAGACTCAAATCCGTCTCTTGTTAAACCAAGTGCTTCCGCAACTTCTTTAAAGTGGCTGACCGGGATATTCCAGTCGTAGTTGCCGTTCTTATCCTTTATGAATGAGTCCCCATTTTTCTTTAGTATGTCTTGTACTTTTTTGTTGGAACTCATTTTGTCAAAGAATGCTTGGACACCAGATGCGGTAAGATTACCGTCTTTATCCCTGTTCCTATAGATCGAGTCGTACTCTTTCAGGAGTTTCTCTGCTTGTTTTCTTTTCTCTCCAACATTGTTAATATCAACATCGTCAAAGCCACTGAAGTTTTCCTTCATGAAACCCCAGTAGCTCTCGTTGCCAAGACCAGTCATGCCAGTCTTCTGATACTGCATCATATTATCATATGCCTTTACAGTCTCATCGTATGGAGCGTAAGACTTCGACATATTTTGATAATTCTGCATACTCTTCCCGAAGGAGATCACGTCTTGCAATACGTAACCGTACTGCTCTTCAGAAGATAATGCGCGGTCAGTAGCGTCTGCCAGGTTGTTGTAGTAATCACAGAGCTGCTGTGCGGTGATTCCGTGCATTTGCATAAAGGTGTCTAGCTCGTCGAATTCACCGGCAAGTGCCAAGATAGATTGCTCAGTCACATCTCCGGCGTCACCAAGGTTATAGAAGTCATCAATTAGGGATGACAAAGTTCCGTCTGCTGCAAAACCATCGCCGATAATTTCTTCGATGCTTTTCCCTTCAGCGGCATCCATTGCTTGTATGTATGCGGCCTCCGATTCCCGGAGCAGGTCAACATATTTCTGTTCTTCAGGTGTTGCTGCTTCAAAACCGCTTAACGTATCTTCGATAACAGAGACGTACTCTTGAGCGGCTGTTTGAGCAGCTTCAAGCTGCTGTTCATTCATATCAAGATTCGCAGAAATATTTTGCTTCGCCTCATTTGACAAACCCGGATCTGCTAATTACTGGATTTTTTCAACTGGCTCCGCCCCGATCTAG
>JABLTO010016291.1_pt1 | contig 18229 bp, 15 predicted proteins | sample 7160091 | NCBI WGS metagenome assembly JABLTO01 (sample SAMN14651225, study PRJNA627086) | human gut metagenome | isolation source: feces | host: Homo sapiens
TGTACTACAGCAAAGATAACATCACAACATGATTTGATTTATGATAAGTTGATAAAAGAATTTGGAGAAGAAAAAGCTAAGCAGTATGCAAGAGCTAATGAATTAGCTATAAAGAAGTATAAAGAAATTATAGATGAAAGAAAAATAAAATGTGATTTTGAAGAAGTTGATGCATATATTTATTCCTTAAATGAAATCGATAAAATAAAAGAAGAAGTAGAAGCAGCTAAAAAATTAGGAATAGATGCAGAATTCGTAGAAAAAATTAATCTTCCATTAGAAGTTAAAGGGGCTATTAAGTTTAATAACCAAGCACAATTTAATCCATTAAAATTTTTAAAAGATATTTCAAAAGATTTAGTTATATATGAAAATACTAGAGCTATAAAAATAGATGAAAACTTAGTGCATACTGATAAAGGAGATATAGAAGCAAATCATATAGTGGTAGCTACTCATTATCCAATAATGAATGCTCCAGGATATTATTTTATGAAGATGCATCAAGAAAGATCTTACGTTATAGCTTTAGAAAATGCAGATAGTATTGATGGAATGTATATAGATTATGAAAAACAAGGATATTCATTTAGAAATTATAAAGGGTTACTACTATTAGGTGGAATAAGTCAAAGAACTGGTGAAAATGAAAATGGAGGATGTTATGATGCATTAAGAAAATTTGCAAAAGAAATATATCCAAATTCAAATGAAAAGTATCACTGGTCAGCACAAGATTGTATTACAATTGATGGTATACCATATATAGGAAGATACTCTGATAGTACACCTAATATATACGTAGCTACTGGATTTAATAAATGGGGAATGACAAGTGCTATGGTATCAGCCATGATAATTTCAGATTTTATATTAGGAAATGAAAATGATTTTTCAGAAATATTTTCACCAAAAAGGTTTGATTTATCATTATCCATTAATAATATTGCTAATGACATGGTTGAAACAGCTAAGAATTTTATAGCACAAAAAATATATATTCCAAGTAGTGAAATAGAGCATATTAAGAATGGGCATGCTGGAATTGTTGAGTATAATGGTGAAAAGGTTGGAGTATATAAAAATAAAGATGGAAAAGAATTTATTGTATCAACAAAATGTGCACATCTAGGATGTCAACTTCATTGGAATGCAGATGAATTAACATGGGATTGTCCTTGCCATGGTTCAAGATTTGATTATAAAGGAAAGTTAATAGAGGGACCTGCAAATAAAGATATTGTAGAGGATTAAGAATAAAGGTAGCTATATAGAAAATATTAAAGATAAAAAAATATAATCTCCAATTATGTAAAAAAATAAAATGCATATACTAACTATATTGCAGTAATAAAACAAAGGAAGGAGATTATATATGAAAAACAAATTATCTAAACAGGCCTATGGTGGGGTACATGGAAGAGACTATGTTCCATATATAAGAGATAAATCAAAAAGTGGAACTAATATTGCTGTAATAATAATTGGAATAATATTAGCAACTATATTTGCAGCATCTACTGCATATTCAGGAATGAAATCAGGGCTAACAGTAGCTGCAGGGATTCCAGGGGCAATAATTGGTTCAATGTTTATTGGAGTATTTGCTAAGGATAAAGGAATACTTGGAAAGAATATAACACAAGGTATGTCAAGTGGCGGTGAATCAATAGCAAGTGGAATGATTTATGTATTACCTGCAATTATTTTAATAGGAAGTAATGTAACTTTTTTAGAGGGAATAAGTGTAGGGATAGGTGGTGCCTTATTTGGGATAGGAGCATTATCATTAGTATATAATTATTTGATAGTTGAAGAACATGGAAAGCTTATGTATCCAGAATCAATGGCTATATCTGAAACATTAGTAGCATCAGAAGGTGGCGGAGATGCTATTAAGTTTATGGGAATCGGATTTGGAATTAGCGGTATCATAAATGTTTTAACAGGATCATTTTTGAATTTAATTAATAACACTATTACTTATGTAGGAAGTAAATTTTATAAATGGAAGTTTTCTATAGAAGTAAATCCACTTTTACTTGGAATAGGGTTTATAGTTGGATTAGAAGTATCATTAACTATGTTTGCAGGATCATTATTATCTAATTTTGGTATTGCACCTTTAATAGGTTATTTTACTGATATGGCAGAAATGAATGCTAAAACATGGAATGATACTACAGTACTTATCAATCAAATGGATGTGAATGCTATAACAGGAAGCTATGTTAAATATATAGGAGCAGGAATGATGCTTTGTGGAGGTATAATAGGTGCTTTAAAACTTATACCCACAATAGTTGTATCTATAAAAGAAACATTAAAGGCTAGATCAAGTAATGAAGGTAGTGGAGAAAAGAGCTCTGGGGAAATGATAATACTTTTAGTTGGTATTGTAATTGCATTTGTAGCAGGATTTTTTATTTCTAATAGTATTTTAATGGCCGTAGTTGCAGCTATTGTTTCATTAATATTATCTTTGTTATTTGTAATAGTTGCAGGACGTTTAACAGGAACAATAGGTACATCAAATCTTCCTGTATCAGGAATGACAATAGCTTCATTAGTAATATTAACATTAGTATTTGTTATAATGGGCTGGACAGGGCAAGCTGATAATAAATCATTATTACTATTTGCGGCATTTATGGTTGTTGCGATATCAGTAGCAGGTGGTTATAGTCAATCTCAAAAAGTTACATATGTAATTGGCGGAAGTAAAAAGGAAATGCAAAATTGCTTTGCAATAGCTAGCATAATTGGAGTTATTGTTACTACAGGAACAATAATGTTATTATCTAGTCAATTAGCTGTCACAGGTGCAGATGCACCATTTGCATTACCACAAGCAAATTTAATGGCTACATTAACTTCAGGAATAATGTTAGGAAATTTACCTTGGCCTATGATTATAGTTGGAGTCGTTATGGCATTAGTTTTATTTTTATTAGATTTGCCAATAATGACTATAGCAATAGGTTTTTATTTACCAATATCAACAACAACAATAATATTAGTTGGAGCATTAATACGCGTATTTGTTGAAAAAATGAGCAAAAGTGATGAGGAAAAAGAGGTTAAAGTTTCAAATGGAATAAGTTTATCTTCAGGACTTGTTGCTGGTGGTTCTATTATTGGATTAGTAGGAATTATATTACAAGTAACAGGAGTTATAAAACCTAGAACACCGGCAGGATTTGTAGCTAGTAATATGATGGGAATAATATTATTAATTATTCTAGTTATAGCTACTACAATTCCAATTATGATGTCAAAGGTGAAGAAAAATGAAGGATAATGAAGATGTTTTGAATTTAAAATTTAGAATTTGTGATAATGTAGAATATAAAATTGATGATAATGGAAGAGTTACAATTTTTGAAAAACAAGACCATAGAATTCAAAGGTTTTTTAGAAAGTTAAAGTTCAGGATTCCTTTATATAAAGAAATAGAGTTTGATGAAATTAGCAGTGCAGTATTTCTTGATATTGATGGAAATAAAACTGTGAAACAAATAGGTGAAGATTTAGTAAAAAGATTTGGTGATAAAGTAGAACCACTATATGAAAGATTACTTATTTTTATCAATCATATTTATATAAATTGTAAATATATTGAAAAATAAGATGCTACCCTGTATAGGAAGAATATTAAGATGGTAAGCTATTTAAAAGCTTGCCATTTTTTAGTGGGAATATGTAAAAATTATTCAATTTATGGTAAAAACTATTGACTTAGAGTAAGCTACAAGTTGTATACTTAAAGGTAAGAAAAATACTATAGGGGTATGTGAGATGTTAAATACAAATGTAGATTTATTAAAAGGGAAAATTCTTAAATCATTAATAATTTTTGCAATACCATTATTCATTTCAAATTTATTTCAACAATTATATAATACTGTAGATATAATGATTGTAGGAAATTTTTTAGGAGATACATCATTAGCTGCAATAGGGGCAAGCTCTGCAGTATATGAATTATTAATTGGTTTTGCATTAGGTATAGGTAATGGACTAAGTATGGTAGCAGCAAGAAGTTATGGAGCAAATGACACTAAACTACTAAGAAAATCAGTGGCAGGATCAATTGTTATAGGATTTTTTATCACTGTAATAATTATGGTTATTTCTCAATTATTTTTAATGCCATTATTAAGATTACTAAATACACCATCAAACATAATAGAGGAATCATATTCTTATATTTCAACAATTACATTATTTGTAGGAGTTATGTTTGCATATAACTTATGTGCAGGTTTATTAAGAGCTATAGGAAATAGCTTTATGCCATTAGTATTTCTTGTAATATCATCTTTATTAAACATAGGATTAGATATATTATTTATTACACAATTTAATATGGGAATTAAAGGAGCAGCAGTTGCAACAATTATATCTCAAGGTATTTCTGTTGTATTATGTATTTCATATATATATTCAAAAAGTAAAATCCTTATTCCAAAGAAGAAACATTTTGCTGTTGGAAAAGAGCTATATAGAGAACTGTTAGGACAAGGCCTTTCTATGGGATTTATGATGGCAATTGTATCTACAGGAACTGTTATTTTACAAAGTGCTATAAATGGACTTGGGTATTTAACTATTGCTGGACATACTGCTGCCAGAAAGCTTAATAGCTTTTGCATTATGCCAATAGTAGCGGTAGCGCATTCAGTTTCTACATTTGTTTCTCAAAATAAAGGTGCGGATCAAGGGGATAGAATTAGAAAGTCAGTATATTATTCTAATTTAATAGCTATTGCATGGGGAGTTATAATAACAGGAGTTTTATTTTTTGCAGCACCTATGTTAGTTAAATTATTATCTGGTTCTAGTGAGGATATAGTTATAAGTAATGGTGCAAGGTATTTAAGAATAAATGCACCTTTTTATGGAGTATTAGGAATATTATTTAATTTGAGATATTCATTACAAGGATTAGGTAAGAAAGTTGTTCCATTAGTATCTAGTATTATTGAATTCTTTGGAAAGATTATATTTGTTATATTAGTTATTCCAAGTATGGGATACTTAGGGGTTATACTTTGTGAGCCAATTATTTGGTGTTTTATGACTGCACAACTTATATATGCGTTTTATAGAAATCCTTATATTAAGAAATTTAAAGTAAATAAAGAAATTAATATTGCATAAGAGGTATTTGGTATTAGTGAAATGTTTAAAGGAGTATTTTTTGATACTCCTTTTAATTTGACATTAGTAATATTACATATTATTAAGATAAATAAATATCTAGGTAGAAGAAAATAATTACTTTATTCTATTAACAGCCTTTATAAGTTGTTCAAGCTTTTCAGTAGAAGTGATTCTTTCATTACATTCTAAACTATTTAAACATACATAAAAACCTAGGGATTTATAGTCATCTTGGCTTTGGGGTTTACAAATTGGAGAAACAAATGCAACTTCACTTTCAGAGCCTATATGGTTACAAAGAGTGCAGATATTAGTACTATTTCTTTTTGAAGAAGTAAGCCTACAAGCCATTCCTAATAGTTTACCATCCATATTATAAGTTATAAGAAGTTTTCTAGTCGATTCATCAATCCAACCTAAATATACTAGTTTTGAGTCTTGTATACTTAAATCAGGAAGTTTAAGCTTCTTTTCCTTTTTAAATACTTTATTAATTTCAGAACCTGTAATAGTAGGCATTCCATATACATATTGATTTAAATCCTTTAAGTAAGTAGATATATCCAAAGGATCAGTTACTTTACTTATATTAAGGATTTCTTTTTGTTCTTCTGATAAATTACTAAAAAATGATAAAATTTTATCTTGAGTACAAATTTTAGTAGTTTCAACGATATTAGGATCAATACAGTTTCTAAAAGCATTATTTAAATCAAATAAGCAGTTTTTTATATAATTATATTCTTGTTTTTTTATAAAAGTATCCATAAAAATACACCTCATTTTTAGAAAATCAAATTTATACTATGTAGTATTGACTATAATTTTATTATTAACTAACAAATAAAAAGATGATTATTTGTACATATTAATGAAGGTAAAATAATCATCTTAATTTCAATTACTAAAACATTCATTGAAATATAACAATGAAAGAATAGCATACTTTAAAACAAGTATTCAATCTAATAAATGCTTCTGTATTAATTATGAGCATAATTGTTTTTGTTTATTTATAATTCTTCTAATACTTTTTTCTGACAAAAAATATTCTTTAGTTAACTCATCTATGGTATTGCCTTTAAGATATTTTCTATATATTTCCTTATTTCTTATCTCAAGACTATCTTTTATACCACTTTTTTCTCCCCAGGATTTATGATTTTCGCACTTTCTTGGGATATAAATATATTCTCCATCTATATACTCTTGGATAATCTCAAGAATTTCTACAGGTAACACATCTGTTGCTTTAATATATTTCATTTCCTTACTCCTTAATTTTAAATAATTAAAATATAAAGCAAAGAATACTAAAGGCTATGTGTTACAGAACCTAAAATAATGTCTCAGCTATTTTAATAACTGCTTAGGCTCCAAACAAAGCATAGCTGACCTTTGTGTAGTCTTTGCAAGGAGCAAGCAGGTTTAAAAATGAATGTATCATAATATACTTTCATTAAAAACACCTCCTATAATATTTAAATTAAAATATTTTAAATAAAAAATTTTATAATTAGAAATTTAATATTTTTGGATTCAAGTAAAGAAGTATATGAATAGTATAAAAAGAGAGTATTATATAAAATTTTATAAAGGGGGTAATATATGATAAATATAATGATTATTTGTGGGTTGGTATTACTAATAAGTATAACTTCCACCAAAATATTATATAAGTTCGGGGTACCGATTCTTTTAATATTTATAATGTTAGGAATGCTATTTGGATCAGATGGAATTGTAGGAATATATTTTAATGATTATCAATTAACTAATAAAATAGCTACTGTAGCGTTGATATTCATTATGTTTTTTGGAGGATTTGGAACTAATTGGAGTATGGCTAAACCTGTTGCAATACCATCAATTCTTTTATCAACATTAGGAGTTGTTTTTACAGCTGGATTAACAGGAGTGTTTTGCTTTTTAGTATTTAAAACAACATTATTAGAGGGGTTACTTATAGGTTCAATAGTTGGATCGACGGATGCAGCATCAGTATTTGCTATTTTAAGATCTCAAAGATTAAATCTTAAGGGATCAATTGCATCCATGTTGGAGTTAGAAAGTGGTAGCAATGATCCTTGTGCATATATGCTTACAACAATTGTATTAGGAATAATGTCTAATAGTAATAATGGAAATATATTTATTATGGTATTAAGTCAAATTTTACTTGGCGGGATGGTAGCGGTGGTTTTAGCTAAATTATCTATTTATTTATTGAGACATTTTAAGTTTGAAATAGAAGGATTTTATCCTATTTTTATGACTGCCATAGCAGTACTAGCTTATTCATTAAGTGAATATTTAGGCGGAAATGGATATTTATGTGTTTATATTACTGGAATAATCATAGGAAATGCTAAGATACCACATAAAAAAAGTATATTTCAGTTTTTGGATGGAATCTCATGGCTTATGCAAATTATGTTATTCTTCTTGTTGGGATTATTAGCATTCCCATCTAAGATACCATTAGTAATTGGAAAAGGAATATTAATATCAATATTCATGATTTTAGTGGCAAGACCAGTAGCTATATTTAGTATATTATATTGGTTTAAGGTACCAATAAAACAACAGATATTTATAGCATGGGTAGGGATAAGAGGCGCAGCATCCATAGTTTTTGCAATATTTGCTGAGACATATGGAGTTTCAATGAATAATGATATTTTTCATATAATATTTTTTATAGCGTTATTTTCTGTAGTTGTTCAAGGAACAATTACTCCTAAATTGGCTAAAAAACTAGATTTAATAGATAATGAAGAGTCTGTATTTAAGACTTTTAATGATTACAAAGAAGATAAAAGTACAAGCCTTGTAGAATTTACAATCGATGAGCATAATATTATTGCAAATAAAACTATAATGGATGCTAATATACCTGAAGATATTCTTGTAGTAATGATAAAAAGGAATGGGGATGTATTTGTACCAAATGGATCTACAGAAGTTCTACCAGGAGATATATTAGTTTTATCGGGAAATAAACTTAAACATTTTAATGAATATCATGAAGATAAGAGCACAACACTAACCGAATTTTCAGTTGAGGAGAATAGTAGTTTAATAAATAAATCTATAAAAGATGCAAATATTCCTGACGATGTTTTAATAGTAATGATAAAAAGAAAAGGAGAGGTATTAGTTCCTAATGGAAATACGATAATTCTACCAGAGGATATATTAGTTGTAACATCAAATAATATGAGTGAAGTAGAAGAGTTATTAAGTGTATAAGTTATAAAAAAATTCACCGTAATATTTTTTATTTATGGTGAATTTTTATATTAATTAACAATTAAGCTTGATATAAAGAAGTATATTAGTATAAAAATTTAGCTTTTTATTTATTATGTATTTATGTAAGATATATAAGTAAATTATTACAAGAGGAGGAGCATAATATCAATATGGAATTAATTATGTTAGGAACAGGTTCAGCAATGGTAACAAAATGTTACAATACTTGTTTTGCTTTAAGAAGAGAGGAAGAATATTTTCTAGTAGATGCAGGTGGGGGAAATGGTATATTATCACAGTTAGAAAAGGCAGAAATTGATTATAAAAATATTAAAGGAATGTTTATTACTCATGGACATACAGATCATATAATTGGAGCAATATGGATAATAAGAAAATATGCTGCATTAATGAATGAAGGAAAATATAAAGGAGAATTTAATATTTTCGGACATAATGAAGTTGTTAATATTTTAAATACCCTAAGTAATATGATGTTAACTAAAAAATTATTAAAATATATTGGTAATGGAATAAACATTCATGAGGTATGTCATGGAGATAGAATAGATGTAATAGGAATGAATATAGAATTTTTTGATATTGAGTCTACTAAGGATAAACAATTTGGATTTAAAGCAATTCTTCCAAATCAAAAGAAACTAGTTTGTCTTGGTGATGAACCTTATAAGGAGATTTCAAAGGAGTATGTTAAAAATTGTGATTGGCTACTTTCAGAAGCTTTTTGCTTATATGAAGATAGAGAAATATTTAAGCCTTATGAAAAAAATCATAGTACTCCTATTGAAGCTGGAAAACTTGCAAAAGAACTTAATGTAAAAAATTTAGTTTTATATCATACAGAAGATAAGAGGCTTCCAGAGCGTAAAAAACTTTATAGTAAAGAAGCAAAAACAGTTTATGATGGACAAGTATTTGTTCCAGATGATTTGGAAAGAATAGAACTTAAATAATAAATAAAAAATGATGCTCAAAATATTGAACATCATTTTTTATATTTTAAATCATAATAACTATAAGTTATAAAGAAGTTATTTTAATTTAGCATCTAATTCATTTGAAATTGCAAGATTATAAATATATGCATTGTTTACTTCATTTATAAAGTCTACTTTCATTCCATCAGATAAATTAATATCAGCTAACATATTATGATACTTCATAACATATCCTCTTAAATCATTAATTTCAGGGAATTGATAGTAGTTTAGTCCTTCATTAGATATTTTATAGCTTGTACTTAATAATGAAAGGAATGTTCTTCCTCCAAATAAATCAGCTAAGAATCTAGTGTAAGCATATGCAACGACTAGCTCTGGTTTAGTCTCAGATAATTCTTCAATTTTTGCAACACAAGCTTCAGTAGAAGCTAATAATTTCATAGAATTTAATTTATCTCCTAATAAGAAGTTTAAATCCTTTCTCATAAGTTCAGAACGGTATAATTCTTTTGTTACAAAAGGTTTTACAACATCATTATTTTCATTTTTATCTAATGCATTTTCAATAGCTTTATACATTTTTTCTAAGTTGTAAATATACTCAGCATACCCATCTACTGATGCAGTTCCATCTACTAGTTTTTTGATATAGCCTGTATTTTCAGCAGCGCTATGTAATAAAGATGTCTTTTCTCTTATATCCATCATAAATTTCATTTTTATCACCTCATGTTTATATAAATCAATTAATGATAATATATATCAATAGATAATAATTATCAAATAGTGTAATGAGAGGTGAAAGTTTAATTCTTAGTAAAATGGTATGAATTACTTTAATTTTCTCCAAATTTCATAATATTTCATTATGAATATAATCAATGAAAGTAAAAAAAGCCAGAAAGGTATCTGGCTTTTAATATGTTTTTTTGTTAGTTTAAAAATTATAAATTATATAATTTCTTTTATAAGTTTGATTTAATAGTAATAACTTTTAATTAAATAGTTGTAACTTCTTTTATAAATTTCTTGTTAATTTGTATACTGCATCAGCAGATTTTGCAACAGCAGGAGAGTGAGTTACTAATATTATGCACTTTCCTTCTTTAGATAACATATGGAATATATCCATAATTTCATCTTGTGTTTTTCCATCAAGATTTCCTGTTGGTTCATCAGCTAAAATTATTTGAGGATCATAAGATAATGCACGAGCAATAGCTACACGTTGCTGTTGACCACCAGATAATTTTAATACTCTACGATTAGCTTCTTCTTCATTTAATCCAACCTTTTTTAACATTTCTATGGCAGTTTCCTTTTTATTATCAAATTTCTTTCCAGAAATGTTCATAGATAAAACTACATTTTCAAGAGCAGTTAAATGAGTAAGTAAATTAAAGCTTTGGAATACTACACCAACATGATTGCTACGAAATTTATATTTATCAATTTTATTAATATCTTCACCATTTAGATATATCTTGCCACTAGTTGGTTTAGCAAGGCTAGAAAGAATTGATAAAAGAGTAGTTTTACCAGCACCAGATTGACCTACAATTGCATATATTTTTCCTTTTTCAAATTCAAAGTTTATATCTTTTAAAACCTGTTTTTTATTACCATCATATTGATAGCATATATTTTCTAATTTTAAAATACTCATTGTATTATCCTCCTAAGATCTGCTTGATAAAATTTTCAATGGTTCATATCTCATAATTGAAATTAATGCAGCCAAACCAGAGATAATAGTAAGCAAAATACCAACAGCTATTAATTGAAGAACAACTGTTAAGTTTGTTGCGCTAGATATAGAGTCAATATAAGATATTGATGTAGTACCTGGCCTAGATCCTGGCATTTTATTTGATCCTACATTAACATTAGTGTCTTTTGAGAATCCAAAGTTTTCATTTATAGCATTAAAAGAAGCTTCAGCACTTTCAATTTGATTTGCAAGTAATGAATTTGTAACTGGAACAGATATGGCACTACCTATAGATGTACCAATTACTATAGCAATTAAAGTTACTGCAAATAATTCAGTAATAAATTGTGTAGCAACTTTATGTTTTTTCATTCCTATTGCAGTAAGAACTCCAATCTCATATTTTCTTTCGCGTAGGTTAAAAATGTTAAATACAACAAGGATAATTCCACCAATAGCAAGTACTATTAAAAAGAACCAACCAGCCATAGTACTTAATGTATTTAGAGGTGTTAAACTGTTTTCGTAAGCTGAAAGATCAGTAGATGAAACAATATAATCAGTACTTAGTCCATAATCATAAATTTTTTCAGCAAAGTTGTAATAATTATCAGAGTTTGCAAAAGTATAAGTAAAGTTTAATTGACTAGTTAATGCCGTAGATGTTTCATTAACACTGTCGTTAGTTTCAGCATTTTCAATAGCTTTAGATGAAGTAATTATAGAATTTAATGCATTGTAACTCATATAAATATTATTTGCTGGATCTGACATAGCAAAAGTTTGGTTACCTTCTGAAGATGCACTATTTGTATATATACCTGAAATAGTTAAACTATAAGTTTCATCTTCGTTATTTGGATTTACTAGTGTAATTGTATCTCCTACAAGCAATTCATTATACATAGCTAATTCGTCACTGATAACACAAACTAAATCACTAGATTCTTCATCAAACATTTGACCATCTGAAATAGAGTAAGTTCCATCCTCTCCAAATAAAGAAATCATAGCATCATATGAAGAGTATCCAGTAATAGAGAAATCACCTTGAACCATAAATGAGAATTTATTTCCAGATCCCCTCATGGTACTAGTTCCTTGATCTAAACCAGTATAAGGTTGAGTTGTTGTAGATTCATCTTCATCTTCAGATGTGGTCGAACCATAGGGTAATAAATTTAATGATGCAGTGATAGTGTAATAATAAGAATCACCTTCATTTTCAGCTTCAGCATAGTTTAAATAATCCTCAAGAGATAATGTTGTACCAGCTAAACTTGAAATATCAAAGTTACCCTTACCACCTTGTCCTGAAGCTTGCATATTAGACATAGCTTTAGAACGATCATAAGATATTTGTGCTGTAATTGTTAAAGAATCTAATGTATCTTCTTTAGCTGTTTCAGCAGCCTGTCTAATAGATAATGCGACACAAGAAGCAGTTGCAATGACAAGAACTATAACACCAATTAAAATGTTACGGGCTTTGTTTCTAGCAATACTTTTAAAAGCATTTTTTATTATATACATTTAATTTCCTCCTATAGATGTTTTTTTACTTCACATAAAGTATATAAATTCAAACTAAATTGAAACTAAATGCATAAGTGAATAATATGTGAAGTTTACTTTAAGGTTAGATTAAGTTAGAAATGGTATATTTAAATTAATAAGGAGATATTAAAGAGTTATATAAAAGAGTTATATAAAAAGTAAAATATATTTAAATAAAAAAAAGGAGATAAATATGAGACTTTTAATTGCAGAAGATGATAGGGATATATCAAAAGCTTTAGTTATGATATTAGAAAAAAATAATTATAGTGTAGATTCAGTTTTTAATGGGAAAGAAGCATATGAATATGCTGTTTCAGATAACTATGATGGTATAATTTTAGACATTATGATGCCAGAGTTAGATGGAATAGAAGTATTAACTAAGTTAAGAAGTGAAAGAATATCAACACCTATATTGTTATTAACAGCAAAAGCTGAAGTAGATGACAGAGTAGCTGGATTAGATGCAGGAGCAGATGATTATTTAGCAAAGCCTTTTGCTATATCAGAGCTTCTGGCTAGATTAAGGGCAATGCTTAGAAGAAAGGGGGAGTTTCAACCCGATATATTAGAGTTTAAATCTGTAACATTAAATAAAGCAACTTATGAACTAGGATATAACGATAAATATGTGAGATTAGCTAGTAGAGAGTTTCAAATGCTTGAAATGCTTATGAAGATGCCAGGCCAAGTAATACCTACAGATCAATTTATGGATAAGATTTGGGGCTGGGATTCTGAGGTGGAAGTAAGTATAGTATGGGTATATATATCTAATTTACGTAAAAAATTTGCGACAATACAAGCGCCTATTGAAATACATGCAATACGTGGAGTTGGATATTGTATGGGGGCTAAAGATGATTAAAAAGCTTAGAAAAAAGTTTATAATGGTCACTGCAATGGCCTTATTGGGTGTAATTGCAATTTTAATGACTTCAATTAATGTGATATATATTTTTAAAAGTGAAAAGAATTTAAATCATATATTAAATATAATAATCGAAAATGGCGGTAGATTATCAATTACTGATAAAGGATTTATTCCTAAAAAAGAATTAAGTGATACCATGACAAACCATAATTTTTGGGGAGGAAAGTATAGTGGAAATAGAGAGATTGCTTTTACAACAAGGTTTTGTGTTATAGACCTAGATGTTAATAAGCAAATAATTAATATTTATTCAGATAAAATTTCGGCTATTTCAGATGATGAAATTAAAGAGTATACGGAAAAAATATTAAAAAAGAATAAGTTAAGTGGGTGGATTAATGAATATAAGTATAAATTAAGTGAAAGTAATGATGGTTATATGTTAGTAATATTAGATGGATCAATGGCAAAACAATCAAATTGGTCTATATTTACTACATCTATATTAGTATCAACTATTAGCTATTTAATAGTTTTATTTATAATAGCGTTGTTTTCTAAAAGAGCGATTAAGCCAATTGCAGAAAGTTATGAAAAGCAAAAGCAATTTATTACTGATGCAAGTCATGAATTAAAAACACCACTTACTATTATTTCAGCAAATTCAGAAATTTTAGAAATCACATATGGAAATGATGAGTGGATTGAAGGAATAGAAAAGCAAGCAGAAAGAATGCGTGATTTAGTAAATAATTTAGTTGTGTTAACAAAGATGGATGAAGAGAAGCAAACTATTATTTACAAGGAATTTAATTTTAGTGATGCAGTTTATGACACTACTATGGCTTTTGAAGGCTTATGTAAGAAGAATAAAAAGAAATTACATATAGATATTGATTCAGATATAAGTATGAAGGGAGATGAATCTGAATTTCGTAAGTTGATATCAATATTATTAGACAATGCAGTTAAGTATTGTGATGAAAATGGTAATATTTATGTTAGATTGAAAAAAGAAAAACATATTGTTATGAGCGTAAGAAATTCTTATAAAGATGTAAGTAACATTGAATTAAATAGGTTATTCGATCGTTTTTATAGAGTTGATAAAGCTAGAACTAGAAATGGTAGTTATGGTTTAGGTCTTGCAATTGCTCAAGCGATTATTGATAGGCATAAAGGAAAGATTAAGGTTATGAATATTGATGATAAAATGATAGAGTTTGAAGTTAAATTATAATATTAAGATTACTGAAATTATAATAAGTCCAGTAATTTTCCAGTAAAATATAGACAAACTTTCTATAGTTAGATATACTGAGTAAGTTGTTAAATATAATGATAATAAGTAATATTGGTTAAAAATAGTTTTCTTAATAATCTATTTTTATTAAAAAGGAAGTTAGGTGAAAATCCTACACAGTGCCGCTACTGTAATTAGGGAGTAGTAATTCAATATGCCATTGAACATAAATTATGTTTGAGAAGGTGAATTAGTATGATGATCTTTAAGTCAGGAGACTTGCCAGTATTATAATATCGATACTCTTCGGTAAAAGAGTGATATTAATAAGATTAAATATCAAATCGTAAGATTTTAAGTTTCATCTATAGGGGAAATATGTAATTTAATTAATCGAACTTAACTGAAACTCCAAAAGTGAATTATTAAATATGTAATTTAGTTTTTACAGTATAAATTCAGATTTGGAAAGTTGAGGTTATACACCGTAGGCTTATTCTATATATGAGAATGAGATTAAAGAGTATCCTTATATCTTTATATTAAAATAGCAAAATATAAATAGATAAAGGGAGAAAAAAATGAAAAAATTAAAAAAACTAACAACACTTCTATTAAGCGTAATGCTTATCGTAGGACTTGTTTCTTGTGGGACAAGTAAGCAATTATCATCCAATGAAAATTCTAATGTACAATCTCAAGAAAATAATGACTCACATTATCCAGTAACAATAACAACTTATAATTATTTAAAAGAGCCTGTTGAGATAACTTTTGATAAGGCACCGGAAAGAGTAGTAGCTATTTATCAAAATTCTATAGAAACTTTGTTAGCTTTAGGATTAGAAGATAAAATAGTTGCAGCAGCAGGTTTAGATCATGACGTTAAAGATGAGTATAAAGATGCTTTTAGTAAAGTAAATTATTTAGAGGATTTTACTCCATCAAAAGAAACAATAATAATGGAAAAACCAGATTTTATATTAAGTTGGTATTCTATATTTGATGATAAAAGATTAGGGGATATTGACTATTGGAATGAAAATGGTGTAAATACGTATATGTCATTAAATAGTGGTGTAGTATCAGAAAGAACTATAGAAAATGAAATAAATGATATATTAAATTTAGGAAAGATTTTTAATGTAGAAGAAAAAGCTCAAGCTTTAGTAGATGAGATTACATCAACTGTAAGTGAGGTTTCTTCAAAAGTAAGTAATGAAGAAAAGCAAAGTGCTATGGTAATAGAGTTTTATGATGATGAAATATACACATATGGTTCTAAAACTTTAGCTGGAGATATGGTAACAAAATTAGGAGCAGAACTTTTAAATCCAGAGGGTGGAAATATAGGGGCAGAAGATTTAATTAAATTAAATCCAGATTGTATTTTTGTTTCTTACATGGATAGAGGAAATGAAAATGTTCCAGTTGAAGAAATAAACAAGATATTAGAAAATCCAGCATTTGCAAGCCTTTCAGCAGTTAAAAACAAAAGAGTTTATTCTATACCATTAGGTGATATGTATTCTAGTGGAATAAGAACTATAGATGGTATAAATACTTTTGCAAATGGATTATATGAAAATGAGAAATAAGTTTTTTAAAGAAGTTCCTATATATATAGGGGCTTCTGTCATACTATTAGTTATACTTTTTTTATCAATAGGCTTTGCTGTTACAATTGGATCTGTTGATATTAGTATAAAAGAGGTTTATCAAGTTATACTATATAAATTATTGAATATTGGAGATTCATCTATTGGGACAGGTGCTGTGGCAGATGTAGTATGGCTTATAAGAATGCCAAGAATAGTGTTAGCTATAGCCGTTGGAGTAGGATTATCAGTAGTTGGTATTGTAATGCAAGCAATAGTTAAAAATCCATTAGCAGATCCATATATATTAGGAGTTTCTTCTGGGGCTTCTTTAGGAGCAACACTTGCAGTAGTATTAGGTATAGGAAGTTCATTTGGAAGCAACTCACTTGGAATTATGGGGTTCATAGGAGCCTTTGGAGTTTCTATATTAGTTTTGATTATATCTAATATAGGGGAAAGAAGTAACTCTATAAAACTGCTTTTAGCAGGAATGGCATTAAGTTCTGTTTGTAGTTCTTTTTCAAGTTTTTTGGTTTATATATCAGATGATTCACAAAAATTAAAGACTATAACATTTTGGTTAATGGGAAGTTTGGCTGGAGCAAAGTGGAATGAAATAGTGATTATAATGCCTATTATAATTTTAGGAGTAATATTTTTTATGACTCAATATAGGACTTTAAACTTAATGTTATTAGGAGATGAAGTATCAATTACACTAGGTACTGATTTGCATAAATTTAGGATTATATATTTAGTAATCACTTCTTTGATGATTGGACTATTAGTTTATGTATCTGGAATGATTGGATTTGTAGGTCTTATAATTCCGCATATAGTAAGAATGATTTTTGGAACTGATCATAAGAAGATAATACCAATATCAGCTTTATTAGGAGCTATAATTTTAATATGGGCAGATGTACTTTCTAGAGCATTAATAAAAGGTACTGAAATACCAATAGGAATAGTTATATCGATAATAGGTTCACCTTTATTTGTATGGCTTATGATTAAAAAGAATTATGGGTTTGGTGGTAGTAAGTAAATGAATATAAAAACTGAAAATATAAATGTTACTTTAGAGAAAAATAATATATTAAAAGGCATTAATATAGAGGTAGATAATAAGGAGTTTGTGGGAATAATTGGACCTAATGGAAGTGGAAAATCTACTCTTTTAAAGTGTATATATAGAATATTAAAACCAAGTGAAGGTGTAATAAAGTTAGATGGTATTGATATGAAAAATATATCTATAAAAGAAAGCTCTAAAAAACTATCTGTATTATCTCAACATAATAATTATAATTTTGATTTTACTGTTAAAGAAATTGTTTTAATGGGAAGAGCACCTTATAAGAAGTTTATGGAGCGAGATAATAAAGAAGATTATGACATAGTAAATGATGCTTTAGAAAAGGTTGATATGCTAGAGTTTAAAGATAGAAGTTTTCAAAGTTTATCAGGTGGGGAACAACAAAGAGTAATACTTGCAAGAGCATTAGCACAAAAGCCTAAGTGTTTGATATTAGATGAACCAACAAATCATTTAGATATAAAATATCAATTGCAGCTTATGAGAATAGTTAAAAGCCTAAATATAGAAGTTATTGCAGCTATTCATGATTTAAATATTGCAGCAATGTATTGTGATAAAATATATGTTTTGAAGGACGGTAAAATTGTTAAATGTGGTAAGACAAATGAAGTGCTTACAAAGAAGCTTATAAAGGATGTTTATGAAGTAGATGCAGATGTTATTGTAAATCAAGGCATGGTTCATATTTCTTATATCAGTTAGATGAATAATATCTTTTTGATAAAATTTATATAATCTATGATAAATGGAGGTAA
>JABLTO010033833.1_pt1 | contig 18224 bp, 22 predicted proteins | sample 7160091 | NCBI WGS metagenome assembly JABLTO01 (sample SAMN14651225, study PRJNA627086) | human gut metagenome | isolation source: feces | host: Homo sapiens
CACGGGCAATATCTTTTTATAAGAGAGAAGGATTTGAGATTCAGCATAGTGGCTAGATGAGGCTACCGGAGAAAAAGATTATGTAATGACATGGCAACACAAATAGAAATTCCAGTTTGTCAACTTGCCCTTTACATATTTTGTCGGGGCAACTCCCGATAATAATTATACATCGACCGAACCGTACACTCTTGTTGTTGAGTCCAAGCACGTTTCGGAGGAAGAAGCGGGATATATGAAACTGTTTATCCCCTGCGGAGGTGCGGATGCCCCGCGTCCCGTTAAACTCAGACAGCGCGGAAGTGACGGCAAGTGGTTTTTATGGGAGCAATATTTGCTGACGGGTGTTCGTGATCCAAAATCCGCCGACCCGTGGGCTTAGTTGAATAACTCGGATCAAGAGCAAAGTTTTGTTGTTTCGAAACAGTGAAAACCAAATTCGGATTTTATAAAATGTGATTTTTTCTACGACAGGCAACTATTTTTCATTCTCTCAAAATAAAACACGGCGGACGTTGTTTGCCGTGTTTATCTCTGCTTTCAGTTGATTCCGAGAATAAATACTGACAAAATTATCGGATGTGCGTGTGCTGTGCATAAAGAATGCGGCGACCGTTTCGGTCGCCGCTTGCGTATTATTTGGTTTTATTCAGTCTTTTCGCCGAGGAGTTCGGAAAGCGCTTTGTCGAGATCGGTTGTCTCGTATTCGTCCACACGTCCCGCGTCGCAAAGTTCCGCAAGGTGCGGGTCGATGGGCAGACGGGCAAGAACGGGAAGTCCGTGCTTTTCCGCGATTGAAGCGATACTGCTTTCGCCGAAAATATGATGTTCTTTTCCGCAATCGGGACAGCGGAAGTAACTGTAATTCTCAACAAGTCCGATAACGGGTATATCCATCTTTTCCGCCATGTTCACAGCCTTGTCCACTATCATGGAAACAAGGTCCTGCGGAGACGTTACTATGATAATGCCGTCAACGGGAATGGATTGGAACACTGTCAACGGTATGTCGCCCGTTCCCGGAGGCATATCTATATACATACAATCTATGTCGCCCCAGATAACGTCCGTCCAGAATTGTTTGACGGTTCCCGCAATGACGGGTCCTCTCCAAATAACGGGAGTCGTCTCGTCCTCAACAAGCATATTAAGGCTCATAGCGCGAACGCCGCTTTTTGAGACGCCCGGATAAATTCCGTTGTCGTCCGCCATTGCGCGTTCATTTATTCCGAGCATTTTCGGTATTGACGGTCCCGTAATATCCGCATCGAGAACGGCGGTCTTAAAACCTTTTTTCGCGGTCATAACGGAAAGCAGTGAAGTAACGGTGGATTTACCCACGCCGCCTTTGCCGCTGACTACCGCGTAGACCTTGCCGACCGTGCTCAATGAATTTACGGGTTCCAAAAGACTCTGCGGAGTGTTTCTCGAAGAACAGTTTTCACCGCAGGTCGAACAGTTGTGAGTACATTCGCTCATCGGTCATATTCCTTTCGCTGTTGACTTGACGGAGAAAGTATACTTTTTTACTCCGTCTTGTCTATTATACCTCCAAACCGATGAAAAGTCAAGGGTCAAGGTCTTCAATTTCGAATATGTCCGAAAAACTGTCGAAATCGTTGCGCTCGATATGTGTCATCTCGTGTTTCAACACAAGTTTTTGCTGATCAGGCGTCAACGATGAATTTATATAAATATTGTAGTCGCCCTCGTCGTCCGTGACGGTAACGCCGCGTATGGTCATCGGAAGCGCGAGCAGACGGACGTAAATTTCGTTCATTTATCTCTTGTTCTGCTTCAACGCTTCAATTATCGCAACGGTTCTTTCAATATCTTCCTTGCTTGCGTTTTTCGACGCGGAGAAAAGCATCTTTACTTCGGGTCTAGTACGGAGCATTTCGCGGAGTTCCGCAAGGTCCTCGTTCAAATGGCGGGTGTTCGGCGTTATTCTTGCGGACATTTCGGAGTCAAGCAGATAATCGTCGCCGAGTTCCTCGTTTTCCATAAAAAGCGTATCCACGGAAACGTTGAAATACTTCGCTATATGGTGGAGCATTTCGAGATCAGGCTTTCTGTTTCCCGTTTCCCACATCGCAACCGTGCTGAGCGCAACGCCGAGCGCCTGCGAAAGTTCTTTTTGCGTCATTCCGTTGTTCTTGCGCAGAACCTTCAAATTTTCGGAGAATCTCATAATGTAACCTCTCTTTTGCTTCTTTTCTTTTCTCTATTATACATCACGTTTCGTGATTTGTCAATAGGCAAAATGTAAAAAATATCACTTTCCGTTTTTTGACAACTTTTTTGGATAAAAAAAATCCCGTAAAATTCGTTTTTCTGTCAGCAAGATGCCTGTGATTTTAAATTTATCGAAAAACGATAAAAATATATTGACAAACGAAAAGCGTTGTGCTATAATAGTGGCGAAAAAAGAGAAAAACGTTTATATGCGTTTTCGTTCGGAGGTTCTTATGTTGAAAATATCACGCAAGGCATCGGTTTATATTTCAATAACCTTGACGGTAATTTTTTTTCTGGCTCTTATTGCCTGTGCAGTTATAATGCCGAAAATATCGGGGCTGTTTGTGGATGCCGTCAACGGTTTTTCCAAGGGAGAAACAATAGGTGAGAACGGAAAGATATTTGTTATGACTGTGGGCTATCTCATAGTTCTTTCGGTCGGCGTTGCCGATATAATGATGTTTTTTTTGTTGTTTCGCGTTCTTCGCGGACTTGTTTTTACAAAAACAAGCGTTTCCCTTATCCGAGGAGTTTCGTGGCTTGCCATTGTCTGCGGCATTCTGTTCGCGCTTTTGGGACGCGTCTTTTTTATTGCTTATGTTGTCGCCGTTGCAATTTTGTTTCTCGGTCTTTGCATCCGAGTTGTAAAAAATGTTGTGGAAGAGGCAACCGAAATCAAAAACGAAAACGATTTGACGGTGTGAAAATATGATTGTAATTAATCTCGATGTAATGATGGCGAAGCGCAAGATGTCGTTGAACGAACTTTCCGAGAAAGTCGGCATAACGCTTGCGAATTTGTCCATTCTCAAAAACAACAAAGCGCGCGCCGTTCGTTTTGCAACGCTCGACGCGATATGCAAAGCCCTTGACTGCGATGTCGGAGATATAATAGAATACAGAAAAGAGGAAAATTGATTTTTATGGAAGAAAAGAAAAATTCAGAGATCACGAAAAACCCTCAAAATGCGTCTTTTGCAAACGTGAATGCCTCTTCGTCGGCACAACCGCAGACCCCGCAATCTGCGTCGTCCGAAAATTTTGCGGGCGTCACGCAAGCCCCGCAAACGGTTCCCGGTTATACTCCTGCGGCGGGAATGTATCAACCTGCGCCGAAACGCAGTTACACCGCCGCCGAAAGCGTTTTTGCATGGTTGTGTTTCGTGCTCGGTTATCTGTTTATCCGCGTTTTTATGGGCAGATTCAGACCGCTCGGCGAATTTTTGTTCGTTATTTTGCTTTATGCGCTGACTTTTGTTGTCGTAAAACTTGAAAAGGCGCGGTTTAACGCCCCTGCCGTAATCTCGCTTCTTTCGGGGCTTGCCCTGGCATTTTCGACCGTCGTCAGCGGCAACGGATGGGTTCGCTTTTTCGCATTCGCTTACGCAATTGCTTCATATACATATTTTGTATATACCGTCTTTGGCAACAAACTCGCAAAGGGTTTTACAAATTTGCTGCTTGTCGATTTTTTCAAGTCGGCGTTTATTCTGCCGTTTGCATCTTTCGGCAAAATCTTTCACGGACTTATTCCGAAAAAGGGCGAAAAGTGCGGCAAAGGTTTTCTCAAAGTTTTTATCGGAATCGCGTTTGCGTTTATTCCGTGCGTGATAATAATTGCTCTGCTGTTCTATGACGAATCTTTCCGCAATATGTTCAAATTTATTAAGGACATAGGACTTGACACCGTTGTTGAACATATCGTCAGCGCCTGCCTCGGCATTCCCGTTGCAATGTATGTTTACGGGCTTCTTGTTTCTTCGAAAGATAGAAAATGCGCAAATACGCCAAACGCGGAGAACTGCCGTGTTGCGGGAGAGAAAACAAAAATCGCGCCCGTCGCGACCGTACTTGCCGCCGTTATTCCCATTTCTCTGATATATGTTATTTTCTTCATATCGCAATGGAAATACTACGTTTCCGGATTTGTCGGTGCGCTTCCGTCCGAAACGAGTTATGCGGAATACGCCCGCAGAGGATTTTTCCAACTGACCGCGGTCGCGTTCATCAACTTTGTCATTATCGCGCTTGTCGGACTTCTGATGAAGCGTGACGGCAAAGCCGCGAAAATCGTTCAAAAAGCGGTTTCCGTCATTTTCTCTCTGATGACGCTTGTTCTGATAAGCACCGCCGCCGCAAAGATGATAATGTATATCGACGTTTACGGTCTGACGCCGAAACGTGTTTATGCTTCCTGGTTTATATGTGTTCTTGCCGTTCTGTTTTTACTTGTAATAATCAAACAGTTCGCGCAGAAACTCCGTCTTGTAACTGTTTCCGCGCTTGTAGTGACAGTTATGTTCGCGGGACTTGCGTTCTCGAACATTGACGGCATTATAGCAAGATACAATGTTGAACGTTATATGAACGGTTCTCTCTCGGAAATTGATGTGGTTGCACTTATCGACTGCGGCGATTCCGCAGTTCCCGCGCTTGCGGATTATGTTAAATGGGAAGATGAAAAGAACGGAACCGACGCTGCGAAACGTCCCGCCGTTGTTTGCGATGAAGGGTATTTTTACGGCAATCGGTTCGACTCTTACGAAGAAGAACAGCCGTATACGCTTGCTGTTCGGTTCCTTTACGCAAAAGCCTATGCCTATAAATCGGACAACAACTTTTTCTCCGCGTCCGTGCCCGTTGCGCGTGCCCGCAAGGCGCTTGAAGCGGTCGGAATAAAAGGCGTGGTGGATTAACTTCGATAACAGCCCGCGTCGGGCGGGAAGTGTTTAAGTTTGCTCAACCTAAACTACACCGCCTTTTGTAAGTGTACCCCGCAGAGACGAACTGGCTTTTTCGAGATCAGAAAAGAAAGGAAGAAAAAATGAAAAACCTGAATAAAATAATCGTATTTCCGATGTTTTTGACAGCGTTGACGTCCGCTTTGTCTATTCAAATTTGGGCGGAGGCATTTCCAAAGATAGAACTGTATGGGATAGGTAATGCTTCTATTTGCTTGTGCGGATTTATCACGGCGTTTAATTTCGGTAGGTTTGCATATTATTTATTTTGTGCGGTTGTTATTGCCGTTGCTGTTTTGGCAGTAATCGCAATCAGAAAAAATATGCTGTGGGTCGCTGTCATTTGCGCGGCGGGATATTTTGCGGATCTGTGCTTTTCCGTATTTCTCAAAATCAACACACCGAGTATAACTCCGATATTTTCATATATTTTTGACTCTGTAATGCTGATATTGTTCACGTTGTATTTTATCGGCATTTTCAAAGAGAAAAAAACGGCAATAAACCGCAGTGAAGACTTGACATATTTACAAGATTTTTGCGAATGTCAGAGTAAAAAACAACCCGCTAAAACAGACGAGGTTGAATAGACTTTTTCTAAGGAAGTATATCGCAAAATGACTAAAAAACAGAAAACAGTAATAAAAATCATGGCTTTATTTGTCGTGCTGCTGACAATCTTTAATCTTCTGCTGATGTTTGGCGTATTTGATGAAAAGCTTGATGTTGCTGCTGATATTGTTTATCAGGCAGGACGAGATACTACCCTTTTTGTGGGAACAGGGCGTTTTCAGATTCTCCGAGGTGTTAAGGAAAATGATGTTAAGTATTTTTGCGCATTCGATTGTGAAACAGCGGCAACAATAGATCCCGATGTGCACAGTTATTATCAAGACAGAACGAATAAGTTTTTGTATTTATTAGGCTCTCAGGGATATACCGTTATCGGTTACGGAGAAAACAAGGAGACGGTTTCGCAACATAAATCGTTGTCCGACTTTTCGGAAGATGAACAGGTAATTTTCAATTCCGAGCATTTTATTGATATTGCCGAGAAGCAAGAGAAAGACGGAAAAAGCTTTCTTATAACTTTCAGTATAGGTTTAGGGCTGAAAATATTGCTGATTATCGGTCTTTGCCTTTATATCGGTATATGCAAAGATATGAATTCGAGAATAAGAAAAGCGGCTGTTGCTTAACTGTTTTTCCGCTTTTCTTTATACCGTCGGAACAGAATTGAATGATTCTCCGCTGTTTTTACAAAAAACTTCTTGGGGGCTGTAAAAAAACGCAAGTTTTTTTACAGCCCCTTTTGCTTAAAAAGCGGCAATGCAAGAGTCTGCGCAGCCTGTAATTATGCCTATTTTGAAAAATTTTGCGGTTATGTGTTGCATTATTCGGCAGACTGTGCTAAAATAAAAAAATAATCCGTATATAATAGGTTGCCAAAACAGACGCCTTTCGCTTTTGGAGAAAGTCACGGACGGAGTTTTATCTGCCCGATATGATGCGGAACAAAACCGACGCGCAAAAGACGTGTCGTCAGGAGAGATATTATGTTAAAAACAGTCAAATTCGGCGGCAGTTCCTTGGCGGATGCCGAACATTTCAAGAAAGCCGCGGCGATAGTCAAAGCAGACCCCTGCCGCAGATATGCGGTCGCCTCCGCGCCCGGCAAAAGACATTCCGACGATGAGAAGGTCACGGATATGCTCATTGCGCTTTCGCAGACCGAAAAAACGGGCGAAGACCCGAACGCTCTTCTTCATGCGATCTCGGAGCGTTTTGCCGCCATTATAAAAGGGCTCGGACTTGATATGACGCTTGACGCCGACCTCGGAGAGATAGGCAAACGTGTTGCGGAAAAGACCGCGACCCGCGATTATCTTGCATCGAGGGGCGAATTTCTGAACGCAAAAGTTATGGCGGCATATCTCGGATATGATTTTATTGATGCCGCAGAGTGCATTTTCTTTGACGATAAGGGCTTCTTCGACGCGGAAAAGACCAATGTTACGCTGGCGAAAAAACTGACCGCGCATGAACGCGCCGTGCTTCCCGGCTTTTACGGTTCGCTTCCGAACGGGGAGATAAAGACCTTTTCCCGCGGCGGCTCGGACGTGACGGGCTCCATTCTTGCGCGAGCGTCCCGCTCCGACGTTTATGAGAACTGGACAGACGTTTCGGGTATGCTTATGGCTGATCCGCGCTGTGTGAAAGACCCGTGCAAGATAGAAACGATAACCTACCGCGAGCTGCGCGAGCTTTCGTATATGGGCGCCTCCGTGCTTCATGAGGACGCGATTTTCCCCGTTCGCATTGCAGGCATTCCCATAAATATCCGCAACACCAACGCCCCCGAAGAAGAGGGCACCTGGATAAAGGCGTTCACCAACGAAAAGCCGCTTCACGTTATAACCGGCATAGCCGGCAAAAAAGGCCTGACCGCGATATACATCGAAAAAGAAATGATGAACAACCAGATAGGCTTCGGCAAGGTCGTTCTTGAAATCCTTGCGGAACACGGTATCGGCTTTGAGCATCTTCCGTCCGGTATCGACACGATGTCCGTTATTGTCAACACCGCCGATTTCGAGGGCGAAAAACGCGAAGTCGTTCTGAAAGCTCTCCGCGACAGGCTTCGTCCCGATACGCTTAAGGTCCACGATGAAATCGCGCTTGTGGCTGTTGTGGGCCGCGGCATGGTAAACGCCGCAGGTACCGCCGTGCGCGTCTTCTCCGCGCTTGCCAAGCAGCACATCAACGTCAGAATGATAGATCAGGGTTCAAGCGAACTTAACATAATCGTCGGTGTCGATGCGGATAACCTTTATCCTGCGATACGCGCGATCTATTCAGAATTTGTCAGGGGGTAAGACCTATTATGATAGAAAAATCTTCGAGGCTGGACAATGTCCGTTACGAAATCAGAGGCCCCGTCCTCGACGAGGCGAACCGAATGATAGCCGACGGCGCCAAAGTTCTCAAACTCAATATAGGCAACCCCGCTCCGTTCGGATTTACAACTCCCGAAGAAATAATCCGCGATATGCAGATGAACCTGCACGACTGCGAGGGATATTCCGATTCAAAGGGCATTTTTTCGGCAAGAAAAGCGATAATGCAGTATTGTCAACTTAAAAAAATTCCCAATGTAGACGTCAACGATATATACACGGGCAATGGCTGCAGCGAAATGATAACGCTTTCGCTTCAAGCAATGCTCAATCACGGCGACGAAATTCTTGTTCCCGCGCCCGACTACCCGCTTTGGACGGCTTCCGTCAGCCTTGCGGGCGGCACTCCCGTGCATTATATGTGCGACGAGAAGAGCAACTGGTTCCCCGATCTCGAAGATATGGAGCGCAAAATAACGCCGAAAACAAAAGGTATCGTTGTTATCAACCCGAACAACCCGACCGGCGTTCTTTATCCGAAGGAAGTGCTCGAAGGCATCGCGGATATCGCCCGCAGACATGACCTTGTGCTTTTTGCGGACGAGATATACGACCGTCTTGTTTTCGACGGCAAAAAGCACATCGCGCTCGCGTCCGTCGCGCCCGACCTTTTCTGCGTTAACATAAACGGACTTTCAAAATCTCACCGCATGGCGGGTTTCCGCTGCGGCTGGATGTGTTTCAGCGGTCCGAAGCAAAACGCGAAGAGCTATATTCAGGGCGTGAACCTGCTTTCTTCCATGCGTCTTTGCTCCAACGTTCCGGCGCAGTCCATAATCCAGACCGCGCTCGGAGGTATTCAGAGCGCGGACGAGCTGCTGCTTCCCGGCGGAAGACTTTTTGAACAGCGTGAAGTTATTTACAACGAACTTTCGGCAATAGACGGCATAAGCGTTGTTAAACCGGATGCGGCTTTCTACATCTTCCCGAAGATAGACACGCAGAAGATCCATATTAACGACGACGAGAAATTCGCCATGGATCTGCTTAAAAAGAAATATGTACTTATATCGCACGGAACGGGCTTCAATATGCCCGAACCGGGATATTTCCGCATAGTTTATCTTCCCGATAAAGAAATCCTGCACGAAGCCTGTGTAAGGCTTGGTAGTTTTCTCCAAACCTACTCGCAATTTTAGGGCGTTGATACGGCGCAGACCGAAAAACGAAAAAGAATTGAAACAGGGTCTTGAAGCGGCTTTAAGTTGCTTTAAGACCCGTTGCTTTTATATGTCCGATTGTTTTTTTATTTTAATATTTCGTTTTACTCTCGGCGAAATCCTCCCTCGACGTACCAATGTACGCCTACCGGTCAGATATTCGCCGACCCTGCATCCGTCTGAACGCCCTAAGGGCACATTTTATTGGCGTTGATACGGCGCAGACCGAAAAACGAAAAAGAATTGAAACAGGGTCTTAAAGCGATTTTAAGTTGCTTTAAGACCCGTTGCTCTTGTATTATCAGTTGTTTTTGATTTTATCAGCCGAGAACGACCTCAACCTCCGCGGGCGCGGAAAACTCAGTCTTTACTGAGCCGTCATGTTCGCGTTTAAGGCTGATTTTTATAAGTCCGTACGGGGTGGGAACTGTTCCTTTTGCATATTTCAGGTCTCCGAGAGACGGGCTTATGAGAACCTTTTTGCAGCCCTCTTCAAGCGGTTTGACACCGAGAACGTATTCCATGAGAAACGGCGCGGGACCGCTTGCCCAGCCGTGGCAAAGGCTGTGACGGTAGCCTTCGTAGCAATAACCGCCGAAATCTCCGTGAATATCGGTTTTTTGAGAATCTTCGGGCAGTATCTCATCGAGTTTTGAGCAATTCTTTGCCCAGTCGATGTCAAAATCTTCCCAGAACGTTGTTGCGCCGAGGTCAAGCATTGCGCCCCAATATTCACGCATGCAGTCAAGCGCAAAGTCAACTCTGTCTGCTTGCCCGAGCGCTTTGAGTATGTAATAGCCGAGGAACGTCGAAAATCCGTGAACGCCGTCTTTGCCGAGAAGTTCGGCAAACGCTTCATTCGCATCGACAAGACCCGCAAGTACTTGAAGAGCCAACGCCTGTTTAAGTCCGTTATGCGGATAAACGTGCTTTTTAAGTTGTTCGGCGCAAAGGTGGGCAAAATTCGCTTCTTCCTTGTCCGAAAGCGCATTGAAGATCTCCTCGCACCCCTCGCAAACCAGGCAGAAAAGCGCATGAACGCCAGCTTTTTGACCTTCGGGATTTGTGGAAGAGGGCCAATCGAGGAAGCAATTTTCTATCGCTATGCCGCCGTCTGCGGTGATGAATCCGCTGAAATAATGAAGCAGTTCGGTTATGTATGCGTGCTGTTCTTTGAGATATTCAAGGTCTCCGTAATGTATGAATCTGTCGTGATGAATAAGCAGCCACCAAAGCGAATATGCGGGAATGCCGTTCATAACGTTCGGCAGGGGAGTGTTGTCCCTTATCAGATCAAGGCTTTCGCGCACGCAGTCGCAGTCTCCGAATATGTATTGAATGGTAGACGTTTCCGGGTGCATATCACCTATCCAAACAAGCCTGTCGCGTTTAATTCCGTCCCAGACATATTCCTGCATATTGAGCTGCACGGTGTAAGCGGCTGTTTTCCATATATTGTTCAGGCGCTCGTCGTCACATTCGAATGTGCCGAGATAATTGAGGTCTCTGTATTGGAATTTTGCCCGGACGCATTTTATGGGGAGTTCAATGTCGTCAAGCAGGTCGATTCTGACAAAACGGAAGCCGGTGTTTCCTATCTCCGTCATTCCGAGCCAACCGAGTCTGTGAATGTCGTCGCGCACGGCATGGTCGTTTGTCGCGTTTTTCTTGCCGCGAAGTTCGGGCGCGGCGTCAGACATGCACTCCATCGCGCTTTCGCCGAAGCGGACGCGGACACGGGCTGTGTTGTCGCCGTTATGTTCCCAAATGTTTGTAACTATTTGTATGCCGCCCTGCATTTCAAACCCGAAGTCCAGCAGAATAAAGCCGTCCTTTTTAAGTGTGCAGGCGTTTCCGCTTTCAAGAGTCGCCTGTGCCGAGTCCGGGGAGAGCAATACCTGCGGCTCTTCCGCAAACTCCGAAAGCAATACTTTTTTCGGATATACATAGTCTATAACTCTTTCGTCGCGATAGTCGTTTTCGCCGAAACGTTCGGCAAACAAGTTTCTTATAACCATAACTTTCTCCTTTTCCGTCCGTCATGACGGTGCGTGATATGTTTTATGCTTCGGAAAAAGCCGAAGCCCCCAAGCGTCTCCGTCGCCGTTTTTCGGCTCTTTCTTTCCTGCAACTTGATTATACAACGGTTTTCGAGTTTTTGCAACATAAACCGTTCGACGGCATTCTGCCTCTTTCCTCTTATTTCGACATATTTCGACATAAGTTTCGGTCATTCGGCTCTAAAAGTGCCGTTAAATGACGAAAAACGTCGTGAAAAACACGGAAAAATATTCGGAATACCCCGAATGATCAGTCTTCATCCTCTTTTGTCGAACTCACAAAAACCGAGACCGTATTCAAAAATACCTGTTCGGAATGTTTTCTGTTATGCAGCGCAACGGCCTCGAATATCCACGGCAGCCCCCAAAAAAAGCCGCCGAGAAAAAACGCGATAAGTTTATCCGCAATCTTATGTCCGTGGAAAGAAACGGTCAGGACGCTTCCTTCCTTTTCGATCTCCGCAACGGAGTTTTGCCATCTGCCGAGCGCCGTGTCAAGCCCGCCGATATCTTTCTGATATGCGATGCGGTAGCCTTTATCCGCCTTTTCGAGCGTCGCTTCATAGCCCATCGCCGTTATCTCGACCAGTGCACGTTCCGCGATCGCTTTTGTGTCAAAGTCTTTTCCGACGGTGAACCGTCCGACGTTTTTTTCAGTCATGCCGCATCTCCTCGTCTGTGCAATATTATATATGAATTCTAATATATTTTCAGAGTAAAATCAATACCTCTAATGCGAACTTTGTGTAAATCGCGAAAAAACATTTATATTTTCCGGGTTTTTCTCTTTATAGATTATTTGCCCTTTTATCTTTGCACTTATGTAATATTTTGCTGTTATACTAACAGTATAAGACAATAAAGTCAACCGAAATGTTCCAGTCGCGTTTCGGAAATCCTCACAAAACGAAAAAGAGACCTGTCGAGAAGGTCTCTTTTTTTTATGAATGATTTTGCGGAACGCGTTGACAAACCGAAAAGGTCTGATATATTTATTTTGACAAAAATGTTCTGTTTGCCTTGACCCATGAGTAAATCCTTTTCGGTTGAGTATCTTCAACCGAAAAGAAAACTGTTGACAAACCCGAAAATTGCTGATATAATTTAATCAAATAACTCATAGGAGAATTAAGGAGAATTAAAAATGAAAAATATTGCTAAAATGCTGTCTCTTCTGCTTGCTGTCGTTCTTGTTTTGGGAATGACTGCATGCGGAAACAAAGAAAACGAAGAAAATACAACATCCCCGACAACCGAGCCCGTGACATCCGCCACCGAACCGTTTACCGCCGACCCGACAACGTTTGTTCCGCCCGAGGAGGACAACAAAAGCAAAGAGAACGGCGAACTTTCGAACGGTGTTTATAAAAACAAGTGGGCGGATATTTCGTTCAAAATGCCCGACGGCTGGAAAGATATCACATCCGAAATCGCGTTTGAGAACTCTTCTGCAAAACTTGTATTCGCAAGCCGTGACAAATCCGCGATAGACGGAATATATTCAAATATCAACGTCATTGTTGATAAGCTCACTTCCGTGAACGTTTCGTCTTCGGCGGAATACGCCAATATCACGCACCAAACGTTTGCAGCCTCACTTAAAGCGCAAGGCATTGAGGCTGTTGTCGATGACACCGTTGAAACTCTAAACCTCGGCGAGAACGAATATTTCGCCATACGCAGCGCATGCACTCGCGGAGATGTTGATTGTATAATATATTCTCTTTGCCGCGTTGTCGATTCTCACGCCGTTGTCATAACGCTCACCGTTCCGAACGACGAAGCCGCAGCGGATCTGTTTACGTTCCTTACCTGCACACACGAAGAATATGACGGACAAAAAGGCTGAATACGCCAAATGCATAGGATTTTGGAACGAAGTTTTTGCGCGGGAAGTTCCTGTCTTTCCGAAAGCGGCAAAAACGGGAATTGAAGAGTTTGACAAAGGCCTTGCATGGCTTGCCGACGGTTCGGAATCGGTCGTTGATTTCGGGTGCGGGAACGGAACATTGCTTTTTATCTGCCGCAACCTCGGAACAAAAACGCATATCGGAATTGATCTTTCCGAACAGGCGATAAAAAGTGCTGTTGAAAGAAGCCGTGCGGTACAAAACGAAAACTTTTCGTTTATCAACGGCGGAACCGAGCAGCTGAAAAACATTGCGGATAATTCCGTTGACGCCGCAATACTGTCCAATATCCTTGATAATCTTTATCCCGACGACGCTGTTTTTGCGCTTGGCGAAATCCATAGATTGCTTAAACGCGGCGGAAAATTGCTTGTAAAGTTGAATCCTTTTTTGTCCGAAAAACAGATAAAAGAGTGGAACATAAAAACCATAGACGGAAATCTGCTTGACGACGGGCTTCTGCTTTGGAACAATACCGACGCGGAGTGGGAACGCCTTTTCGGAGAAAAGTTTTCGACCGTTGCGAAAAAAGAGGTTTATTATAAAGAAGAGGAACAGACAAATCGTATGTATCTGCTCCTGAAAAAATAGAAAAACAGCCCTTTGAGGCACCTGCGATAGAGCAGGTGCCCCAAGGTGTTTTTATGAGGTGGATGCGGTGAAGTGAATTGTAGTGAAATCTTAAAATATTTACGGAGGACACTACTATGAAATCATTATTTGAACAAATGGGTGGTACATACCACGAAGAAACGGCCATCTTATTCCCGATTTAACCCTACCCGATGAAGAACTATTGGAAATCGGTATATGGGAACAGCGGCATTTGAGATATATCAAGCAATACCACAAGGTGCGATATGTTAATCTGTTGACAAATGGTAAGTTGAACGGCTATCTTGCGGATATTGACAAACAGGCTGAGGATATGTTTTTTCGGCTCGTGAAACAGATTGCAGAACGTGAGGGCGTGACCGAACAACTCAAAGCAGATAACCAAACGGAGTGGGTTGCTCGGATGAATAGCATCAGCAGCAGAGCCACGGAAACCGTAAATGATATAATTTACAATTAACCAAAGCACGGCGGCAGAGAGATTAACCCCTCTTTGCCGCCGTTTCTTTTTTTTTGCTTTTTTGTGAATATTCTCTCGAAACTCTTGACAGTTCCACTCTAATATGTTAGAGTGTATATGAACTCTAATGAATTAGAGAAAGGAACGCTTGCTATGGATACGCCAAAGGTATTTGAAAGTGAATATCGTTTTTGCTTAATTTTGTGGGAAAATGAACCTGTTAAAAGTAGTAAACTTGTAGAACTTTGCAAGGAACAACTTGGTTGGAAACCCACCACAACTTACACTGTTATCAAACGTTTATCTGAACGTGGAGTGTTAAAAAACGAAAATACGGTTGTCACTTCACTTGTTAGTAAAGATCAAGTGCAAGCGGCAGAATTGAATGAAATGGTTGAGAAAACATTTGAGGGTTCATTGCCTGCCTTTATTGCAGCATTTACAAAACACCAAAAGATTTCTGATACAGAAATTGATGCGGTTCAGCAAATGATAGACCGCTTTAGGAAAGGAGAGTCAAAATGAGTGAATTCTTCTTAAACGTTGTGAATATGAGTATATCGGCAAGTTGGCTTGTACTTGCAGTATTGCTTTTAAGATTATTACTAAAAAAGGCTCCTAAATGGATAACGGTACTTTTATGGGGGATTGTAGCAATAAGACTAATTTGCCCATTTTCTATCGAGAGTATGTTGAGCCTTATACCGAGTGCTGAAACAATTAGTCCGGAAATAATGATAGGAAATCCTGGAATAAATTCAGGTGTTCCTATCATCAATAATGTAGTGAATCCAATTATTAGTGAATCATTTACCCCTGATCCTTCAACGAGTGCAAATCCCTTGCAAATACTAATTCCTATTTTGTCAATTGTATGGGTTATTGGTGTTGTTGTAATGCTGATATATACTGTAATCAGTTATTTCAAAGTAAAGAGAAAAATTGGCACCGCTGTACTACTTCGTGATAATGTCTTTCAGAGTGAAAATGTTATCTCACCTTTTGTGCTTGGCACCTTCAAACCGAAGATTTATTTGCCTTTCAATATGAGCAAACAGGACATACCCCACGTTATTGCACACGAGCAAGCACATATTTGTCGCAAAGATTATTGGTGGAAACCATTGGGGTTTCTTATCTTAACGATTCATTGGTTCAATCCTTTGATGTGGCTTGGTTATGTGTTGTTTTGCCGTGATATTGAGCTAGCTTGTGATGAAAAGGTCATTAAGGAACTGAATACCGAGCAGAAAGCTGATTATTCTCAGGCACTTTTATCTTGTAGCGTAAATCGCCGTATGATTGCGGCTTGCCCTCTTGCTTTTGGAGAGGTGGGTGTGAAAAACAGAGTGAAAACCGTATTGAATTATAAAAAGCCTGCTTTTTGGATTGTTATTGCAGCAATTATTTTAAGCACTGTAGTTGCAGTGTGTTTTCTTACAAACCCAAGAACAACATTAGATGATGAATTGTCTGTATTTCTTGATATGCAGATTGCAGAATACCATTACAGCGAAGAACACACGGATGGCAATTTTATCGCAGTTCATCATAAAGTACTTGGTATTGATAAGTCATTAAATGAAACAACCGTATATATGTGGGTATTGTATCACGAATACAGTTATGAAAATGGAGAGATAAACTTAGAATCGGGAGCTTATACACCAACAGTTATTACGGTAAAACAGACGGGATCGCACGGGCATTATGAACTTGTTGAATATTGGGTACCTCGTGATGGTTCGTACTATGCAGAGGATATTATGGAGAAATTCCCATTATACTTGCAAAGCAAAGCCCTCGATCCTCAAAGATATATTGATGAGCAGCTTGAGTTTTGCGATAATGCTGCAAAGGAGCATTTTTCATCTCACTCAAATATAGGCGGCGTAGATTCAAGTAATGTTTATACTTTTGAATAAACGGTATCTTATGCGAATTGGGCAGAAGCAAGCGAATTTTATTTTGGTTCGCTTAACAGAGACAAAATGGCTATCAGCAGTGTTAAACACTTGCCTATCTACAGATTTGATTATTTGAATGATTTGGAACAATTCAAGCAAACGTTTGGTGAGGCATTTACGATGGATGGCAGTTGGGATGAAGTTCCGTCATTTAATAATTGCAACAGCAAAATATGATAGTGCATTCCAAAAGCATATCGAGAACAAGAAATAGAATAAATCATAACCACCGGTTCTACCGGTGGTTATGATTAGTCCCTTGTGGGATAAATCGTGAAGCCGAACTTGATTGATTTTTCAGAAAACCGGTATTTTTCTCCGAGTTCGGGACCGCAGGAGTCGGAGCCGAGTTCCAAATTTTTGTGATTTGTTCGCGGGTATGTTTTCTTCGTTCGGTATAAATGTAATTAAAACGTTTTTGCGTCAATCTCACAATATCATATTATAAATCCGAAATTATCTACGGTATTTCTTAAAAAAACTATTATGCAGCAAAAAGGAGCGGCAAGGGGCTTATGACCTTGTCGCTCCGCTTAATTTTTGTTTTTTGCGATTATTTGTTGTAAACTTCCGGTTTGAGAACGCCTATGTACGGCAATGCACGGAATTTTTCGTCGTAATCAAGCCCGTAGCCCACAACAAATTCGTCGGGGATTATCTTGCCCGTGTAATCGGGAGTGAAGTCAACGACGCGGCGGCTCGGTTTGTCAAGCAGGGTACAGGTCTTGACGGAGCGCGCGCCTTTCAGTTTAAGATAATCTATCAGATACGAAAGCGTTCTGCCGCTGTCGATGATATCTTCGATAACAATAAGGTCGCATTTCGCAAGGTCTTCTCTCATCAGGTCGAGAATTATGTTGACGTGACCGGAAGAAACGGTCTCGCCGCCGTAGGAAGAAACGCGCATAAAGTCTATTTCAACGGGTATCGTCAGTTTTTTCATCAGGTCGCCCATAAAGACCACGGAGCCTTTAAGAATGCAGACAAGGACAAGTTTTCTGTCTTCTCCCGCATAGTCGATGTCTATCTCGTGCGCGATGCGCGAAACGATTTCGTTCAGTTCTTCCGTGTCTATAAGGACTTTTTCAATTTCGTTTATCATATACTCTTATCCCCCGAATCTATCTCTTAAAAAATATTATATCACAGAGTGATTCCGTTTTCAAGTGTTGTCGCAGATTTTCAAATATTTATTACAAGCAGGACAGCAAAAACGTAAACCGTTTTCAACCCTTTTTGCGGTCCGTGCATTTTTAACATCCTTGTCAATGCCATTCAGACGCTTTTCGGCAGGGTTGAGCGCAGATCCCCGATGTGTTCGTCGTAACCGAGCGTTTCGAGACGGAAGCCGTTTTCGCCGTGATATGCGATTGTCACGGAAGCGTTTGACGCCCAATCGAGTTCTTTCATTCTTTCGACGGGAAGTCCCGAGATGAACGTAGTCATCGAGCGTATCGCCGCGCCGTGCGATGTCAGAAGTACCGTTTTGCCCTCGTTTTTGCGAACAATGTCTTCAAGCGCTTCGGAAACTCTTTTATATACGTCTTTCAGGCTTTCGCCGCCCGTGCAGACTGCGTTTCCGATGTCTTCTTTCCAAATTCGGAAATCGTGTTCATAGTTTTCCGCAACTTCGGTAAACGGCATATTTTCCCATTTTCCCGCATATATTTCGGCAATTCTCGGCTCTGTTTCGATTTCAAGCCCCGGATGAAATGCGACTATTTCGCGGCAGGTGTCAAGTGCTCTGCGAAGCGGACTTGAATAAGCGGCGTCAATCTGTTCGTTTTTCAAAAATTCGCCCGTCAACCGTGCCTGTTTTACGCCCGTTTCGGTCAGATCGAGGTCTGTTCTTCCGAGGAATCTCCGCGTCAGATTTCCCACGCTCTGCCCGTGGCGGACTATGATAAGTTTTGTTTCTTTTTTACTCATGTCGGTACTCCGTTCAACGTTGTAACACTATGATACCACTCAAAAGAGAGAATGTCAACGACAAACCGCGAATTTTGTCCGAAAGGTATTGCAAAAAGGTAAAAAATCTGATATAATCAAAACGGTATTTTTATAAAATATAATTAAAATAATATAACCGGCGAGCAGGAGTTCTATGCTGAAAAAG
>JABLTO010220616.1_pt1 | contig 18204 bp, 16 predicted proteins | sample 7160091 | NCBI WGS metagenome assembly JABLTO01 (sample SAMN14651225, study PRJNA627086) | human gut metagenome | isolation source: feces | host: Homo sapiens
AAACTCTCTTACTAACCGATACAAAAGTTGTAGTTATAGCACATCTTTATGGAACACCAGGAAAAGTAGATGAATTAAATGCAATTATTAAGAAGCATAATGCCATTCTGGTAGAAGATGCAGCAGAGTCAATGGGAGCTACATATAAGGGCATTCAGACAGGAACATTTGGAAAATATAATACGATTTCATTTAATGGAAATAAGATCATCACAGGAAGTGCGGGAGGCTGTTTCCTGACAGACGATGAAGAATCAGCTAATAAAGTACGTAAATGGTCTACCCAGGCCAGAGAAAATGCTGCATGGTATCAGCATGAAGAATTAGGATACAACTACCGAATGAGTAATGTAATTGCGGGAGTTGTACGCGGACAGCTTCCATATCTGAATGAACATATTGCACAGAAAAAAGCAATCTACGAAAGATATAAAGAAGGATTCAAGGGATTGCCAGTATCTATGAATCCAATGGATCTGGAAAATTCTGAACCAAATTACTGGCTTTCATGCCTGATCATTGATAAAGATGCGATGTGCAAGCAGGTACGAGGCGAACAGGATGTTTGCTATGTAAAAGAACCAGGAAAAACCTGTCCAACAGAAATTCTGGAGGCAATTTCCTCAATCAACGCAGAAGGCCGTCCAATCTGGAAGCCGATGCATATGCAGCCGATTTATCGTTTGAATCCATTTGTTGTCAGAGACGGAAATGGTCGGGCAAGATCGAATGCTTATATTGCAGGTGAAGCTGCTGATGCAGGAATGGATATTTTTACAAGAGGATTATGTTTGCCAAGCGATAACAAGATGACCGTGGAACAGCAGGATAGGATTATTGAAGTGATTCGGGCTTGTTTTGAGTAATGATTTAATCAAAGTTATGGAGAAATAATATGTATGCGAAATGTTTTAAAAGAATAATAGATTTTTCGTTGAGTCTGATAGCGTTGATTATTCTATCGCCACTTTTAGTAGTTTTAATGATATTGGGGACTGTGTTCATGCGAGGAAATCCTTTTTTTATTCAGAAACGCCCAGGCAAAGATGAGAAAATTTTTAATTTAATAAAATTTAGAAGTATGGATAGTAGAAAAGATAAAAACGGGAATCTACTTCCTGATAGTGTGAGATTAAATAAATATGGAAGAATTCTTAGAACATTAAGTTTGGATGAATTACCTGAATTAATAAATATTCTTAAAGGAGATATGGCAATAGTAGGTCCGAGGCCATTAGTGGTCAAGTATTTGTCTCGATATAATGAAGAACAACATCATCGTCATGATGTATTACCTGGACTTACTGGATATGCTCAGGCACATGGACGAAATGGTGTATCTTGGGAAGATAAATTTGCTATGGATGTATGGTATACGAAACATATTACATTTATTGGAGATATAAAGATTATCTTAGCTACAGTAATGACAGTAATAAAGCGTGAAGGAATTAGTTCAAATACATCCGTAACCATGGAAGAATTCATGGGAACTCCTGAAGGGGTAAAAAGTAATTGGAAAGTACCATATTGATTAATAGAATATGAATTTAGTAAAAAGTTGAGAAAGAGGGATATCTATGGAGAAAAAACGTTTATGGCATCAATTACGGCTAGTGTTTATTCCTGGATCAAGAAAAAGAGTTGAATATTTGAAAAAACATCATGTTTTTCATGAATGTGGGGAGAATGTATATTTGCAATCCAGAAAAATACCATTATATGCAAATTTAATTTCTTTTCACAATAATATACGAATTGCTTCAAATGTTACTTTTCTTACGCATGATGTAATGCATACTGTTTTAGATAATGTGACTGGCAAATCTGGAAAATATCATGAACATTTAGGCTGTATTGAAATAATGGATAATGTATTTATTGGATCGAATGTAACAATCCTTTATGGAACAAAGATTGGGCCGAATTCAGTTGTAGCAGCTGGAGCTGTGGTTAATAAGGATGTACCGGCTGGCAGTATTGTTGGGGGGGTGCCTGCAAGAGTTATTGGAACCTTCGATTCATTGCTTGAAAGTCGGGAAATGTCACAATATCCTTCAAGTTTGAAGCCGATGAAACAGATTGTCAGTCAGGAACTTGAAGATTTACTATGGAAAAAATTTAGAGAAGAAGGTTAGATTATGAAGAAATTAGTTATAGTAGGTGCAGGCGGTCATGGAAGAGAATTGCTGGAATGGGTTTATGATATTAATAAAGTAGAGCCTACGTGGGATTTCCTCGGATTTATTGACGATAATCCACATGTATTGGATGGACTAAATTGTAGATACAAGGTAATTGGCAGGTTAGATTCATGGATAGAATATGAAGATGTTTATTTTGCGCTTGGGATTGCTTCGCCTGTTACAAAAGAAATTGTATGTAATAAACTTAAAGCAAAAGGTGCAAAATTTGCATCAATAATTCATCCATCAGTGCGTATTGCTGAAAATGCAACTTATGGAGAGGGATTTGTAGCATATCCAGATGCATTTGTATGTTCTAATGCTCATATAGGGGATTTTGTTACACTTCTTTCTTCAAAAATCAGTCATGATTGCATGATTGGGGATTATTGTACAATTTTGTCTTATGCGGGAGTGAACGGAAATACTGTATTTGGAAAAAGGGTATTTGTTGGAAACCATGCAACACTTGTTCAGGGGCTTCATATAGGGGATGACGTCAGTATAGGGCTGGGAAGTGTAGTTATCAAAGACATTCCTGAGCGAGTGCATGTTTTTGGAAATCCTGCAAGACCTATTAAAAGCAGATAATTAATTATTAAAGGAGAGTAAAAAAATGAATAATCTTGAACAGTATAAAAAAGTATTTGTTGAAATTTTTGATGTGGAAGAGCAGATTTTAGACGAGAATTTTACATTTAAGGGTATTGAAAAATGGGATTCTCTTACACATTTAAACTTAATTACTACATTAGAAGAAACTTTTGATGTAATGTTTGATACAGAGGATATTCTTCATTATGGTTCCTATTTAAACGGAATTGAAATTTTAAAAAAATATGGAGTGAATTTTGAGGAATAATCCTATGGGAATGTTAGATGGAAAGATTGCACTTGTTACAGGTGCTAGTCGTGGAATTGGAAAATCTATTGCACAGTTGTTTGCAAAAGAAGGAGCTCTTGTTTATGCGATAAGTAGAAATCAAGAAGATATTTTAGTTTGGAGTAAAAATGTATCTGATTATAGTATGATCAGAGCAATTTCACTTGATATTACGGATGAAAATGCTGTTAAAAAATGTGTTATGGATATTCGGAAGGAATCAGGCCGGTTGGATATCCTCGTGAATAATGCAGGGGTAGAATACAATGAACTAATTGGTATGATTTCGAAGAAGCATATGGAGAATATGTTTGCAACAAATGTTTATGCTGTTATTGAATTAATTCAGTATGTGTCTCGAATTATGAAGAACGGTGGCAGCATTATTAACATTTCCTCTAAAGTGGGCTTGAGAGGAAATAAAGGACAATTGGTTTATTCTGCAACGAAAGGGGCAGTAATTGCACTTACTAAATCAGCGGCTAAAGAGTTAGCTGAGAAAAAAATTAGAGTTAATTCCATTGCACCTGGTTTGACCAAAACCGATATGATGGATGCTGCTGATATAGAAAAACTGTCAGACAGAATTAATAACATTTATATGAAACGACTTGCTACGCCAGAAGACATTGCTAAATCATGTTTGTATCTTGCTAGTGATTTAGCAGAATATGTGTCTGGGCAGATATTGGAAGTTGATGGTTGTACAATAATGTAATTTACAGAAAAGCATATGAGCAGTGGTTGCGTATGGAATTTAGTGATGTAAATATAATTAAGGGGGATAAAGATGTTTTTAAATATAGAAAATCGTTCTGATGATGAGATTCTTGCTGTTGATTCCAATGGTGATAAAATTTTATGTAGAGAAATTCCGCTGATTTCAGATGAAATTCGTAGAGTTACATCAAGAGCAGTTTCATTTAATATCTGTGATAATACAGTAGGGGCACTAGCTGCATATTTGGCTAGTGTTGAAGCTGAGATAGTTCCTGTCATGTTAAGTCATTCAATTGATAAGGAATTGCTGGAATCGTTATTTGATGTCTATGAACCTGCGTATGTATGGATTCCGTCAGAAACAGAGATACCTTTTAAAAATTGTGTTAAGCTTTATGAAATGCATAATTATTCACTTTATCGTACAGATAAAGAAATTTATCCAATCCATAAAGATTTGCAGTTGTTGATGACAACGTCGGGATCAACAGGAAGTCCTAAATTAGTAAGATATAAAAAAGGAAACCTAGAGGCGAATGCAAAAAATGTAGCTAATGCTTTTGGATGGTCTTCAGCAGAGCGTCCATTATGTGATTTGGCTATGAATTATACAATGGGACTTAATGTGGTTAATACACATATTTATGCAGGTGCGACTATTTTTTTAACTAATGCGAACATTATGAGTTCGGAATATTGGGATTATATTAAAGAAAATAAATTGACAAATATTACAGGAGTTCCGTTTAGTTATGAGCTTATGTTGAAATTAAGATTTACGAGGATGGATTTACCGTATCTTACAACACTAGCTGAAGGTGGAGGAAAACTTAATGATAAAATTTTCAAAACGCTTGCCGAATATGCGAGGGATAATGGTAAACGTTTTGTTGCAACATTTGGAACTACAGAAACATCGGCGAGAATGGCTATGCTCGATCCTGAACTAGCATTAGACAAGATTGGAAGTATAGGAAAAGCAATTCCGGAAGGAAGACTTTTTTTAACAGATGAAAAGGGTAATGAAATTGATACACCAAATACTGAAGGCGAGTTAACTTATTCTGGACCGAATGTAACAATGGGGTATGCAATTCGAAAAGAAGATCTTCTTAAAGATGATGAGTTTTGTGGGACATATCATACAGGTGACATAGCAATCAAAGATGAGGATGGTTTTTTCTATGTGGTTGGAAGAAAATCCAGATTTATTAAATTGCTAGGATATAGAGTATCGCTGGATCAGTGTGAGAGATTTGTTAAAGATGAATTTAATATTGAATGTGCTTGTGTTGGATCAGATGATCATATGAAAATTTACATTGTAGATGAAAACAAAAAAAAGTTAATCGTACCATTTCTTAGCAAAAAAACAGGATTTTTTAAAACAATGTTTGAAACTGTTGTGATTAAAGAACTTCCAAAGAATGAATCTGGAAAGATAATGTATAAAAATTTAGTATAAGAAGTTATAAATAGTAGAGAAGGAGAATGTAGTTTTGAAGATATTAGTGATAGGTAGATCCTATCCAGAAACGTATAATGGAATGATTGGAACGTTTGAACTAGATCAAGCACAAGCAATACGGAATCAAGGACATGAAGTAAGATATTTTTTTTGCGATACACGATCCATTTTTCGTATCCATAAATATGATATTGTAGAGCATAATTATAATGGAATAGTTGTGACGGGGTGTCATTTACCTATTGGGAGACTACCATATGTAATATTTTCGAAGATTAAAGATAAAGTGTTTATAAAACTTCTGGATCAAGTAGTCAAGGAATACAAACCAGAAATAATACATATTCATTACCCGACTATCGTATTAACAAATAATATATGGGAGTATCTAAAAAAAATTGATGTTAGAGTTGTGGTAACAGAGCATTTTTCAAAAGTAATGACTGGACAGATTTCTAAACAAAAAGTAGAACTTCTTACGAATGTTGTAAAAGATTCATATGCGTTTGTATGTGTTAGTGAAAAGCTAAGAAGAAGTGTTGAAAAACTTACGGGAATACAGAATAAAATTGTTGTTATACCCAATATGGTTGATAATCGGTTTTGTTTAAGTAATGTTGAAAAAAAATCTTCTAAAACAAAATTTTTATATATTGGTGCGGTAAGAAAGTTAAAACAAGTAGAAGTAATTGTAGAAGCATGTTCGATTATCTCCCGAAAAGGAGCTGATTTTAAATTGGAAATAGTTGGCGATGGACCAAGATTAAAACATGTTAAAAGAAAAGTTTTACAATTAAATCTTTGCGATAAAGTTACTTTTTATGGAAATGTTGAAAGAGAGCAGGTTGCAAAAATATTAAGGGATACAGATTACTTTGTCACTGCTAGTAAATTGGAAACATTTTGCGTTCCAATTGTTGAGGCGTGGCTTTCAGGAATTCCAACAATTATTCCAGATAGTATTCCTATTTTAAATTATGCAATGGACAATAATTCATATATTTTTAAGGATAGTAATAGTAAGGATCTTAGTGAAAAGATGATGTTAGCACTAAATAATAAAGAATTTGATAGGAATAAAATTTCACAAATGGCACAGCAAATTTTTAGTGCAGAGAATGTTGCACAAAGGATTATAGAATTATATTAAGTTAGGAGTACTGAAAAATGAAAACAATAGCATTTTATCTTCCTCAATTTCATACAATTCCAGAAAATGATGAGTGGTGGGGGAAAGGATTCACTGAGTGGGTAAATGTTAAAAATGCAAAGCCGTTATTTGAAGAACATGACCAGCCCAGAATTCCATTGAATAAAAATTATTATGATTTATCTGATGTTGAAGTAATGAGAAAGCAAACTGAAATGGCAAGAAAATATGGGATTGATGGATTTTGTTTTTACCATTATTGGTTTGATGGACATTTATTGTTGGAGAGACCTGTAGAAAATTATCTAAAAGCGGTTGATATTGATTTCCCATTCTGTATTTGTTGGCCAAATGAAAGTTGGACAAATGCATGGGTGTCTGGTCAAAATAAAGTTCTAATAGGGCAGAAGTATGGGAATCGAGAAAATTGGAAACAACATTTTAATTATTTATTGCCATTTTTCAAAGATAAGAGATACATTTTTAAAGACGGAAAACCAGTTTTTATGGTTTATAGACCAGAGTTGATTGATTGTCGGAAAGAAATGTTTGAGTATTGGGAAGAACTGGCAAAAAAAGAAGGATTTGAAGGATTAACGTATATGTTTCAGAGACCTGATGCACTTATAAATAATCCAAATCTTGATTTATCGATGTTTGATTATTGTGTTGAGTATCAACCATACACAGCATTTTTGCTTAATAGCCGAAAAAAACATGCTACATTGAAAAAGATAAAAAATAATTTTGCCACATTTCTTGAAAAGAAAATGGGTATTTCTGCTGCCAGCATTAATGGAAAAAGAAAAGGACCAATTATTTATGATTATGATGAAATGTGGGAAAGTGTATTGAATGAAGCTCCTTTAACAAATCATAGTATTCCATGCGCTTTTATTAATTGGGATAATACACCTCGTCGAAAAGAGAATGGTTCATTATTTCAGGGAATGACTCCGGAGAAATTTAAGAACTATTTTATAAAGTTAATTAACAAAACTAAAACTGTGTATAACGAGGATATGATATTTATTTTTGCCTGGAATGAATGGGCTGAGGGAGGTTATCTTGAACCGGATGAAAAATTTGGATATCAGTATCTTGAAGCAGTAAGAGATGCACTTGAAAATACAAAGTGACATATGTAAGACGGTGTATAACGAATACACGGTTACTAAAGATGCGAGAGGTTGAAATGGTGCTTAAGAAAAAAGATATTGAATTATATTTTCAAAAGTATATAACTATTGCAAATAAAGAACTTGAAAAAAAAAGAATAGATAATTCTCTAAATGCCTTGTTTCATGCCAGTGCACTGCAACATTTGTTTAATTTTAAATTACAGGATTCAATGATCGAAGATATTATTAAACGTATTGCTACTACAAGTTTTAGTAATATGGAATATAATACAGAAAAATGTATTGTATTATTTGATTCTATATGTTCGTCAAATATTGCTTTATCAATGCAATATTTAATATCACTAAGAGATTCTAATTATAAAATTATATATGTGCTAAAACCTTTTAAGTCAATAACGTTTGCAACAGAGCTTATCGATTATGCGACAGAACATTTATATGGCGTTGAGGTTATTGAGGATAATAGTATAAAAGGAATTAGTCAAATTAGGGAGATTATAAATAAGTATAAACCGGAAAAAATTTTGCTTCATTTTGCTAATCCAGATGTATATGCAGCAGTTGCTTTTTCGAATATTAAATCAGCTCAAAAATATTACATCAATCATGGAGATGAACAATTTTGGGTAGGTACTGGAATTGCAGATTATGTTCTTGAATTTCGTGGAATGGGATTAGATACATCAATAAGGCATAGGAGAATACCGGAAGATAGATGTTTGGTGAATCCATATTTTCCAATATTGAAATCAACATCTTTTCAAGGATTTGAATTTGCAATTCCAAATGATGCTTTTGTGATATTTTCTGGTGGAAGGTTTGTGAAAGTTTATTCTGAATCGGGAAAGTTTTTGGAAGTTATCCGTATAATACTTGAAAAGTATCCAAATGCATTTTTCATTTTTGCAGGGGCAGGAGATAAAAAGCCCATGCTTGATTATATCGAAAAACACGGATTTTCGGACAGATGGAAAGTTATTGGATATAGATCCGATTTGTTGGAGATGATGAAAAATATTGACCTATATTTAGGAACCTACCCGCAATCTGGGGCACTGATGGCTCAGTATGCAGCTGCTGCGGGAACACCTATTGTAGAAATGGATACAAATAATGGTGGAGTTACAGAAGATATGCTTCCTAAGCTTAAAGATTGGACGGTTACAATGAACAACTGGGAAGAATATTTTAAGAGAGTTGACAAGTTGATAACTGACAGGGACTTTAGAGAAAATTTCGCTGAAGCATTAAAATCGTCACTTGTTACAGAAAAAGAATTTCAGGAAAATCTTTTGGAAATTCTTACAACCCAAAGGAGTTCTGTAAACTATGTCAGAAGAGAAACCAATATAGAACTACGTTCTCAAAGATTATTAGAAGCGGAAAACAGATATCTTCATAGAGTGCCTGGTCTTATGAGCAATAAATTGATGCTTAGGTATTATCCGTTAACGGCGTTGCATAATATTTTAAACTATTTTAGATATAAAGTGTTTAATTAGAATGTGAGGTAAGAATGCAAGTAGTAAAATATGTTTTTCAACCACATGGCGATGATAGAGGTCAGCTTGTAGCTTTGGAAGAATTTAAAGATATTCCATTTAAAATTAAAAGAGTATATTATATGTACGATACAGCTGAAGGTGTTACACGTGGTTATCATGCACATAAATGTTTACAGCAAATACTAGTGTGCATACACGGAAGCTGTAAAATTCGATTGGATAATGGTAAAGAAAAAAAAGTAGTGCCTTTGGAAAAACCATATGAAGGATTATATGTTTCAAATAATATGTGGCGTGAAATGTTCGATTTTTCACCAGATGCGGTGTTAATGGTGCTAGCATCTGAGTTATATGATGAAAATGATTATATACGTAATTATGATGAATTTCTTAAATTTGTAAAGAATTGTGGAGACACTACTTCAGCAGAGGAGGTTTAGTATGAAAGTACCTTTTGTAAGTTTTATTCCGATGGAAAGGGAATTGGATGTTGATTTGAGAGCTGCCTTTGAACGAGTATATACAAGATCGTGGTATATAGGTGGTTTAGAGGATGAAGCTTTTGAAAGAGCTTTTTCTGATTATTGTAATGTAAATTATTGTGTAGGAGTGGGTAATGGGCTGGATGCTCTTATGCTTGCACTTAAAGCACTTGGTATTGGAAAAGGCGATGAGGTAATTGTTCCATCAAATACATACATTGCGACTGTGCTTGCGGTAACTTATGTTGGGGCAGTACCTGTATTTGTGGAGCCAGATATTAGAACATTTAATATTAATCCGGAATTAATCGAATTCGCAGTTACAGAAAGAACTAAAGCAATTATGCCAGTTCATCTCTATGGCCAACCGTGTGATATGAATCCAATCATGAAAATTGCAAAGAAATATAATTTGTTTATTATAGAGGATTGTGCTCAGGCACATGGTGCAACTTATAAAGGGAAAAAAATTGGTTCTTTTGGGGATGCGGCAGGATTTAGTTTTTATCCTGGCAAGAATTTAGGTGCACTTGGAGATGCGGGTGCAACGGTTACAAATGATAAAGAGTTGTCCGATAAGATTCGTGCGCTTGGTAATTATGGCTCTGATTATAAATATCATCATATTTATCAGGGAAATAATTCCAGACTTGATGAAATGCAAGCGGCATTTTTGGCAGCAAAGCTTCCACATCTTGATAAAATTAATATTGAGAGAAGAAGAATTGCAGATGAATATTTAACTGGTATTAATAACCCTGAGGTGATTCTTCCATATATTCCCGAGGATATGTGTCCCGTTTGGCATATTTTTGGAATTCGCTGCAAAAGAAGAGATGAATTGGAGAGTTTTTTAAATGAAAGAGGTATTGGAACAAATAAACATTATCCGATTCCGATTCATTTACAGGAGTGTTATAGAAATTTAGGATTCAAGAGAGGGGATTTCCCAATTGCGGAGGAGATTAGTGCAACAGAACTCAGTATTCCTATGTATTATGGTATGACTAAAGAAGAAATTCAGTATGTTATTGATAGTATTAATGAATTCAAATGATGTGTATGCTGGTTGTTAGAAAGGATTATATATGCAATCAAAAAAACGTGGGAAGTTATTTATAGAAAATTTTTTAGTTTATGGATTAGGTGGCACAATTAGCAGATTTATACCGATGATCATGTTGCCTATCATAACACGATTATATCCAAGTTCTGAATATGTCGGGTTAAATGATCTTTCTACAACGTTTATTTCCTTTGCAGCAGCATTAGCGTTATGTGGAATGTATGACGCTATGTTTCGACTGTTTTTTGATGATGAAAAGCTGGATTTTCAGAAGCAAATATGCTCAACAGCACTAATATTTGTAACGTGTACTACGTTAATACTTGGAGTTATTTTTCTTGTGTTTAGAAAAGAGGTAGCTGCATGGTATTTTGGTTCCGAAGATTGTGAGACACTTGTTATTATTACAATTCTTGGTTTTATGGTCAATTCGACAAATCAAATTGTTTCGGCACCAACAAGGATTCAAAATAAACGCAAGGTATTTCTTGTGACAAATACGTTGTCTCCAGTAATATCTTATTCTATAGCAATACCGCTTATTTTAAAGGGATATTATTTAGTTGCAATACCATTAGCTACAATAGTTTCAGGTGTAACGCTTGAAATATCTTTTGGTATTTTAAATAAAACTTATTTTTCAATAAAGAGTTTTCGGTGGGGAAAAGTTAAAGATTTATTGAAGATTGGTTTACCGCTTATGCCGAATTTTATAGTTTATTGGATATATAATTCGTCTGATAAAGTGATGATTTCTCAGATATTAGGTAATTCATATACAGGAGTTTATTCTGTTGCATCTAAAATAGGACATATTAGTAATTTAATTTATACGGCGTTTGCTGGTGGATGGTTATATTTTTCCTATTCGACTATGAATGATGATGATCAAGTACAGCTTAAATCAGACATTTTTGAGTACTTGGGAGTAATTTCATTTTTCTGTACAATAGCACTTGCAGCAGTTTCGCGTTTAGGATTTAAATTATTATTTACAGAAGAGTATATAGAAGGATACCTTGTAGCTCCGTATCTTTTTCTTGCACCATTACTGCTTATGCTATATCAGGTAATTGCGAATCAGTTTACTATCATTAAAAAAACTTATATGAATCTTTTAGCATTATCATCAGGTGCTGTTTTGAATGTAATTTTTAATTTTGTGATGGTACCGTTGATTGGTATTGAAGGGGCTTCTATTGCTACTGTTTTGGGATATATTTTATCTTTAGTTATGTGTATCTTTTTATTAAGAAAAATGAAATTGATAAATATAAACCATAAGGTAAAGTATAATGTGATTATTTTTGTGGGTTACTTTGTTATTTGGAGAATATTTCTTCATAAGTATTCAACATTATCAATTTTAGTAGCATTATTTATAGAAGGTTTATATTTATTACTTTACAAAGATAAATTGATTGGAATTATCAGTAAGAAAAAGAAATAAATAAAGGTATTAAAGGAGCCAGGATAATGGTATATGATAAAATTATTGAAGGATTAACTGTTAATTTAAGAGCTGTTGAAGTTGATGACGCAGAGATTACTTTTTCTATGCGCAGCGATAGTGAAAAAACTAAATATATGCATCCGGCTTATGGTACGGTTGAAAATCAGAGGGAATACATAAAAAAACAAAGAGAAAAAGATGGTGACTATTTGTTTGTTGTAACAGATAAAGAGGGAAAGATTATAGGTATGAGAGGTATTTATGATGTTTCCAATGATCATGCTGAGAGTGGGAGAACAATAGGTTATGGAGATGCATTCCAAAATATGGAGGCTCTTATTCTTGGATTAGATTTTGCATTTGATATTCTTGGCGTAAATAAGATCTTTATGGATGCAGCAGTAGATAATCAATCTGTACGAGGAATTCAGATTCAATTGGGCGCTAAGGAATATAAAAGAGATAGATTACCAGGACTCGAATATGAATATGTGTTTTCTGTTCTTGACAAGGCTGACTATATTAATACAAAAGAAAAAATTATGAGATTAATAGAAATGCATGTTCAAAGAAAGGGAAAGAAATGATTTTAAAATTTAATGTACCGAGTTGGAGTAGTATACTTTTAGTATATTATTTTACGTCTCCTATTTGGAGAGCAGTGCTCTTTGATCATATACCTGGTGGCTGGATTTTAAATCCCATTATTATTATTGGATTGTTGTTTATTGCTATTTTGAAACAGAAATCTCTTTGGAATACATATTGGGATATTATTATTTTTTATATATTTGTTGCTGGAGCATTTTTTATCAAGTTTTTCCAAAATCCAGATATGGCTGACTGGATTGGTAGAACCTATGGGGTAAAACAAATGGTTTCATGGGGATGGATTTTTGCTTATGCAGTGATAAGAGTACAGCCTAATTTATATAAAATGCTGGATTGTTTAAAAAAAATTGGAGTAGTATTAGTTAGTTATTATGCTTATCAGAGTTTAGAGGTACTTAGAACAGGATATTGGACGTATGTACAATTTGGTATGACTCGACAGACTACTAGTAATATGAATTGGAGTTATGGTGTTCTTACAGCTATTTGTTTTCTGTCAATTTATTTTTTTAAGGATAAAAAAAAATGGCCATTTGTTTTTGTAGTAATAGGGATAGTTGGTATTCTAATTTACGGAAGTAGAGGTACTTTAATTGGATTGATATTTGGAATACTGTTATTGTCATTACTTTATAGTCAGAAAAGAATGACATTTCGTAATTATTTAGTATTGTTTGCACTTTGTGGAGGAATAGTATTTTGCCTTTCAGATTTTGGACTATCTATGATTTCAGATATATTAATGAGCCATGGATTAAATTCAAGATTTATTGACTCCATTAAAAATTTTGCAACATTTGAAGAATTATCTAATGGACGTAGTCGTATTTGGGAAACAGCAATTTCATTAATTAAGACAGGACCATTTTATGGATATGGAGTTTATGGGGAAAGAAATGCTATTTATAATATTGGAATGAAGTGGGGATATAGTCATAATATCTTTTTGGAAATTCTAGTAGATTTTGGATGGTTGTTCGGTTCAATTATTATTGTTGTTTTGTTTTTTTATTTAGTTCTTTTTTTTAAAAGTTCTAAAGACAAATATGAGAAATTGCTAGTTATTATATTTTTGACAATAGGATTTGAATTGGTACTATCAAATTCAATTTGGTTGCATAGTGGGTTATGGATTCTGATGGGACTTATAGTAAATCATTTTAAATATAAAAGACAAAAACGAGATATATATTTTAGAAATTTTGAGAAGGATAGAAGTAAGCATAAACATTTAATTAGAAAAAAAATTTCAACTTTATAAACAAAGTATATTATTGTTAAATTTTAAAAGATGGAATATGAGAATGCGTTTTAGGTAAAAGAGGGATTTGGAGGTATGCTGTATTTTACTCGTAATTTGAATATTGGGCATTTGTATATTTTGTTGCAAAAGATCAGTTGTTAACTATTATTCAAAAATAAAAAAAGAAGAAATATAATATTTCATAAATGCGTAGTGGAAAGAAAAAATGAATCCATAGAAAATTCCCAGGAAACACCATTGTCTCCTGGGAATTGGGTAAATTAGTTTTTATGCAATTTCAGTACATCTTCAAGTGATAGTCCTAAGAATTTGCAGATATCCTCCACAGAAAATCTGGGATCCTGCAACATTCGTTGGGCAGTTTCGCGAAGAACCTGACTTCGGCCTTCTGCACGTGCATCATCGCACATTTCCTGAACAGCCTGACACATATCAACCATCCTTTCTTTTTCTTTGAACTGTAAGTTCAGACCTGTTATGGAGTTGATCACCCGGGCAGCTTTGAGCTCGAGTGATTGGAAACTGGAGTCTTGTGAGGTGAGTTCACGAAGTTTCCGTTTATCTTTGGCATATTTGATGAAGAGCATGACTTCTCTGAGATTACTTTGGAGTTTATTCAGGTCTTCATCTTTTATCTCGGCAGGTGAGAAGAGATTGATCCGGTAGTCAGGAATCATGGAAAGAATTTCCGGATCCTGTACAGAGAGCATCTCATGAAGACTTCTGGGAGCACCCCATGTGTCAGAACCGAAATATACAACTATAGTTATGACAGGGATAAGTCGATCGCCTTTGTAGAAGCCGGTGAGGTATTCGCCGGATGTGGGTGCCCATTGTCTGACATTTCTGTGTGACTTGGCAGAGTTTTCTACCTGCCCTGCATATTCTAAGGCATCATAGACTATGTTTTTGACTGGCATTGCGAAGTGCTGTTCCGATTGATTTTCAATTCCGAGGAGAAGATAAATCCTGGATTTATCTTTCATTGCAGTGAGTGATTTGAATTCATCCCGGAATTTTTGAATGGGAACTTCTGACTTTTCGGCTCCGTAAGGGACTGTCAGTGCGGTTGTATCCAGTGGCTGCAGTGAGCCAGGATCTATGATGTTTTTTCCTTTGTACAGTAGATGGTTGAATACATCCGCAAAAATGCGATTGTCAGCCATGTAATCTTTGGTGATGGTATCCTTGGTACCCATAGGTTTCACCACCTTTAATCTAGTTATGTAATCAGAGAATTTTATCTTCTGATTCATATAAAGCGTAACATAATTTTTACGCTTTGAAAAGAAAGATTTTGTAAAAATTCAGAGGACAGATTGAGAGGAAATGTAAAGCAATAAAGAGAATAAATGACATAGAACAATTACGTAAAATAATGATTCTGTTATATTGATTGTTCTGTGATTACGATATAAAGATAAACTATAAATATTAATATAAACGAAGGAGAGAACTAAAATGGGAAAATACTTCGGAACAGATGGCTTCCGTGGGGAAGCAGGTGTTTCTTTAACGGCTGATCATGCGTTTAAGATCGGGCGTTTTCTGGGATGGTACTATAATGAGCTTCGAAGAAGAGCCGGGGAGACGGCAGCTGCACGGATCGTGATCGGTAAGGATACCCGTCGTTCCAGCTATATGTTTGAATATTCGCTGGTTGGCGGCCTGGTGGCTTCTGGTGCTGATGCGTATCTTCTTCATGTTACAACTACGCCATCTGTAGCTTATGTGGCCCGTACAGATGGTTTTGACTGTGGCATTATGATTTCAGCCAGTCATAATCCTTACTATGATAATGGAATCAAGCTGATCAATGGTCAGGGTGAAAAAATGGAAGAAGAGACCATTGCACTGGTTGAGGATTATCTGGATGACAGACTGCAGCTTTTTGGTCAGAAATGGCACGAGATTCCGGCTGTAAAAGGGAAAGAGATTGGCAGAACCGTAGATTATGCAGCAGGGCGAAACCGTTACATTGGTTATCTGATTTCTCTTGGAGTGTATTCTTTTAAGGGAATGAAGGTTGGTCTGGATTGTGCAAATGGAAGTGCCTGGAATATAGCAAAAGCTGTTTTTGACGCATTGGGTGCAGAGACATATGTGATCAATGCCCAGCCAGATGGAACGAATATTAATAACAATGCAGGTTCTACTCATATTGAAGGACTGCAGAAACTTGTAGCTGATAATGACCTGGATGTTGGTTTTGCCTATGATGGAGATGCGGATCGCTGTCTTTGTGTGGACGAGAAGGGAAATGTTGTCAGCGGTGATGCCATCCTTTATGTTTATGGCCGTTATATGAAGGAGAGGGGAAAACTTCTGACAAATACAGTTGTTACTACTGTGATGTCCAATTTCGGGCTGTACAGAGCTTTTGATGAAGCTGATATCGGGTATGCGAAAACTGCTGTTGGCGACAAATATGTTTATGAATATATGATGCAGAACGGGTGCCGTCTTGGAGGGGAGCAGTCCGGCCATATTATTTTTTCCAAGTATGCATCGACGGGTGATGGTATTCTTACAAGCCTGAAAATGATGGAAGTTATAATGGCAAAGAAGAAAAAACTCAGCGAGCTTACTGCGGAACTGAAGATTTATCCGCAGGTGCTGGAGAATGTACGAGTTCTTGATAAGGTGGCTGCCCAGGCTGATGAAGATGTGCAGGCAGCAGTGCAGCGGGTCGCAGATGAATTGGGTGATGCAGGCAGGATCCTGGTGAGGGAGTCCGGTACAGAGCCGCTGCTCCGTGTGATGGTTGAAGCTGAGAGTGAGGAACTTTGCAGAAAATATGTGGATCAGGTTGTGGATGTTGTCCGTAGAAAGGGACATGCAGCCGAATAAAAATATGATTTATTTCTGAAGAGAAATGAATTTAGAGTACATGGGTGATAAGAGGAGTATAAAGTTATGTGTGGAATTGTTGGATTTACAGGAAAGCAGCAGGCAGCACCAATTCTTCTGGATGGTCTTTCTAAACTGGAATATAGAGGCTATGATTCGGCGGGTATTGCAGTTCGTGACGGGGAAAAGGATACTGAGGTGATCAAGGCGAAGGGGCGTCTTAGGATTCTTGCGGAAAAAACAAACGGCGGGGAATCTGTTCCGGGTATGTGTGGAATCGGACATACCAGATGGGCAACTCATGGTGAGCCTTCTGAGCGGAATGCGCATCCTCATATTAGTAATGATGGAAATGTGATTGCTGTACATAACGGGATCATTGAGAACTATCAGGAGCTGAAAGAGAAGCTTTTGCGTAAGGGATATTCTTTTTATTCTTCTACGGATACAGAAGTTGCAGTGAATCTTGTAGCTTACTATTACAAAAAATATGGGGAATCTCCGGTTGAAGCAGTTCGTCATGCTATGGTACGCATCAGAGGCTCTTATGCGCTGGCATTGATGTTCCGTGATTATCCGGAAGAGATTTTTGCAGCGCGAAAAGACAGCCCGATGATTCTTGGTGTGGAAGATGGAGAGTCTTATATTGCTTCGGATGTTCCTGCAATTTTGAAATATACAAGAAATGTTTACTATATTGGTAATCAGGAACTGGCTTGCGTGAAGAAAGGAGAAATCACATTTTATAATCTGGACGGCGAGGAGATCGAGAAGGAGCCAAAAGTTATTGAGTGGGATGCAGAGGCTGCGGAGAAGGCAGGATTTGAACATTTCATGATGAAAGAGATTCATGAGCAGCCGAAGGCAGTTGCAGATACATTGAATTCCGTTATCCGTGATGGCAAGCTGGACCTTGCTGAAATCGGACTGGAAGAAGAGGTGATCCGAAGTATCAGCCAGATTTATATTGTGGCCTGCGGCTCTGCTTATCATGTGGGAATGGCTGCGCAGTATGTGATTGAAGATATGGCCGGTCTTCCGGTTCGTGTGGAACTGGCATCAGAGTTCCGTTACCGTAAGCCGCTTCTGGATCCGAATGGACTTGCAGTGATCATCAGTCAGTCCGGTGAGACTGCTGACAGTCTTGCTGCGCTTCGAGAATGCAGGGAAAAAGGAATCCGTACACTGGCGATCGTAAATGTTGTGGGTTCTTCTATTGCCAGAGAAGCGGACAATGTATTTTATACTCTTGCAGGTCCGGAGATTTCTGTTGCTACGACTAAGGCATACAGTACTCAGCTGATCGCAGCATATGTGCTGGCTTTGCAGTTTGCAAAGGTCAGGGGAGAGATTACAGTGGAACAGTGTGATTCTTATGTAAAAGAGCTCCAGACAATTCCGGATAAGATTCAGAAGATCA
>JABLTO010207947.1_pt1 | contig 18202 bp, 12 predicted proteins | sample 7160091 | NCBI WGS metagenome assembly JABLTO01 (sample SAMN14651225, study PRJNA627086) | human gut metagenome | isolation source: feces | host: Homo sapiens
ACACCGTTACAGACAGGAATTAAGGCGATTGACGCCATGATCCCGATTGGCCGTGGTCAGCGTGAGCTGATTATCGGTGACAGACAGACTGGTAAGACAGCCATTGCCCTTGATACGATTATCAACCAGAAAGGACAGGATGTCCTTTGTATCTATGTTGCAATTGGTCAGAAACAGTCGACAGTATCTTCTATTGTACACACACTGGAATCCTTCGGAGCCATGGATTATACAGTTGTTGTTGCAGCAACAGCATCCGAACTTGCACCATTGCAGTATATCGCGCCATATGCGGGCTGTGCGATCGGTGAAGAGTGGATGGAGCAGGGCAAGGATGTCCTCATTGTTTATGATGACTTGACAAAGCATGCTGCTGCTTATCGTACACTTTCCTTGCTTCTCCGCAGACCACCAGGGCGTGAAGCATACCCAGGTGACGTTTTCTACCTGCATTCAAGACTTCTGGAACGTGCTTCCAGACTGTCCGATGATCTGGGCGGCGGTTCATTGACTGCACTTCCGATCATTGAAACACAGGCAGGCGACGTATCTGCGTATATTCCGACGAACGTTATCTCCATCACAGACGGACAGATTTACCTTGAAACAGAAATGTTCAATTCAGGTTTCAGACCAGCGATCAATGCCGGACTTTCTGTCAGCCGAGTTGGTGGTGATGCGCAGATCAAGGCAATGAAGAAGATTGCCGGTCCTATCCGTACAGAGCTTGCTCAGTTCAGAGAGCTGCAGTCCTTCGCACAGTTCGGTTCCGATCTGGATGCGGATACACTGCAGAACCTGGCACAGGGCGAACGTATCCAGCAGATACTGAAACAGCCTCAGTATCAGCCAATGCCGGTTGAGAAGCAGGTTGTTATGATTTATGCCGTTACAAGAAGACATCTGACAGATATTCCTGTAGATCAGGTACTTGACTTTGAAAAGGGTCTGCTTGAATACATGGACAGCAAATGCGATGATGTTCTGGCAGCTATCCGTACAGAAAAGGTACTGACAGAAGATATCGAAGCAGGTCTTGTAAAGGCAATCACAGAGTACAAGAAGGTATTTCTGGAAGAAAATAAGAGGTGATAAAGCATGGCCTCAATGAGAGAAATTAAACGACGCAAAACCAGTATTCAGAGTACGGCTCAGATTACAAAAGCCATGAAACTGGTTTCTACGGTTAAGTTTCAGAAGGCGAAAGTCAAAGCTGAAACCACCCGTCCGTATTTTGACAAGATGTATGAGACAGTGTCTTCTATCCTGTCAAGATCAGGCAATATTCACCATCGTTATCTGATGCAGGGTGAATCTCAGAAAAAGGCAGTTATTGTCATTACGTCCAATCGCGGCCTTGCCGGCGGCTACAACAGTAATGTTGAAAAGGCTGTTACCAGTGTCGGTTTTAATCCTGCAGATGTGCAGCTTTACACAGTAGGTAGTAAAGGACGTGACAATCTCTCCAAAAAAGGTTATGCCGTAGCAAAGGATTACGGCGATGTCATTGAAGCACCAACGTATCGTGCAGCAATGGATATCGGCCGTGATGTGCTGAATGCCTTTTCGTCCGGTGAAGTGGGTGAAATCTGGATGGCCTATACGGTCTTCAAGAATACGATCACTCATATTCCGAAGATGATCCGTCTTCTGCCTGTAGCTGTTCCTGAAGAGGAAACAGCCGAAGAGAAGAAAGACGGACCAATGCTTCTGATGAATTTTGAGCCGGAACCGGAAGAAGTACTGGATGCAGTCATTCCGAAGTATATCAATAGTGTTATTTACGGTGGTATGATGGATGCCGTTGCCTCTGAGAACGGTGCCCGTATGACAGCCATGGATAATGCAACAAGCAATGCAGAGGATATGATTGAGAATCTGACATTAAGCTATAACAGAGCAAGACAGGGTGCGATTACACAGGAAATTACCGAAATCGTATCCGGTGCAGAAGCGCTTAAATAAACAGAAGGGAGTGATAGCAGCATATGGCAGAGCATAGTATTGGCAAAATCACTCAGATTATCGGTGCGGTACTGGATATCAAGTTTGCCGACGGAAATCTTCCTGAGATAAACGATGCCATCCGCATTACCAGAAAAGACAGCTCAACACTTGTTGTTGAAGTTGCTCAGCATCTGGGTGATGATACTGTCCGCTGTATTTCCATGGGACCTACTGATGGTCTTGTGCGTGGTATGGAGGCTATCGCTACAGGCGGCCCTATTACGGTGCCTGTAGGTGAAAAGACACTGGGACGTATTTTCAACGTTCTCGGTGAAGCAATTGATAATAAAGAAGCTCCACAGGCTGAAGAACACCTGCCGATTCATAGAAAACCACCTGCTTTTGAAGATCTGTCTGATGAGCAGGAAATCCTTGAAACAGGTATCAAAGTCGTTGACTTACTTTGCCCTTATCAGAAGGGTGGTAAGATCGGTCTGTTCGGTGGTGCCGGTGTAGGTAAGACCGTCCTGATCCAGGAGCTGATCCGTAATATCGCAACAGAGCACGGCGGCTACTCTGTATTCACAGGTGTAGGCGAGCGTACCCGTGAAGGTAATGACCTTTACACAGAAATGTCTGAATCCGGCGTTATCAACAAGACAACCATGGTATTCGGACAGATGAATGAGCCGCCTGGCTCAAGAATGCGTGTCGGTCTGACAGGACTGACAATGGCAGAACATTTCCGTGATACCGGCAAAGACGTGCTGCTTTTCATTGACAATATTTTCCGTTTTACACAGGCTGGTTCAGAGGTATCTGCTCTGTTGGGCCGTGTACCTAGTGCCGTTGGTTATCAGCCGACACTGCAGACGGAAATGGGTGCGCTTCAGGAGCGTATCACATCTACAAAGACAGGTTCCATCACATCCGTACAGGCTGTATATGTACCTGCCGATGACTTAACAGACCCTGCTCCGGCAACGACATTCACCCATCTGGATGCAACGACGGTACTTTCACGTTCCATCGTTGAGCTGGGTATTTATCCGGCCGTTGATCCGCTGGAATCCACATCACGTATGTTGGATCCGCATATTGTTGGTGAAGAACATTACCGTGTTGCCAGAAGCGTACAGGAGATTCTTCAGCGTTATAAAGAATTACAGGATATTATCGCTATTCTTGGTATGGATGAACTTTCAGAAGAAGATAAGCTGGTTGTATCCAGAGCACGTAAGGTTCAGAGATTCCTGTCCCAGCCTTTCTTCGTAGGCGAACAGTTTACAGGTCTGAAAGGACGTTATGTACCGCTGTCTGAGACAATCCAGGGCTTCAAGGAAATCATTGCAGGTAAATACGATGATATTCCTGAAAGCTATTTCCTGATGGCAGGTAATATTGATGACGTTCTTGCCAAAGTGAAATAAGTCTGGAGGATGAGATATGGAAGCCTTGATGCAGCTGCAGATCATTACACCGGATCATCTGATGTGTGATGAATCTGTCAAAATGGTTGAAATGAGAACTGCGGAAGGCGAGATTGGCGTCCTTCCGGGACATATTCCGGTGACTGTCATGATGGCGCCGGGAGTTACTCATATCACAAAGGCTGACGGAAGTATCCGACATATTGCGATTCATGATGGTTTTGTAGAAATACAGCCAGACAAGGTCAGCATCATGGCGGAAATTGCCGAATGGCCAGAGGAAGTCGATCTGGATAGAGCAAAAGCTGCGCTTTCCCGTGCGAGAGAGCGTATCACTAATCCAGGTCCGGATACGGATATTGCCCGCGCAAGACGTGCATGGGCCCGTGCCGCAGCTCGAATTGAATTACTTACCAGAGAGTGGTAAAATCAGATCCCATATATCACAGATGATGTATGGGATCTTTTTCTTTAACAGAAAAATATAAGATGAAATATATCAAAAAGCTTACGATTTTATTGTTTTTGTGAAAACTTGCGTTATAGTATCGTTATTAATTGGAAAATATGATATACTTCATAGTATTGAGACAATAAGTAAATGGATTAGAGGGCAATATAAGAATCATGGTATTTTTTATAAAACAGGTTATCAAGATGGCCTTTCAGCAAGTCATCCTGCCGATCGTATATAAGTTATATGCGGTAAAACCAATTAAACAGGGAACAATACTTTTGGCTGATGCACATCATGATGAGATACCGTTTAGTTTGCTGGCATTGAAGGCAGCACTGGAGCAGCAGGAAGATTTGCATATAACAGAGATGTATTGGAATAATGAGCATTGTTCGGCAGGCCGGGTACTTCGGAATATGTTTGAATTCATGAAGTTATACGCTGTTTCACAGACGGTTGTGATCTGTGACAACTTTTTGCCGGCAGCATCATGCCGTAAGCGTAAAGGAACAAAGGTTATACAGCTGTGGCATGCCGGTGGTGCGCTGAAGAAGTTTGGTTATGACACGGCGGACGATATTCCGGCCTATTATAAAGGTAATGTTATGGCAAATTGCAACCTGGTCACAGTGAGTGCAAAGCGATGTATTGAACCATTTTCCAGCGCCATGCGGCTGCCGTGTCAAAGAGTCAAAGCAATGGGTATCAGCCGAACAGATCTTTATTTTGATGAGAATTTCAACAGAGAATGTCGGGAACATTTCTTTGAAGAATATCCGGAAGCAAAAGGCAAGAAAATTGTATTGTGGGCGCCGACATTCAGGGGAAATCCGGGAGTGGCCGGTGTCAAAGGACTGAAAGAAATTCAGAGAATCAGTGAAAAACTGAAAGCAACACATTATTTTATTATTAAGCTGCATCCGCATACGCAGGTTCATCTGGCAGGAAGTAACTGTGAGATTCTGACGGAAGAATTATTACCGGCGGCAGATGTCTTGATCACAGACTACTCGTCAATTCTCTTTGATGCGATGATCTACAAGCTTCCTATTGTTCTGTTTGTACCGGATTTGGAAGAATATGTGGACAGCAGGGGATTTTATCTGGATTACAGGGAGATACCGGGGATTCGAGCGCGGAATGAACGGGAATTAATAGAGATATTTACCGATCCATCTATGCTGGATGCTTCGGTTAATGAAGCCTATATGGCTTTTTATAGAAAATATATGGCTGCCTGCGACGGTCATGCAACAGAACGAATTATCAGATATATCAAGAGATATATGTAATGGAATAACAGGAGGAATTATTCAATGGCAAATAATATTTATGGCGTTATTCTTGCCGGAGGCAAGGGAACAAGAATGGGTAATGTAGAGAGACCAAAACAGTTTATGGAAGTTGGTGGGAAGCCGATTATCGTGCATACCATTGAGAAATTTGCAATTCATACAGAATTTGATAAAATTATTATTCTTTCACCAAAGGCCTGGATCTCTCATACCAATGATCTGATTAAGAAATATATCCCAATGAGAGATAAGTTGGTTGTTGTTCAAGGCGGTTCGACGAGAAATGAGACAATCATGAACGGCATTCGTTATATTGAAGAGAACTTTGGTCTGGATGAGGATACAATTATTGTGACACATGATTCAGTTCGCCCATTTGTTACCCATAGAATGATTGAGGAGAATATCCAGGCGGCTATGGCATGCGGTGCTTGCGATACGGTTATTCCTGCAACGGATACAATTGTAGAGAGCAAAGATCATCAGAATATCAGTTGTATTCCAGAGAGATCAACCATGTATCTGGGACAGACCCCTCAGTCATTTAAGGCAAAGAAACTGCGGGATATATACCTGAATATGACAGAAGAAGAAAAGGAAATTCTGACAGATGCCTGCAAGATCATGGTGCTCAAAGGCGAGCAGGTTCGTCTTGTGGAAGGTGATGTGACAAATATCAAGATCACATATCCTTCAGATATCCGTATGGCAGAATCTTTGTTAGGAGGAAAATAGGGTGTTAAATACAGTTTATCAGTTAGTCAGACCTCGCCAGTTTGAAGTTGTTTTTAAAGATATTACCATGGATGACAAACATGTGATTGTTCATCCAACCCATTTATCTATCTGCAATGCAGATCAGCGTTATTATCAGGGACTTCGTGCGGAAGCTGTTCTAAAGAAAAAGCTGCCGATGGCTTTGATCCATGAAGGCATCGGACGGGTAATCTATGACCCGACAGGCCATTTTGAACAGGGAACACTGGTAGTCATGATTCCAAATACACCGGTAGAGCAGGACGAGATCATCGCTGAGAATTATCTGCGCAGCAGTAAGTTCAGAGCCAGTGGCTTTGACGGTTTTATGCAGGAATATGTGAGCATGGAACCGGATCGGCTGGTTGTTTTGCCGGAAGATATCAACCTTTCAGTTGCGGCGTTTACAGAGATTGTCAGTGTCAGCTATCATGCTATCCAGAGATTTCTTCGCTTTTCTCATGAAAGAAGAAATGTCATTGGTGTATGGGGCGATGGCAATCTGGGTTATATTACCTCTTTATTATTGAAGAAACTTTTACCGAATACAAAGGTTTGCGTATTTGGGGTCAATGAGTATAAACTGAACGATTTCTCCTTTGTGGATGATACTTACCTTGTCACGGATATACCGGAAGATCTTCATTTGGATCATGCCTTTGAGTGTGTCGGTGGGGCAGCTGCATCTAAGGCGATTAATCAGATCATTGATTATATCAATCCGGAAGGCACAATCTCTATTATGGGTGTTTCTGAGGATCTTGCACCGATTAATACACGAATGGTCCTTGAGAAAGGACTGCGGATTTTCGGCAGCAGCCGAAGCGGACGTGCAGATTTCCAGGGGTTGATCAATTTGTACAAGGAACATCCGGAGGTTGTCAATCATCTGGAAAAGATTGTGGGTGCAGAGATCAAAGTCAGAAGTATTGCAGATATGACAAGGGCATTTGAATCGGATATTCATAAGATTATGGGTAAAACCGTTATGATATGGGATAATTAGCAATGAAGAAGGTATTGAAGAAGATTTATGATGTTTTGCCAAATGGCATAAAAAAACTTTACTGGCAGACCAGGAAAAAGGTCGGTCAGATACTGATGTTTCGTATTGTATTTCCGTTGGGATACAAACACTACATTAAAGGGAAGAAGATTAAAAGGAAAAAAGCAGTTTTTGTGGAAGTTCGTTTTGATGAGATTACAGACAGTTTCCGGCTTGTCTATGATCGCATGAAGGCGGATGGTTTTGATGTTCATGAGCAGTTTATTGAGAATATTAAACCGGGAAAGTGGGGATATATTAAGCGGTGTCTGAGAATGCTTGAAGACATTTCCGATGCTCATTATGTATTTCTGAATGACGCATGCAATGTGACCAGTTGTATTCCGCTGCGCAAAGGAACAAAAATTTATCAGTTGTGGCATGCCTGCGGTGCATTTAAGAAATTCGGCATGAGTACGGCAGAGCTTATTTTTGGTGACAACAGAAAGTCTCTGGAGAAATATCCAAATTACGGCAATCTGTCTTACGTGACAGTCAGCAGTCCGGAAGTGATCTGGGCTTATGAAGAGGCCATGAATCTGAAGGACACAAAGACACAGGTTGTGGCAACAGGTGTCAGCCGTACGGATGTTTTTTATGATCAGCATTTTATTGAACAGTCTAAAGCGGCTGTCTATTCGGTATGCCCGGCTGCGGAGAATAAGAAGATCATTCTTTATGCACCGACATTCAGAGGCCGGGTAGCTAAGGCTGAGAGCCCGGATTGTTTGGATATTCCTGCAATGAAGCGTGCATTGGGAGATGAATATGTATTATTGATCAAGCATCATCCGTTTGTCAAACAGCCGCCGGTTGTACCGGAGGATTGTGCGGATTTTGCCATGGATGTGACAAAGAGCCTGGAGATTGATCAGCTATTATGCGCCAGTGATGTATGCGTTTCAGACTACTCATCGTTGATTTTTGAATATTCATTATTTGAAAGGCCGATGATTTTCTTTGCGTACGATTTGGATGATTATTTTGACTGGCGCGGCTTTTATTATAATTATGATGAATTGACACCGGGGCCGGTTGTGAAAGAGACAGAAGAAATCATTGACTATATCAGACATTTGGATGCACGATTTGATCAGGCTCAGGTTCATGCTTTTAAAGAAAAATTTATGTCATCATGTGATGGCCATGCAACAGATCGAATTATGGCGTTAGTATATGCAGAAACAAGGAATAAAAGGAAGTGAAAGTATAGATGGTAGAAACAGAAGTAAAGAGAAATAAAAAGATTTGGGTTTTTAATGCAGGAGATGCTTTTTCAGGAAATCCTAAATGGCTTTTTTTATATATCGTTAATCACAGGAAAGATATTACCCCGTATTGGCTTTGCTATAAAGAAAATATGGTTTCATATATGAAAGAAAGGGGATACAAAGCGTATCTTTTTAACTCATCGGAAGGGAAAGTAATTGAACGTCAGGCTGGAATATATGTTGTTAATCAGGTAAAGGAAGTTATTCAGGATGAATTAAAGGGTGTAACAATATTAAATCTTTGGCATGGTGTAGGTTGTAAGTCCATTGAGCGAAAGGTTAATTTTGGGTTTTTAAATGAACGAATTGCCAAGAAATATATTAAAAATAACTACTACTATAAAAATTATCAATTGTTTCTGGTAACGTCACCATTGATGGAAAAACATTTCAAAGAGCAATGCGGTATAGATGATGATAAGGTTATCAGGGCGGGGTATCCGTGCTGTATTCACAATGAAGCGGCAAATAGTTTTGACCACGATGTTTTAAAACGGCAGGGACTTCCGGAGAACACGAAAATTGTTGTTTATAGTCCGACTTACAGAGATGCTTCGGCTACAGAATTTTTTGGAAAAGCAATTCAGGACATGGATCGACTTGTTGAGGTTTTAGAAAAGAATGGAATGCTTCTTATTTTTAAGATGCATCCGCAGATGATGAAAGACCGAAAATACAATGAGGCTATGGAAAGATATAAAGAGTGCAATAGATTGATGTTTTGGGATAATCAGGATGATATTTATGAGGTCTTTGACCAGATAGATATTGCAATTATTGATTATTCATCAATCTTTTATGATATGCTGGCGGGTGGTGTTAAGCATTTTATCAGATATATGTTTGATATTGATGATAAAAATAATTTGCGAGATTTCGTGTTTGATGTGAAAGAAATGACCTGTGGTTATGATTGTAATAATTTTGATGAATTACTTGATGCATTAGACCATAGTGATGCTTGTTTGCAGGAAGATGAAACCCGTAAGAGGGAGATTTATGATCTTTTTTGGGAGTATGCAAAATCAGCTGGAAATGAAGAGATTGTTGAAGCAGCATTGAATTTTGAACCAAATCCTGTTGATTTGCCAACTGTGTACAGCTTTGATATTTTTGATACACTGATTAAGAGAAAAGCTCTGAAACCAGCCAGTGTGTTCTATTATGTTCAGGACATGCTGGCACAGGATGAAATCAGATTTCCGAATTTGCTGTTAAATGATTATGCAAGAATACGAATGCAATGTGAGGCAAATGTGCGTGAATGGTATAAGAAAACCCTGTTTATGCGTGAGGGAGATCGCCTGGAAATTACTCTGGATGAAATTTACGAGCGAATGCAGAACGTATATTTATTATCAGATGAACAGATTGCAAGAATGAAAGAATTGGAGCAGCAGACTGAAATCGAACAGTGTATTCCGTATCCTGAGCATATAGATGTATTAAAACAACATTTGGCAAATGGAGAAAAGGTTCTTTTGATTAGTGATATGTATTTGCCAAAAGAAACGATTATAAAGATGCTTGAGAAAGCAGATCCTATTTTGACGACTGTACCACTGTATTTGTCAAGTGAGTATGGTGTGCAAAAGACAACCAAAAAGTTATTTCTTGAAGCTTATAAGGATATGGATTATATTTATGGTGAGTGGATTCATTATGGGGATAGTCCGGTTGCAGATTGTAAGAAACCATCAGAATTGGGAATAGCAACGATTAATCACACAGTACCTGCCTTGAATGAATATGAACAATTATTAGTGGATCAGCTTCAGTCTTACGATGCATATTTGGCGGCAGCTGCTATGGCGCGATATAGAGAGGAATATAAAGACGAAATAGAGGATGAAGAGGGACCGAAAATCTTTGCCTATGCTTATGCTTCGCTTTATTTTGTTCCATATATTAACTGGGCCATTAAAGATGCTGTTCGAAGAGGGACCAAATGTCTATACTTTATATCAAGAGATGGTTACCATTTAAAAAGAATTGCGGATGCGCTCATTGAGGTTAAAGGGTATCCGATCAAGACAAAATATATTTATGGCTCAAGAAAAGCATGGCGCATACCTTCTTTTGTCAATGAAATTGACGATGAGTTTTTCTCAGAATTTGGCAATTTTGCGAATATTAAAAAGTATGACAGTTTGTTAAAGGCAATGGATATTACAGAAGAGGACTTTATAAGAATTTTTCCAGAATTGGAGTATTTGAAATCTTCAGGAAGAATATCCAAAGGATTGCTCAAACAGTTGAGATTGAAGTTTTCTGAATCAGATGAGTATAGACATTATATTATTGAGAAAGCGGCGGAAGAACGAAAACTGGTTAGAGCATATCTTCAGCAGGAGATTAATTTTAATGAATCGTTTGCTTTTGTGGAATATTGGGGACGAGGATATACTCAAGATTGTTTGACAAGACTTTTAGATGATGCAGCGGGACATGAAGTACCGGATCCATGTTATTATGCAAGAAGCATTTATGGAACGGACGGACGATCTATCAGATATAACTATACAACGAATACAGGATCACTAATTTTTATAGAGGCCTTGTTTGCCAATTTGGATTACAGAAGTGTTCCGGGATATGTAGAAAAAAATGGACGAATTGAGCCAATTATCTTGCCTTGTGATAATGATATGGTTATGCAGAAGGCATTTGAAGAAAATTTTGTCCGTTTTGCAAAAGACTTTTATGGACAGCCGCTTCAAGATGAAGATCGGTTTGAACGTGAAATCTTTAATTTTGCAATGGATTACTATCGGGATTATGCTGATACACCGATTATGGTAAAGAACATAGCTCATTTAAAGGATTCTGTAGAACAATATGGAGCTGCCGCTGAATTTGCACCTCAGATTACTTTTGGTAGAGTTGTGGGAAGATTCTTTAAAAAGGATTATTTTTATACGAAATCAAGAAAAATGTCTTTGGCAAGATCGAATCCAATTTACCAGAAAGGGTATATATGGTATAAGGATACGTTTAAAAAGACTAATACATTTAAAAATATAAGAAAACTGATGAAAAAAAGGAAGTAAATAAAATGAAAAAAATATCAGTGGTCGTGTCCGTATATAATGAGGAATTATCGCTGAACAAATTCTACCAGGTAACTGAAAAGATTCTTGAAAGTTGTGCTTGGGATTATGAAATGATTTTTGTCAATGATGGGAGTGTTGACAGGAGTATAGAAATTTTAAAAGAATTTGCAGCAATAAATTCAAAGGTGAAAGTTGTTAATTTTTCACGTAATTTTGGACATGAAGCAGCTATGATTGCCGGTATTGATTATTCGACGGGGGATGGCATTGTATGTATGGATGCTGATTTACAGCATCCTCCACAGTGCATTCCAGATATTATCCAAAAGTTTGAGGATGGGTATGAGGTTGTTTCTATGATACGAACTCAAAATGAGGATGCAGGTTTTATTAAGAGATTTACGTCAGCTGCATTTTATAAGGTGTTGAATATGTTGTCACCTGTCAAATTCGAAGATAATTCATCTGATTTTTTTGCTTTGAGCAATTCTGTTGCAGAAGTACTGAGAAATGATTATCGAGAAAAGATTCGCTATTTAAGGGGATATGTTCAAAGTGTTGGATTTGAGAAGACGACACTTGAATTTTCAGCAGGTAAAAGAACTGCTGGTGAAAGTAAATACAATATAAAAAAATTGATTAAGTTTTCCATTAATGCCTTATGTAGCTTTTCTGATTTACCATTGAAGCTGGGAATATATTCAGGCTGTGGGGTTGCTTTCTTAGGTTTTATTCTGATGGTTTATACAATTATCAATAAATTTATTAATCATGTACCGGCAGGCTATTCAACAATTATAGTCGTTTTATGTTTTATGTTTGCTGTGACATTAATAGTGATTGGGATTATTGGGGAATATATTGCGATATTGTTTGCCGAGGTAAAAGACCGTCCTATTTATATTGTACGAGAAGTTATAAATGATAATAAAGATAATTAAAGAAGGAGGGAAAGAAGCAATGGTGAAAAAAGAATTAAAAAAATTCGTGGTATTGTTGCTGGTATTGGGAATGATGTTGTCTGGAACTCAGACAGTGTGGGCTACAGAGGTGACTAATTCAAATGAGAATAATAAAACTCCAGTAGTTGCAGCAGAGACAGAGACAGAAACAGAGACAGAGACAGAAACTGAGACAGAAACAGAGACAGAAACAGAGACAGAAACAGAGACAGAAACAGAAACAGAAACAGAGACAGAGACAGAAACTGAGACAGAGACAGAGACAGAAACAGAACAAAAAAATGGCTGGTTCGAAAATGAAAAAGGTGAAAAAAGCTATTATATTGATGATAAGCCAGTTGTAGGAAGTAAAACAATTAAGGCTGAGGATGGTAAGGCATACGAGTATTATTTTGATAAAAATGGCGTTATGCAAACTGGTCTTCAGAAAATTGAAGACAATAATGGCGAGACACAGGTATATTGCTATGATGTTGATGGTAAAAAGATTTTTGGTGAATATAAATGCATTCTAAATGATAAAAAGTGGCATTACTTTGATGTGAAAACAGGTATTATGGTAACCGGCTTTGCGACAATCCCAGTAAAAAGTGGTGGAACAAAACGAGTCTATTATGATAATAGTGGAGCAATGGTGTATGGGGAGTATAAGTGCAATGATAATAAATGGCATTACTTTAATACAGCATCAGGTAGGATGGTAACAGGTTTCGCAACAATACCGGTAAAGAGCGGCGGCAAGAAAAAAGTTTATTACGATAATAATGGAGCGATGGTATATGGGTGGGTAAGTACTGGTGGAACTAATTATTATTGTGATTTAAAGTCTGGTGCGCTCAAGTATACGTTTAAAAAACAAAATGGATATTATTTGGCATATAATAATCGCGGTGAATTAGTAAAAGATTTACGTTCTGATTTTGGTAATCAGTCTAGTTATGTAATAAAAGTCAATACATCAACCAATACGATTACTGTTTATGCTAAATTTAAAGACGGTACATATACAATGCCATTGGTTGCATTTATTTGTTCCTGTGGTGCACCTAGTACACCGACTCCGCTAGGAACATATTATACATCTGATAGATGGAGATGGTTAAGAATGATGGGACCAAGTTGGGGGCAATGGGTAACTCAGATAAAAGGAGATTATTTATTCCATTCTGTATATTATAATTCAAAAAATAATAATAATAATTTGAGTGTAAAGGCATACAATAAATTGGGAACAGCGTGCTCACATGGCTGTGTGCGTCTTAAAGCAGGAGATGCAAAATGGATTTATGATAATTGTAAATTACAGACGAAAATAGTAATTTATAAAGGCGCATCATCTACAGATCCATTGGGTAAACCAACTGCGTACAAATTATCGTCTAGTCATACATGGGATCCGACAGACCCTAATATGGCTTATAAATGTAAACAACATGGGTGTCATTAGTTGTTTTATGCGAGACTGGTTGTAAGGCCGGTCTCGCTTACGTTATTCTATAAGGAGCAGTACTATAAATGATAGAGAAAACTATAAAAAAAAATAATGTTTCTACACAAAGATACTATAGTATATATACGGTGCTGTTTGCTATATTGGCTATCCTGGTATACAGTTATTATATTATAAACGGCAAATCTTTTGTATATTGCGATGTAAATCAGGGAGGCGATGGTTTAGTTCAGCATTTTAACGCTTTTGTGTATTATGGTAAATATTTACGCGGAATAGTAAAAAATCTGTTGTTTGAGCATCAACTTGAAATACCTATGTGGGATTTAAGTATTGGTTATGGGCAGGATATAATTTCAACATTAAGTTATTATGTTATTGGAGATCCGTTCGCTTTTCTTTCAATTTTTTTCCCTGTAGCTAAAGCAGAATATGGATATTCTTTTTTGATTCTCCTGAGAATATATTTTGCAGGTATAGCTTTTTCGGTTTATTGTCGTTATAGAAAAAAGGATTCCTTGTATACATTAGTAGGAGCCTTTATTTATGCATTTTCATATTATACGTTGTGTATTGCAGTTCTGCACCCATATTTTATGTTGCCGGCAGTTTATTTGCCATTGTTGTTGATGGGAGCAGACAAGGTACTGCGTAAAGAAGGAGATTGCTTTTTTATAGCAATGGTTGCTCTTGCAGGAATTTCAAATTTTTACTTTTTCTTTATGTTGTGTATTATGGTGGTCATTTATGTTGTATTTAACTATTTTAATTTGTTCGGGAAAATTCGAATAAGGGAATTTGGTTATTGGTTTGTTCGATTTTTTATAGATGCGATTTTAGGCGTTGGTATGGCAGCTGTGTTATTACTTCCATCAATTATTAATATTTTATCTTCGTCAAGAATATCGGTGAAAAATTATATTCCAGTAATTTATGAATTGAAATATTATTTAAATCTGATGCCATCTTTTGTTAGTGGTGGTGGTGATTATTATGTACATATGGGATATACAGCACTGAGTTTTATAGCAGTGCTTATACTTTTTATGCACCGCAAAGAAAAGAAAGAATATAAGTATTTATGTGCAGGGTTCCTTTTATTAGTATTATTTTTAATATTTCCGTTTTTTGGACACTTATTTAATGGGCTTTCTTATGTTACGAATCGATGGATATGGGCACTGGCTTTTTGCGTTTCTTATATTACAGTGACAGTTTTGCCGTTGATGGGAAGAATAAATCGCAAAGAATGGCTGATTTTGTTTTGTGCGGCAATTATTATGGGTGGCTTTGTTATAGGGGTAGATGTGGTTCGGACAAAGAAGAACATGTGGGCTGTTTATGGAATAATTGCTGTGTTGGTGATTTTGTATGGAATGGCATACTGCGGCAAACAAAAGTTTTTAGCAGATATATGTGTGGCAATTGTAATGGTATCTGTAAGTATAAATGCACTTTATTTGTATTCACCGACAGAAGGTAATTATTTGGAAAATTTTTCCAACAGAGGAGAGGCGTATCGTCAATTAACCCAAAAGGCACCAGAATATTTACTGAAGGAGTTAAATGATACAGAATTATATAGATTTGATACATTAGGCTTTGACACTGGGAAAATTAAGAGAAATTCAGCGATGCAGTTAAATATGTATGGTACTGCATACTATTTTAGTGCTACGAACGGAACAATTTCGAAGTTTATATCAGATTTGTATATTAATACACCTTTGGAAAATAGTTATAATAATTTAAATGGACGCAGTTGGCTGGATGCCATAACTGCTGTTAAATATTTTATTATACCAAAAGAGAAACAGAATTTATTGTCATATGGATATAATCATAAAGTTATAGAAAATAAAGAAAATGCAGTTTATACATCTAAAAATAGTCTGCCATTTGGTTTTACGTCTTCCGTGATTATGAGTCAGGATGAGTTTGAAAAAATGGATGTTTTGGAGAAGCAGCAGGCACTGCTACAGGGGATTGTTCTTGATGGGGATAATATCAGCGATTCAGATGCAGCATTGGAATTCAGCGATGTATCAGTGACTCCTCAAATTGTCAGTGCGGATGGTGTTGAGTGGAAAGATGGAAAGTTCATAGTTAACAAGAAAAATGGAGCAGTTACGGTATCCTTTAATGGCATGAGCAATTCGGAACTGTATGTTGTCTGGGAGAGATTGAATTATAAAGGTATTAATCCGTATAGTTTGTATGATGAAGATAAGTTGAATGGGATGTCTGTTTATGTCAGAAATAATTTGAAAAGGAAATATCAGTACTGGAAAGAACCGAGTACGGCTAATGTTACAGCAAGTGCGAAGGAACGGGAATCAAAGACAACCATTTATACAGATAAGAATCCGTATTATTGCGGACATCATAATTTTATCTGTAATTTAGGGTATTCAAAAGACATAAGAAATACGCTTACGCTAACTTTTGATAAAATTGGTGTTTACTCATATGATGATATGAAAGTTGTTAATCAGCCGATGGATCATTTTGATTCATATTGCAGCCAATTAAAAGAAAATGTACTGGAAGATATTGAATTGGAAACGAATTCAATTAGTGGACAGATATCTTTGGACGAGAGTAAAGCATTATGTATTGCAATACCTTATAGTAGTGGATGGTCCGCTAAAATTGATGGCAAAGACACACAAATACTCTGTGCGGATGATATGTTTATTGGATTGATGTTATCACCTGGAAAACATCAGATTGAGTTGAGATATATGAGTCCGTATTTAAGAGAGGGAGTTGTGTTATCTTGTATAAGTTGTGTAGTATTCATCTTTTTGCTCGTAAGACACAGGAAAAAATATAAAGACAGAAATTAAAATCTTATGACATTTCAGAATGAAAACGTTGTATAATTGTAAGAAATTGAGGAGTATTTAAGAGGAGGGTAAAAGATGAAACAGCAAAATATAATAAAAAAAGCAATGGCTTTTCTGCTTGTATTTTGTTTAGTGGCAGTGGAATATGGTAATTGTGCTTATGCAGAAACCATAAGTGAAACCAATGAGTTCGCTGAAAAGCAGCAGGAAAATACAAATGAGAAATCATCAACAGACGAAGTAGCAACGACGGAAGAGGAGAGTACAGAAAAGAGCATAGCAGTAGAATCGAATTCTGAAACAGAAACAATGGTACAAACAGAAGAGACAGTTAGTAAAAAACATGAAATTACCGGCTTTGTTTCATTAGATGATTCAGAACGGACAATAACATGTTCATATAGCGATAAGCCAGCAGAAACGGAGTTGTTGGATGAATTGCCATCTACGTTAAAGGTTTATTTGGATTACGGAACTGAGATTCAGGAAATCCCTGTTACTTGGCGATGTGCAGGTGATTTTGATAGTACTGCTTTTTTCTATTATGAATATGATCCTATTTGGGATAATGAAAAATATGAATTATCTACAAATGAAAGTATGCCATATATTGGAGTTCAACTTTATACAATATCAACTTTGAGTATTACCAATAATGACAATGAGACAATTATCTATGATTATCTTGTGAATAACATGGGGCTTAATACAGCAGCAGCAGCAGGAATATTAGCAAATATTTACTGTGAATCCAGCTTTAATCCTAATATATATAGCAGTGATGGAACAAGTTATGGTATTTGTCAGTGGCGTGATGCTTCGGATGTGAAGCGGTTTACTGCACTAAAAAATTATACTGAAAATTGGCAGACATTAGAAGGACAGTTGGAGTATTTACATTATGAATTGACAACAGATTATCCAGGCTTGATGAATAGACTAAGAAGTGTAAATAATAATGCAGAGGGCGCTTATCAGGCGGCATATGATTGGTGCTATAATTTTGAAGTGCCGGCAAATACGAAAAATGTTGCAGTCTCAAGAGGAAATTTAGCTCGGGATACTTATTGGCCATATTATTCTGGATTTAACGATATAGAGAAGGATGATATATCTATTTCAGGAGCAACGGTACCACATCAGATGAAGAAAGGGACTTCTTTTGATGTCAGAGGTTCTATTACATCTAAGTACATATTAACTTCAGTGACAGTTGGTGTTTATGATTGTGATGATGTGATGCAAATAGGCCAGACTGTAGAACCTAATTCAACAAATTATGATTTGAGAAGAATAGATACAAGTCTTAAATTTGGAAGTCTGGAATCAGGTGGATATCGTTATAGGGTAGTAGCACGGACGGGCAGGAGTGTAACAACGCTTGTAGATAGCGCATTTATGGTACTGAGTAATGGAAGAACGGTAGCAGACGGAACATACTATATAGAAAGTATGAAGAACAACGGATATGGACTGAATGTAAGCGGAAACAGCAATGCCTCTGGAGCCAATGTGGTCCTTGGAGCGAAGAGCAGTTCAAACTACATGAAGTATGTATTCAGCTACCAGAGCAACGGTTACTATAAGATCAAAAATGCCGCATCGGGCCAGTATCTGGGAGTAACAGGTCAAAAATCAGCATCAGGAAGCAATGTGGAGCAGGCCTCCGGCAGATGATACGGAGAAA
>JABLTO010019170.1_pt1 | contig 18188 bp, 15 predicted proteins | sample 7160091 | NCBI WGS metagenome assembly JABLTO01 (sample SAMN14651225, study PRJNA627086) | human gut metagenome | isolation source: feces | host: Homo sapiens
AGATCCGGGAACTGGAGCAGCCTGCCGGCAAGGAAGTAAGCACTCCCGTGACGGAGACTGTCACAACAGCAAAGTCGCAGAAAAAGAAAGCGCACAGCATGGAACGCTGAGGAGGGATCCGAATGGACGAAAAGAAATTTGCGGTCATGCTGACCGACACACAGGAAATCAAAACGCTGGAATGTGATCCTCAGGAAGAACTTTTTGAGATTGCCCGCGGCACCATTGGCTGTGAATGGATCGAGCTGGTGGAGGTTGAGCCGCTGGCCAAGGATGGATATCTGATGCTGATCGACGAGGAAGGCAAGCTCAAAAAGGGACCGGTCTCGATCAACTGTCTTGCCAGTGATCTGTATGGTGCAAATCGTCACGGAGACGCAATCGTCGGGAACGTGATGATCGTCCGGGCAGAAGATGAGCGGCTTACTCTTCTGACAAAGGACGAAGCGAATGCACTCGCTGCCGACATGGAGGCAAAACGCGATCAGGCTGTAGAGAAAATCTCCGCTGCCTTCGGGCTGAAACCCATCGTAAAGCCTGAGCTTGAAATCGTGGACTTGTCCCGACGACAGAGTTGCAGGAAGAACAGCATGGAGCGATAATGATGATGACGGAAGAAAACAACTGGGTGGTTCACCAGTCATTCAGAACCACAGAAGCCGAGGACGAGCTCATCCGTCAGAAAATGAAAGTTTTCGGAATCAGAAAGAAGTCGTTACTGTTCCGCGCAATGGTTCTCAACGGATACCTGCTGAAGCTGGATCTCCCGGAGATCAGAGAGCTGATCCGGCTGATGAAGAACCTGACAAACAACGTGAATCAAATGGCGAAGAGTCTGCACGAACAGGGTTCCATTTACGAGACCGAGATCGATGATGTCAAGCAAAGGCTTGATCAAACCTGGGACATTCTCAGAGAAATCCTCTCGAGATTGGAGCAGTCAGAGAAATAGGAGGTAAAGAAAATGATGACGCGCACACTGAGATTCATTGAAAAAATGATGTTGTTGGAGGAACTCACATATTTGAAATGAAACAGAAAATTTACCTTGTGGTCGACAGCTAAAACGCTCATCCTTTCACAGATGGAGCCACCCACTTGGTTTCTTGCCACCGCAGAAATCCTCGTGATTATATGGAGATCAAGTCGATTTGCGATTGCGGAAAATGCTTCCCACGCAACATAGGGAATCATCATGCAACGATTTGAAGCAAATCTGCAAACCGCTTCAGGTGCCATGTGGCTCGCTCATCATCAATGGCATCGCCCATGGCTGCACATCGAAAGCCCCCATTGACAGCAGCTTCCACGCCTGCATGCGCATCCTCCACTACAATGCATTCTGAAGGGTCGAGCTTGAGTAAGCTTGCAGCCAACAGAAATACTTCCGGGTCCGGCTTAGAACGTAAAATACAGTTACCGTCTGCAACTGCATCAAAGAAAGTTGACAGGCCGATCCTGTCCAGAATAAATGGAGCGTTTTTACTCGATGAGCCTATAGCCAGCTTTATTCCACTTGTTTTCAGCACATCCAAGGTATTTCTCACATCCTCTGCAAGATCAGATGTCGACATCTGAGCCAGCAAAGAACGATAGATCATATTCTTTTTTTCAGCAAAAGCAATTTTTTCCTCTTCTGTATAGACTTTTGTGCCCCTTGCCAGAATGATCTCTAAACTTTCCATACGGCTGACACCACGAAGGAGATTGTTCCTTTCCCTGTCAAAAGGTATGGCCATGCATTCGGCCAATGCTTTCCATGCCAGATAATGATATTCATCGGTTGAGCAGATCACTCCGTCCAAGTCAAAAATGATACCTCGTAGCTTTTTCATATTGATCCTTCCTTCTTCGTATGGCGCGTTCAACTCATTGCTTCAAGCATTCAAAGCTCCTTCGCTCCCCAAATCCCGGCAAAGGGATCCACCGGGCTGACTCCTCGAAACTCACTTTCTCCCACCAGCTTGTTCACAAAGGCACTCACACAGAAGCGGTTGTTGCTGTAGCAGTTCACATAGGTAGAGATATACGGTGCATCCACCAGATGATACGGGTTGGCAAAGGACACCAGCAGGGTGGGGATGTCCCGCACATACCAGGGCGCGTTGGCCGCCATGAGCGTGATCCATTCCAGCCGCCGCGTGGTGTTGTTGGAGCCGGTGGCAACGTTGGCAGCAATGATCGACAGGTCAAATTTGCCTTTCATGGCCTGCACACCATCGGTGAAGATCTCGCCCTGTTCAAGGGTGGCTTCGTCGTAAACATGAACCGTGAAGCCCCGCTTCTCCAACTCGTCCTTCAACCGTCCGCCGACGGTCTCGTTGTCTCCGAATGCGCCGCTGCCATGCTCGCCAAGGATCGTCAGCCGCACACGAGGCATGCGTTCCGGGCTGACGGGAAGGAGTTGCTGCGTGTCCTTCACCAATGTAACGGAGGCATCCGCGCACGCCTGCGCCCATGCTTCGTGCTGGGGGCAGGACAGCACCGACAGCCCCTCCCGCGAAGGAACCAGCTCCCCTCGGCGCTTCTTTTGCGGCAGACGCAGGGAAGCCTTTGCCGCCAGCACCCGTGTCACCGCCTCGTCCAGCCGCCCCTGGGTGATCTCGCCCGTGCGAAGGCCCTCTCGGATGGCGGCATAGTCCTCCTCCGCATCCTTGGTGAACAGGATCATGTCCGCGCCGCCCGCGATGGCCAACCGCAGACACTCGCTGCGGGGACGCATGGCGGAGAATCCCAGCATGGGCGTGGCATCCGTGACGATGAGCCCCTGATAGTTCAGGTCGCCCCGAAGCACCTCCGTCATCAGTACCCGGCTGATGGAGGCAGGGAGCATATCCTGCACGGCTGTCCCGGGGTGCTTTTCCAGCACCAAAGCAGGCTGGAGGATGTGCCCCACCATCAGCGTCATGGCACCGCCCTTGATCAGGGCTTTGTACACATGGCCGTAGGTCTGCCGCCATTGGTCGGCGCTCAGACTGTTCACCGTGGGCGTCAGGTGCTGATCCCGCTCATCCACGCCGTCACCGGGGAAGTGCTTGATGCAGTACGCCATGTCTGCACAGGAAACCTTCATGCCGCGAATGTAGCCGCTCGCCATGCGCAGGACGGTCTCTGCGTCGCTGCCATAGGTGCGGACGTTGGTGATGGGGTTGCGCCAATTGTTGTCGATGTCCACGATGGGGGCAAAGGCCCAATTGCAGCCTAGCGCGGTGCCTTCTCTCCCACAGACCTCGCCAAGGCGCTCCGCCATGGTCACGTCAGAGGTGGCCGCAATCTCCATCTGCTTGCCGAAGTGCGTCCCTTCGACAGCTACGCCATTGCCGCCGCTTTCCAGATTGGCTGCGATCAGCATGGGCAGCCTTGAGCCTTCCTGCAAAACGCGGTTTGCTTCGAGCAGTTCTTTGGCAGGAGCCGCACGGTGCATCCATGCCCCCGGTTGATGCTTCTTTACCATTTGCCGCAGCGTTTCCGGCTTATTATCCACGCTGGTAAGGCAGAATAGCTGTCCGATCTTCTCCTCCTGGGTCATGCCTGCAAGGGTCGATGCTACCCATGCATTATCCTCCCGGATCAAATACCATGGGGCTCCGTGCAGATCGATCATCGTTGCTGCTCCCTCCCATAATCAGTCATAGTGCTTGGATAGATGAAAGCCGGGAAGAGCGCTCTGCCCTTCCCGGTCATTTGCGTGAAATGAGGCTTACCGCTGCGTCCATGCGTTGGCATTGACCTGGCTCAGGAAGTTCTGGATGTCGCCAGCCATGAAACCAGAGCGGTCGAAGGTCACGATGGGCGTGCCGTTTTCGATGACGCCCTCCAGCAGCTGCAGATCGTCAAAGGCCGTGAAGAACAGGTAGAACGCATCCTCCGCATCGGTCATGGCACAGGTGATATGAACATCGCCAAAGGGCATGGTGTAGTCGTATTCCTGCACCTTGGTGTACTGGGCGGGGATCTCGACCTGGACGGCCTCCGCCGTCTTTTCCACAGTGCCGGTAGCCATGGTCATGAAGTGGGCGGCCATGTCGATCCAGTACTGGGTGTTGTTTTTCTCGGAGCCAACGCCGAAGCCGTGGCCGACCTTGGCAAAGGTGTGCTCCTCCACCAGAACCTTGCCGCGGAAGGCATCAGCCATGTAATGATTGTTGTGTCCAATCAAGGTATCATTTTCCCCAACGCCGAAGAACATAGCCGGAGGATTCGGATTGTCTGTCGCATAAGAACCGGCGTCCAACCCTTCAACTTCCATCACAGGCAGCAGGTCATCCGCGGCGTAATCAGCGTACAGAGCAATTGTCTCATCAATGACACCAAGGTTTCCGTTGGCAGATGCGCCATACATGATCAACGCTACGTCAAGATCAGCGTTCACCTGATCCACTTCGTCCGGTACATAATCCTGGTCATACTTGGTTGGCTGAATTTCACCATACAAGTTATAAATCTGTCCGCAAATCGTACCGCCGCCGCCCGAGAATCCCACGGCCGCCATGCAGTTCATGCCACCCAGGCCGTAGTCTTCCGCATGATACCGGATGTAACGAATCGCACGCTGCAAGTCCATCCAGATGTCTTCGGGAGCGTAGGGCACCACACGGCGCTGGAGCACATAGCAGTTGAAACCCAGTTTGCCAAAACGCTGGGCGATCGGCCAGCCTTCACCCGAATTGTTGCGCTCGGAGTAGCCGCCGCCTGCGATGATGATCAGATTGCCCTTGGCTTCCTCCTGATTATCCAGCAGATAGGGCGTCAGGAAAGGCACGAAATCCGCGTTATCGTAAGAGTCCACGGTAAATTCCAGAGAAGAGGGGTCTTCCTCAATGGTTGGGATATCCTCGCCCCAAATGTACCAGATGGAATCTTCCAGCGGCTGGGCCTGCACCAGCGCTTCACGGGCGGCGATGGTGTCATCCACCATCTTCTTCTGCACGTCGGCCAGGTTTGCGGCGTCCAGCTTGGCCATGCCGTTGGCCAGGGAGCAGTAGGTCTCCCAGGACTCCTGAGTGAAGGTGGTGGGCAGGTTGCGCACCAGCTTGTAGTTGTAGACCTCGGTCTCGATGGCATCCTTGTAGTAGGCCGCGTCGGTCACGGCGGTCTCGACCTTGCGGAGCGGCACATCGTTGACGGCACCCTCAGCCATGGCAGCGGACGAGCCGGCCAGCATGAGGCCCGCCATCACACCAGCGGTCAGCTTACGGAAGAAATGGTTCATAGAGCTTCCTCCTTTTTCTCAGCGCCTTTGCGCTTTCATATCTGATATGTTACGGGAAGCGGCTGTGAAATGATAGAAGGATAGTGACCTGGATTGGTAGGAAACTGACATATGCGCCGTTCTTCCTCGGGCACAGAAAAGGCCGCTGCCCGTTTCCGGACAGCGACCCGAGGTATTATGATTGATGTGACGCGGTGCTGTTAACGCTGCACCGGCACCCACGCAGCAGGATCGATGAGTTCCCACATCTTGGGAGCATCTTCCTTGAAGTAGCCAACGCTATCGTAGGTCACATCAGCAACGTGGCCGTTGATGAGGATGCCCTCGACCATGATCATGTCGCCCCAGCCGAAGAAGGTGTACAACACCTTGCTTTGGTCGGCGTTGGTGTAGGCAGTCACGGTGGTGGTGCCGATGGGGAACCAGTTGATCACCAGATCCTGCATCATGACATATTCTTCGGGAATCTCGCCCTCGTAATTGACCTCGGACAGACCCATGACCTTCTGCATGTACATATCAGCAGTGGGGATCCAGGACATGGAGCTGGTGCCCGCGTTGCCGGCGCCGAAGCCGTGGCCGTTCTGGGCATAGACGTGGACTTCGGGGTTGTTGCCAGGGATCTCGCGCATCTGCTGGAACATGGCCCAGCAGTTGTCGTAACCATTCATGCCGCCGATGCCATCATCTGCACCGACAGCAGTGAAGATGTGGGGAATGTTGGGGTTTTCGGTTTCCAGTACGCGGCCGCTGTAGATGGGCATGGCCACGTTCAGGTCGCTGTTCACGGCGTCGATCTCATCGCAGACATAGTCCTTATCGAACTGGTCGGGGGTGATGTCACCGTAGAACTTTTCCATCAGGGTGCAGATGTTGCCCGCACCACCGGAGAAGCCAGCCGCGCCCAACAGCGTGCCTTCCAGATCAAGACCCCACTCTGCGGCATGGTATTTGATATAACGGATGGAGCGCTGCAGATCCATGACGATGTCTTCGTTGTTGTAGGGCTCAACGCGACGCTGGAGGATGAAGCAGTTGTAACCCAAATCAAAGAAGGCAGGGGAGACCTTGTACGCTTCGTTGGGATTGCTTCGGGTGGTATTGCCGCCACCGGACAGGATGATCAGCGTGCCCTTGGCCTGGCTCTGGTCAGCCACCAGATAAGGCACCAGGAAGGGGCGGAAATCTGCATTGTCGTAGGAGGTCAGGGAGAAGCCGTCCTGCACGTTCTCGGTAGTCACAGGCATGTCCTCGCCCCAGATGTAGAGCACCTGACCGTTGATGCCCTCGAAGGGCTTCACCTGATGCTGGCTCAGAGCCTCGATAGCTTCCTTGGCAGTCACCAGTTGCGCTTTGTTAGCATCGGTGAGAGCTTCGGGATCCATGGATTCCAGCACATTGGACGCGGTTTGGGCGGCATCCCAGGCATCCTTCTCGTACAATGTGGGGAAGTTGCGCACCATCTTGTAGTTATAGATGCCAGCTGTCCACAGATCCTTGTAGTAGTTGGGATCAGATTCATCCGTCGTGACATTCTGGAAAGGCACATCGTTGTACACGGTCGCTTCGGCAGATGCAAAGCTGCACATGCCCAGAAGCATGACCAGCGCCATGGCGAAGGACAGCGCCTTGGTAAAGGTTTTCTTCATAGAGATTCCTCCTTGCAAATTCAGGCAGACGCTCCTGCCGCCGCTCCTGCGTGATGGCCATCTCTGCGGGAGCAGCAGCGCTTGCACCACCCGTTTGTCCATAGCTTAACGATTCGCGGGACAAAAAGATAGAAGCATCCTGATACAAAATCGAACGATAATGACATTTGAACACAACCCGTAGCGGGATGATTCCCCCTCTCTATAGAAAACACCCTGCCTCCGTTGGGTAGCAGGGCGCAGAGGGGAGAAAACAGTTGTCGGTATCACTCCACAGGCGTCCATGCGTTCGGATCGGCCAGAGCCCACATCTTGGGCGCGTCCTCGGTGAAGAAGCCAACGCTGTCGAAGGTCACACCCGCAACGCTGTCACCCACCAGAATGCCCTCCACTTGGATAGTGTCGCCCCAACTGCTGAAGGCAAGGAAGAACTTGCTGTGGTCGCTGTTGACATACACATCCACGGGAACATCGCCAACGTCCTTGGGGAACCAGGTGACGAGCACGGTCTGCTTCATGGTGTATTCAGCGGGGATAGTCTCGTACTTCTGCTTTTTCAGCAGATTGTGCTGAATGTACAGATCAGCGGCTTCCATCCAGGTCGTGGAGCTGGTGCCCTCGGTGCCGGGGCCGAAGCCGTGAACGACGTTGCCGAAAATGTGCAGCTCGGGATGCAGGCCAAGCTCATAGGCCCACTTGAACATGGCGATGCTGTTCTCAAAGCCCATGGAATCCGCTTCGCCGATGGCAATGAACAGATGGGGAACGTTGGGATTTTCGGTTTCCAGGGCACGGGCGCTGTAAATGGGCATGGCGATCTGCATGTCGCTGTTGACCGCGTCGATCTCGTCGCAGACATAGTCCGTGTCGAACTGATCGGGAGTGATGTCGCCATAGAACTTCTGGATGACGGTGCAGACATTACCGCCGCCGCCGGAGAAGCCCGCCGCGCCGATCACGTCCAGACCGCCCAGCCCCATTTCCTCGCCGTGGAATTTTACATAGCGAATGGCGCGCTGGAGATCCATGGCGATCTCATCCGCGCCGTAGGGCGCCACGCGACGATGCAGCACAAAGCAGTTGTAGCCCAGCTCCACAAAACCGGGAGCCACATCCTGGGCTTCCGTGCCGCGCAGATAGTTGCCGCCGCCGGAGATCAGGATCAGGTTGCCTTTGGCCTGGCTGGGATCCTCCATCAGATAGGGGATCAGGAAAGGCCGGAAGTCAGCATTGTCCTGGCCCTCGGCGGTAAACTGGCTCTCCACATCCGCCGTCAGGATGGGCATATCCTCGCCCCAGATGAACAGCGCTTCCTCAGCGTAGGGGATGACCTGAACCAGCTTCTCACGGGCCTGCTTGGCGTTCAGGATGACCTGCTTGTCTTCATCGGTCAGCGCCGAGGAGTCCATTCTGTCCAGGTTGACACAGGCATCGCGATAGGCGTCCCAGTCGGCCTTGACATACATGGTAGTGAAATTGCGGATCATCTTGTAATTGTACAGCTCGGCCTCCCACAGGGCCGCATAGTAGCCGGGGTCGTTTTCCTCCAGCTCGACTGTCTTGCAGGGTACGTCGTTGATGGCGGCCTCCGCCGAGGCGAAGCTGCACATGCCCAGAAGCATGACCAGCGCTAGGGTGAAGGTCAGGATGCCGGTAAGCGTTTTTTTCATGATAGTCCCTCCTTGCAGATTGCAGCCGACCGCCACGATGCTGCACACAAGTCATGGCCAGCTCCTTGCGCGCGCCCCGTGGAAATCGGCTCTTTGCTACCAACATAACAATCTGCCGCCCGGAAGGATAGACACATCATGACGCAAAATCGAACGATAATGACATTTGCGTACAAATCCGCAAAACAGCGCCTCCTCCGAACCAAGCGGAGAAGGCGCTGTTGACTGGTATGACCAGTATGCTTCACTTGCTCTTGACGTTTTTTCGAAAAGCAACGGGGGTCTCGTTCGTGAAGCGCTTGAAGATGCGGATGAAGTAGGAATAATTGTCAAAGCCGCACAGGATAGCCACGTCGGCCACGGAGATGTTCGTTTCCGTCAGGTAGCGCACCGCAAGGGCGATTCGCTTGGCCGTGATGTATTGCAGGACGGGGCAGCCCACTTCCTTCTTGAACAGGCGCATGATGTACTGGGCGTTGAGATGCAGGACCTCCGCGATGTCGGCAATGGCGATGTCCTCGGTCAGGTGCTCGGTGATGTAGTCGATGACCTGCGCCACATAGGGGTTGGAGGACGCGCTGCCCTCGGCATCCATGGGCTTGAGGGCAGGCTCTGCCGGGATGACGCGGCTCTGCCTGTCGGCCAGGCGCTTGACCACCTCGCCCAGGGTCTCGTTCAGCTGATCGTAGTCCACGGGCTTGAGGATGTAATCACAGCTGCCTAGTTGCATGGCGGCGCGCAGGTAGGAATATTCGTCATGGCAGGTGACGAATATGCACTCGGTCCTGGGGTAGTAGGCCTTTACCCACTCAAACAGGTCAAGACCTGAGCCTTGTGGCATTTCGATGTCACACAGCATCAGCGCAACAGGATTGGAAAGAAAGATCGCCTGCGCTTGTGCCATGGAGCGGGCTGACAACGGCACCTCAAAGCCGAAGCTGCTCCAGTCGATTCTGCTGACCAGCGCGTTGACGGCAAAGACCTCATCGTCCACGATCAATACGTTCATCTTTTTCCTCCGCCAAAACCTACTATTTATTATGATACAAAAACCCACCAGAAAATCAAGGGCTTTTATCGTACGATAATGACTTCTTTTTGTACGATCCTGCCAATCGGCTTGACAAGCGGCCTGTTCTGCCGGATGATAAGCAGAATGAAGGGGGGGCCTCCATGAAGAAGCGTACACATCATTATTCACTTGCCCTGCGGCTTTTCTCCAGCGTGATCCTGGGGATGCTGGCGCTGAATATCCTGACGATCTACAGCACGCAGCGGCTGGGCGAATCTGCGGAGGAAAATATCCTGCGGGAATACCGTCAGGTGCAGGTGCTTTATGCCAACGAAGTGGAACGGGAAATGAGCGAGGCTCAAGGCAGGATCACGGACGTGAGCAACGCCTACATGACTGCTATGGCCGTGAGCGGCGCAGCCATGCAGGATGAGCGGCAGTATGAGGCACTCCGCTGCCGCACCGAGCTGATCATCGCCATGCGGAGCTGGCAGATGTGGTTTCCCATGACCACGGGCTACTATGTTTATGGCCGGGATGTCAATGTGCTGCTGTTTCAGGGCGACGGTATGCCCAGCCAGCAGTGGTTCAGCAGCCACCTCAAGGGCGAGGCTGCGCCCGACATTACCCAAGCTACCGGCTGGCAGCTGCTGGACACACCCACGGGGCGCATCCTGCTGTTCAACATGGATCGCCGCAACAGCAGCCACGGCACATGGATCAATGTGGAAAAGCTGTGGCGTACTCTGGAGCTGAACAACACGGATGCTGAACACGTTTACAGCATCATCAGGAGCGATGAGCCCGCTCCCGATGGAATCTGTATCGATGTGCCCATTGGTAAGACGGGCTACATCCTCCGTCAGACCCTCCCGCAAAGCGCCACGGCCCTGCCGCAAAGCGTGTCTCTGCTGCAATTCCTTTCCTATTCGATGCTGCTCGTTCTGCCAGTCAGCTGGTTTTCCCTGCGCCGATTGGTTTTCCAGCCGCTCAAGGCGTTGACGAAGGCCATTTATCAGATCAACGAGGGCAATACCGATTACCGCATCCCCGAAACGGCCACCACCAGCGAGTTTAATCAGCTCAACCATGAATTCAACCGCTCCATCGAAATGATCGCGCAGACACGGATGCAGGTATACGAATCCCAATTGGAGAACGAGCGCACCCGCATCAATTACCTGACCCAGCAGATGCAGCCTCATTTCGTGCTCAACACGCTGAATCTAGTCTATTCCATGGAGCCCTCCCAATACAAGCTGATGCAGCGCACTATCCAATGCCTGGCCCGCTACTTCCGCTATGTGGCCCATGTGAGCGAGCCCCTTGTCCCCATCGAGGCCGAGCTGGAGCATGTGAAGAACTATTTCAATCTCCAGCAGATCCGCTATCCAGACAACTTCGATTACGACGTGGCGTGCCCGGCGGAGCTGATGGAGAAGCTCATCCCGCCCATCGTGATCCAGACCTTTGCGGAAAACGCCATCAAGCACAGCCTGACCATCGGGGAGCAGAACCGAGTGGATGTGCACATCGACCAGGCGGAGGACGGTCGCATCCACATCCTGATTCACGATTCGGGCACGGGCTACCCCCAGGAGGTGCTGGAGAAGATACGCACCTTCCAGCAGACCCGTGTCAAGCAAGAAGGGCTTGGGCTAGGTATCCAGAATACTATCGAGCGTATCAGCCTGATCTATGACAGCGGTACCGATCTGCGGTTCAGCAACGCAGCGGAGGGCGGGGCGCAGGTGGACATCTATCTGCCGGAGCGGGAAAACCCCCGCCATCATGAGAAGTCATAAATGGAAGATTTGCGGTCATTATCCTTCTATCTATCCATAGCAGATTTCAGTATGATATAGCCATCAACCCTACCAAGAGAAAGGAAGGTCTCTATGAGAAAACTGTTGTCTTTGCTGCTTGCCCTTACCATGGTATTCGGACTGTGCTCCATTGCTCAGGCCGAGGAGCCCTATGAGGTCGTCATCGAGACGGTGACCTTCGGCGCGGAATACGCCGACATCCCCGCCATCGAGGAGGCCATCAATGCCATCACCGTTCCCGCCATCAACGTGACCGTAAAGATTCTGAACGTGGGCATTCCCCAGCACGCCCAGAAGATCAGCATGATGATCGCGGGCGGCGAAAAGGCCGACCTGGTCATGGCCGGTCTGACCCTGCCCATGGCGAACATGGCCGCCGACGGCATGCTGATGCCCCTTGACGAGCTGGTGGAGACCAGCGGTGCCGGCATCAAAGCCCTCTTCGGCGATCAGCTGAACGCCGGTAATCTGGGCGGCGTGCTGTACGCCATCCCCGCCGACGCTTACACCGCGCAGTCCGGCGGCTTCATCTACAACAAGCAGATGGCCGACGAGCTGGGCATCACCGTGCCCAATCCCGTGACCGTGGAAGAGCTGGAGACCATTTACGCCACGGTCAAAGAAAAGAAGCCGGAGGTGATCGGCACCTCCTTCGGCAACGGCGAGACCTCCAACCTCCTGTACGACTACAACATGGAGACCTACGGCAGCAACATGTATGCCTATGGCGCTACCTTCAATCAGTTTGAAAGCACCGACATTGTCAACGTGTATACCTCGGAGCAGTACCGCGACTATGTGCTGCGCCACAAGGACTGGGTTGCCAAGGGCATTGCCGCCTCCGATTCCATGACCAGCGGCGTGCTGCCCAATGAGTTGATGGCTGCCGGCCAGATGTTTGGCATGACCACCAACTATTCTCCCCTGGAAGCGCCCACCCAGCAGGTCAACTACACCTTCCCCATCGGTATGGCGGAGATCACCAAGGCCGTCAATTCCACCAGCGGCCTGCAGGAGCGCATGTGGGGCATCCCTGTCACCTGCGCCAATCCTCAAAAAGCCATGGAGTTCCTGAACCTGATGTTCACCAATGCCGATGTGGCCAACCTGCTCTCCAGCGGCATCGAGGGCCTGAACTACAAGCAGGTGGGCGGCGGCATCGTCACCTATGCCGATGGCGTGGATCCTGCGGCTCCCGGCTATGCCCGCGTGTTCTCCCGCTTCGGCGATCAGATGAAGATCTTCCAATGGGAGCCCGCCACCGCTGACTTCTATACCGAGCTGGAGGCCTACAACAAGACCGCGATGAACTCCCTCACCATGGGCTACTCCTTCAACAGCGAGAGCGTTGCCACCGAGGTTGCGGCTGTGAACGCCGTGATCGCCCAGTACGCCCCTGCCCTCGAGTGCGGCATGGTGGACGATGTGGACGCCGCTCTGGCTACCTTCAACGAGCAGCTGGAGAATGCCGGCATCACCCGCATCATCGAAGAGAACCGGCGTCAGCTCGCCGAGTGGATGGCACAGTAACCCTTAATGGACATCTGCGAAAGGGGCATCGAAAGATGCCCCTTTCGTCAAAAATACGCTCAACAGGAGGAACAAGGCTATGCAGGCCACCATCAAAAAAAATAAGCCGGGGAGAAGAAAGCGGCAGGTCAGGAAATTCCTGCCCTTCTACCTGATGGCTCTGCCCGGGATCATTTACCTGATCATCAACAACTATATGCCGCTGGTCGGCCTGCAGGTGGCCTTCAAGCGCTTCAATTACGGCAAGGGCCTTTGGGGGAGCGACTGGAACGGCCTGCAAAACTTCGAGTTCCTCTTTTCCTCCAACAGCGCCGAGCGCATCATCCGCAACACCCTGCTTTACAACATCGCCTTCATCCTGCTGGGCATCGTTGTGGGCGTGGCCGTGGCCGTGCTGCTCAACGAGGTGCGGCAGAAGCGGGCGCTCAAGACCTATCAAACGGGCATCCTGCTCCCTTATCTGATGTCCATGGTCATCATCTCCTACCTTGCCTATGTGTTCCTCAGCACCAACACGGGCGTGGTCAACGGCCTGATCCGCCGCCTTGGGGGGGAGAACATCAACTGGTACAACTCGCCCCAATACTGGCCGGGACTACTGATCTTCATCAACCTGTGGAAGAACCTGGGCTTCAACATGATCCTGTATTACTCCTCCATCGTGGGTTTCAGCCAGGACTATTACGAGGCCGCGGAGCTGGACGGGGCCACCAAGTGGCAGCAGATTACCCGCATCACCCTGCCCCTGCTGCGCCCCACCATCATCACCCTGCTGATCCTACAATTGGGACAGATCTTCCGTTCGGACTTCGGCCTGTTCTATCAGGTGCCCATGAATCAGGGCGCGCTGTTTGAAGTGACCGACACCATCGACACCTTCGTTTACCGTGCGCTGCTTAAAACGCCCAACATCGGTATGTCCTCCGCCGCAGGCTTCATCCAGTCGGTGGTCGGGTTTGTCTTTATCCTTGCGGCCAACGGCGTTATCCGCAAGCTGAGCCCCAGCGATTCGCTGTTTTGAGAGGAGGCATATCCATGAATTATCATCGCGGCATTTCAAGATTATCCCATGTGGTCATGGTGGTGCTGAGTCTGGCGGCGATTCTGCCCTTTGTTCTGCTGGTGATCGCTTCCTTCACGGACAACGCTGTAGCTGTGTCCGAGGGCTTCTCCTTCTGGCCGACCAAGTGGTCCACCGATGCCTATGAATACATCGTCAATGAGCGGGCCACCTTGCTTCGGGCCTACGGCATCACCATTCTGGTAACGCTCATCGGTACGTCGGTCGGCCTGATGATCTCCACCATGCTGGCCTACACCCTGTCCAACGACGAGCTGCCCGGCCGCAAGGTGCTGACCTTCTTCGTGGTGCTGACCATGCTGTTCAACGGCGGTCTGGTGCCCACCTACCTGATCTACACCAACGTGTTCCACATCAAGGACACCCTGCTGGCGCTGATCGTACCCTCCCTGCTCATGAGCGGCTTCAACGTGGTGCTCATCCGCAATTACTTTGCCACAGGCGTGCCGAAGTCGCTCTATGAGGCTGCGCGCATCGACGGTGCAGGGGAGATCTACATCTTCGCACGCATCGCCCTGCCTCTTTCGAAGCCCATCCTGGCCACGGTGGGTCTGCTCATGGGCATCGCCTACTGGAACGACTGGCAGAACGGCTTGTACTACCTCAATGATACCAAGCTGTACAGCATCCAAAACATCCTGAACCGCATCAACGAGAATATCTCCTTCATTGCCAGCAACAGCACCTCCGGCGTGAAGATCGCCGACCTGCCCACCAACACCATCCGTATGGCCATCGCCGTGGTGGGTATCCTGCCCATCGTGTGCATCTACCCCTTCTTCCAGGAATACTTCGTCAAGGGCATTGCCGTGGGCGCGGTGAAGGAATGAGCCTTCGTCCCTGATCGACTGAATCACACAGGAGGATAAACGTGAAGAAGCTTGCTTTCAACCCCTATCTCCCCGAATGGGAGCATATCCCCGACGGCGAGCCCCGGGTGTTCGGGGATCGAGTCTACATCTATGGTAGCCACGACGAGGACGGCGGCGACGAGTTCTGCCTGCTGGACTATGTGTGCTGGAGCGCACCTGTCGACGACCTGGGCAATTGGCGCTGTGAGGGCGTGATCTACCGCAAGGAGCAGGAGCCCCTTCAGCAGGACAAGAACATCCCAGGTATTCCCAGTCGCATGGCCGCAGGGCTGCCCCACCTGATCTTTGCTCCAGACGTGGTGCAGGGCAAGGATGGCCGCTACTATCTCTACTATTCCATGGACTTTTCCAATGTCATCTCCGTGGCTGTGTGCGACACCCCCGGCGGACAGTATGAGTTCCTTGCCCATGTGGAACGCGCCGACGGGACCCGCCCCAAGGACATTCAATGGTTTGACCCTGGCGTGCTGTGCGACGAATCCGGCGTGTACCTGTACATGGGCTCTGCGCCCGAGGTGCGCTTCCCAGAAATGGGCGACCACCTGATCCCCGGCGGCATGGGAATCCGTCTGGCGGACGACATGCACACCATCATCGGCGAGCCCTTCATATGTGCCAACGGCATTGAGACCTGCAAGGGCACATCCTACGAGGCACACCCCTTCTTCGAGGCCTCCAGCATGCGCCACTACGGCGACTGGTACTACCACATCTACTCCAGCCTCCAGGGCCACGAGCTGTGCTACGGCATGGGCAGATCCCCCGAGGGACCTTTTACCTACTGCGGCGTGCTGGTCTCCAATGCCGACATCGGGCGTGACGGGAATACCCATGCGCAGAACCACATTGGCAACAACCACGGCAGCATTGCGCGTATCGGGGAGAAATACTACATCTTCTGGCATCGCCACACCCACGGCGGGCAATTTTCCCGCCAGGGCTGTGCCGACGAGCTGATCATGAACCCTGACGGCACCTTTGCTCAGGCCGAAATTACCAGCTGCGGCCTGAACAACGCCCCTCTGCCAGCAAATCAGGCTTATCGCGCAACCATCGCCTGCTGTCTGCTGGGCCCGGGACAGCCGGACGTCAGCGAGCTGCCCCTGCATCCGCAGAACGGCCCGGACAGCATCATTCCTTATCACACGGGCGAGAAGGATGAAGCTGCCCACGATGGCTACTTCACCTGGATCGAGAACCTTCGTCCGGGTGCGGTGTTCGGCTACAAATACCTTGATTTTGCGCCCCCCTGCATCCGCCTGACCATGACCCTGCGCGGAACGGGCTGCGTCCGGCTTCATCTGGACAGCGCCAACGGGCCTGCGCTGGCAGAAGCGGCGGTTTCATCCGATACGTGGGCAAAAGTCCACGTGAGCATTCCGGAGATCAGCGGTGTACACGCAGTTTACTTCACCGTCGGCGGTACAGAAAAAGACCAGCTGGCCTGCGCCGATCTCGGCTTTTCCGATGGAGCTGACTGACGGCGTCATGCAAGCGGGCATACAGAGCAGCGAAAGGATGTATCTCATGCACATTTCTTATGTATCCGTAGGCGCGACCGGCCATGTGCTGGCGTCCCTGCCGCTGGTGACCGAGCTGGTCAAGCGCGGCATCCGCGTTACTTACTTTACCTCCGAGAACTTCCGCGCCATGGTGGAGGCCACGGGCGCAGCATTCAGTCCTGTTGATACCGTCCTGACGGATCAGGGCAAGGCCGACAAGGACGTTGCGAAAAACATGGATGCCGAGCTGCCCCTGCGTTTCCTGTCTGAGGGCGCGGCCGCTGTGGAGCAGATATTGGCGGTCATGCGTCAGGATATGCCTCATGCCGTTATCAGCGATACGCTGGCCATCTCGGGCCGCCTGGCCGCCAGCGCACTGAAGCTCCCTTTGATCCAGATGTACACCAGCTATGCCTCCAACGATTTCTTCGATGTATCGGCCAGCCTGCCTAAGGTGCCCGATACCGATCCCGCCCGTGTGGCTGCAAGCAAGCTGGCCGACGAGCTTTCTGCCAAGTACGGTGTTGAGCATCTCGGCATGCGCGAGATCTTCGGCGGCTCGAAGTGCGGCCTGAACATCGTCACCGTGCAGAAGGATTTCCAGCCCGCCGGAGACACCTTCGACGACACCTTCGTCTTTGCGGGTGCGCAGATCGCCAAGCGCATCGGCTCCGCCTGGACGCCGCCGCAAAACGACCTGCCTCTGGTGTATTCCTCTCTGGGCACGCTGTTCAACAATTGGCCGGAGTTTTACATCATGCTGGGTCAAGCCGTGAAGGGCCTGCCTGTCAACGTGGTGGCATCCATCGGGAGCAACATTCAGCCGGAGGAGCTGGGCGAGCTTCCCGCTAACATGCAGGTGCAGGCCTTCCTGCCCCAATTGGAGATACTGGAGCATGCCTCCCTGTTCCTGACCCACGCGGGCATCGGCTCCGTCATGGAAGCGGTCTATTACGGCGTACCCATGCTGGCCATGCCGCAAATGGGCGAGCAGGTGCTGACCGCCATGCGGATGCAGGAGCTGGGCCTTGGCGAAGCGGTCATCGACAAGCGTCAGGTCACGGTGGAGCTGCTGCGCGACCGCATCCAGCACATGCTCGGCAGCAAGGAGCTGCTCGGCCATGTGCAGGCCATGCGTGACAAAATGCTCTCCGGCGACTCTCCTACGACCGCCGCCCAGCGGGTCATTGACTACGCAGCTCAGTATTGAGGGAGAAATGAAATATGAAAGCAATCATTCTGGCTGCCGGTTATGCCACACGGCTTTACCCCTTGACGAAGGATTGGCCCAAGGCGCTGCTCAACGTGGGCAAAAAAACGATCATGGATCGGCTGACCGAGCAGATTCTCGCCATCGATGCCATTGACGAGGTGCATGTGGTGACCAACCACAAATTCGGGGAGGTGTTTCGGTCCTGGGCTGGCTCTGCCGCCGAGAACTGGCCTCAGGTGAAGTTCAAGGTGTGGGACGACGGCACGCTGAGCAATGAGACGCGCCTGGGTGCGCTGGGCGATATACAATATGTGATCGACCACGCCAAGCTGGACGACGATGTGCTCATCACCGCATCCGATACCTTCTGCACCTTTGACTGGAAGAAATTCTATGTTGATTTTCAGTCCCATGGCCGGGATCTGCTGCTGTCTCACGAGGAAAAGACGCTGGAGGAATGCAAGCGCTTTGCCGTGGCCCTTCTGGATGACGAGGGACGGGTGCTGGACCTGGCGGAAAAGCCGGAGCATCCCAAGAGCAAAACCGCACTGACTCCCTTCATGCTGCTTGCAAGGCTGATGCTTGGCCTGGCTGCGTTCATCTCTTCTATTGCCTCAGCGG
>JABLTO010085190.1_pt1 | contig 18113 bp, 16 predicted proteins | sample 7160091 | NCBI WGS metagenome assembly JABLTO01 (sample SAMN14651225, study PRJNA627086) | human gut metagenome | isolation source: feces | host: Homo sapiens
TAGAAAATATAAATAAAAATATTTTACTAAATTACCAACAGGTATCGTCAAAAATAGAGTATAATTATAAATATGAATTTAATGTAAGTAAGAATATTTTGTCTTTACTTATTTCTTATGCTTATTATTTGAGTGATAGTGATAAAGAAGCAACTAGATATTTTGAAACAATTAATATTGATTTAAAGACTGGTGAAGTTTTAAATACTGATGATGTTTTAAATAAGTTTCATTTAACAAAAAAAAGGGTTAATGATTATTTAGGTGTTAAATTTTATAGTATGTATACAGATTTAATTAATCATAAATATTTTACAAAAAGACAGTGTGACTATAATTGTTTCTTGAAAAATAGGCAAATATCTAATAATTATTTAAATGGGTTAAGTTTATATATTGAAGATGGTTCTTTGTTTGGATATAAGTTTTTTAATACTTATTCAATATATAATGAACAAGATTATTTTAAAGTGGATGATTATAAGTTTATTATTAAAAGATAATGTGTTATAATATTCCTATGTTATTTAGAAAGGAAAAGATGTATGAAGTATTTTATGTTATTGGCTACAACTTGTGTTGATGATGTTACATCATGTTGTAGTGATTATGGTATCGCAACATATTTACATATTATTAAGGAAGCACTTAATCTTATCCGTTTCATTGTAGCTGCTATTTTGATTATCATGCTAGCTATTGATTTTGCTAAAATGGTTATTAATCCGGTAGATAATCCAAATAAGGATAAGTTTAAAAGTATTAGAAATAAAGTTTTATCAGCTGTAATTGTTTTCTTTATTCCAACTATTGTTAGCGTATTACTTTCAACTATTCCTGATTCTGTTAGCGATATATATGGTTGTTGGAATTCAGCCGATGAAATATTTAATACAATGCAAGAAAAAACATCAAATGGTGGACAAACACAGAAAAATACAAATGGTACTGTTGTTAAAGACAATAAGGATTATTCTACAAAAGAATACAATAGACATTATTCAGATTCTAGCTCTAGTTCTAATGCTAGTGCTAGTGGTCAATCTATCGCAGCTTATGCACAAGAATTTGTTGGTAACAGATATGTATATGGAGGTACTTGGAATGGAGAAAAACCATATACTCCAACTGATTGTTCAGGATTTGTTCAAGGAATTTATAAACATTTTGGAATATCATTACCACGTACTTGTACGCCTCAATCAGAACAAGGAACTGTAGTAGATTCATTAAGTAATGCTCAACCAGGTGATTTGATTTTTTACGGTGATAGATCTGGGATAAGCCATGTTGCTATGTATATAGGAAATAATCAAGTTGTTCATGCATCGAATAGTCGAGATGGTGTGAAAATATCATCTGCAAATTATCGTACTCCCCTTGCTATAAGAAGATATATTTAGGAAGATTATTGATATCTTTCTTTTTCTTTGCAATTATTGTATAATCAAAAAAAAGAGGTGTTTTTATGGATATAATAGTAAAACCAGAAAAAGATTTAGAAGAATATATTAAACTAGGAATAAAGACTTTTTTATTACCTTTAAGAGACTTTTCTGTTGAATATAGTAAGTATTATTCTCTAGAAGAAATAAAAAAAGTAAGAGAAAAATATCCTAAAATAGAATTATTTATCAGTATCAATAAAAATATTATGAATGAAGAGATCGATTCTTTAAGAGATATTTTAATAGAACTTGATAATTTAAATATTAAAGGAATTTTCTTTTATGATTCAGCCTTAATTAGATTAATGAAAAAACTTAAGTTAAATATTTCTCTTGTATGGGCTCAAACTCATATGGTTACTAATTATAATAGTTGTAATTACTACTATGATAATGGAGTAGAGTATGCTCTTCTTTCTAAAGAATTAAGACTTGATGAAGTAAAAGAAATTATTTCTAAAGCTAGGACTAAATCTATTATAGAATTAATTACAAAACCATCGATTGCTTTTTCAAAAAGACATTTAGTTGCAAATTATTATACAAATGTTGGTGAAGAGGTAAAAGATGAAGTTACTATTAATGAAAAGATTAGTGATACAGATTTAATTGTTAAAGAAAATAAAGATGGTTCTACTTTTATAAAAAACAGTATTTTAAATGGATTTACTATTCTTGATGAACTTATGGTTACAGATTTAAGTTATATCTTGATTAAAGAAGATTACATTGATCATGATTTATTTATAAAAATTATTACTAATTTAGTTTATTATCTTAATAATTATAAAGAAATGAATACTTTAGAAAAAGAAAAATTTATTAAAAATCAAGAAGAATTACTTGGTAACGATGCAGGTTTCTTCTTTAGAAAAATGATTTATAAGGTGAAGTAAGATGAAAGATATAGAATTATTAGCTCCAGCTGGAGATTTAGAACGTTTAAAGGTTAATTTATTATATGGTGCTGATGCAGTTTATTTTGGTGGTGAAAAATATGGAATGCGTGCTAATGCTGTTAATTTTACTTTACCTGAAATAAAAGAAGCTTGTTTATTTGCTCATAACCTTTCTAAAAAAGTGTATTTAACTCTTAATATAGTTTTTCATAACGAAGATTTAGATGGTCTATATGAATATATCAAAGATGTAGTTAATTGTGGAATTGATGCTTTTATTATTAGTGATCCGTCTTTAATTCCATATTTAAAAAGAAATTATCCTAATGTTGAAGTGCATTTATCTACTCAAAACTCTACTACTAATTATGAATCAGTAGAATTCTTTAAAGAACAATGTGTGGATAGAGTCGTACTAGCAAGAGAACTTCATAAGAATCAAATTAAAGAAATTATCGACAAAACGGGAATAGATATCGAAGTGTTTATTCATGGAGCAATGTGTACATGTATGTCTGGAAGATGTGCTTTATCAAACTATATTACTAATAGAGATGCTAATCGTGGTGGGTGTGCTCAAGTATGTAGATTTAATTTTAATTTGCCAGATAATAAAATGTTTACAATGGCCACCAAAGATTTAAATATGTCCGAGTATATTCCTGATTTAATTGATATAGGTGTAAAGAGTTTAAAAATAGAAGGTAGAATGAGATCTATTTATTATCTAGCAACAGTAGTGGGGGCTTATCGTAAAATAATAGATGCTTATAAGGAAAATAAATTAACAAATGAATTGTTAAAAAGTCAACAAAAGATATTATCAAAAGTTTCTAATAGAGAAAATTCAACTCAATATTTTATGAAGGAAGCATCATATCTTGATCAGTATTACACTGGAAGAAGTGAAGCTTCTAATCAAGATTATTTAGGACAAGTAATTGAATATAAAAATAATCTAGTTAAGATTTATGAAAGAAATTATTTTAAAGTAGGAGATACAGTTGAGTTATTTACACCACATGGTGATGCTATTACTTTTAAAGTAGAAAAGTTATTTGATTGTGATAAAAATGAAATTGATATTGCAAGACATCCAGATAACATTTATTATATTTACTTAGAAACGGATATTAAAATAGAAGAATATTCTATGATTAGATTAATAGAAAAGAGTGGTTTTGATGACTAGTCTTGAAAAAGCAAAGAAAAACTTTTTAGAAATAGAAAACCATTTATCTAGTTTTGCTTGTAAAAGTAGTGAAGCTATTAGACTAAAAGTGGAAAAAGATGATATTAGAACCCCATTTTTTAGAGATATTGATAGAATAATTCATTCTTTAAGTTATACAAGATATATGGATAAAACCCAGGTTTATTCATTTAAGGAAAATGATCATATTAGTAAGAGAATGGTTCATGTTCAACTTGTTTCTAAAATAGCAAGGACGATAGGAAGAGCTTTAAAACTTAATGAGGATTTAATTGAAGCAATCGCACTTTCTCATGATTTAGGACATACACCACTTGGTCATGCTGGAGAAGCTATGCTAAATAAAATATCTTTAAGAGAATTAGGTGAATATTTTGCTCATAATATTCAAGGTGTAAGAAGTTGTATGATTGTTGATAAAGATGGAATAGGACACAACCTAACAGTTCAAACTCTAGATGGAATAATGTGTCATAATGGTGAAATCCTAGATCCAATATATAGACCAATGAAAAAAGATGTAAATGAATTCTTACGTGAATATGAGGAAAGTTATAAAGATTTAAAAAAATCAAAAAAATATGCTCCTATGACTCTAGAAGGATGTGTTGTTAGAATATCTGATGTTGTTGCCTATATTGGTAGAGATATTGAAGATGCAATAAATTTGGGACTATTTCAAAGAGATGAATTGCCTAAAGAAATTACGGATGTTTTAGGAAATAATAATAAAGAAATTGTTAATACTATTATCTTGGATATTATTAATGAAAGTATAGATAAACCATATATAAAAATGAGTGATCAAGTATTTAAATCTTTATTTGAATTGAAAGAATTTAATTATAAAAATATTTATAGTAAATCTTTAACAAAAGATGAATATAATTATTATGAAAATGGAATGAATACCATTTATAATATTTATTTAGACAAAGTTAAAAATAATGATAGAGAAAGTATTATTTATGAAATTTTCTTAAATTATCAAAGTGAAGAATACTTAAATAATACTGGTTCAGAAAGAAAAGTAATTGATTTTATTAGTGGCATGACTGATGAATTATTTTTAAATCAAGTATTAGAATATTCTCAGTCAAATTTGCCATAAACATTGACAAATTGATAATTTTGTAGTATTATTTTAGGCAATGTTATGATTATGAGGTGAAGAAATAATGGCAAACAGTAAAACAGTATATTTAACTCAAGAAGGGTTAGATGAATTAAAGAAAGAATTAGATAATTTAATAAATGTTAGAAGACCAGAAAATATTCAGGCTATAAAAGAAGCTAGGTCTTTAGGAGATTTATCAGAAAATGCTGATTATGATGCAGCAAGAAATGAGCAAGCAGTTATAGAAGGTAGAATTAAAACTATTGAAAAAATGTTAGAAAATGTTTCAATTATTACTAAAGCTGCTACTGATAAAGTTGCTCTTGGTACTACAGTTTCTATAAAATATGTAGATGATGACGATGAAGAAGATGAATATAAAATTGTTGGTAGTCAAGAAGCAGATCCGTTTGAAAGTAAAATTTCTAATGAGTCACCAATAGCTCAAGCTTTACTTGAACATAAAGTTGGAGATATCGTTACTGTTGAAAGCCCTAATGGATCTTATCAAGTAGAAATTACAAAAATTAAATAAGGATTAAGAAACTATAATTTAAGTATTATAGTTTTTGTTTAAAAAAATGTTGTTTAAAATAGAAATGTACGTTATAATATAACGTGTTGGAGGGATACAAATGGCAAAAGATAATGAGAAAACTAAAAAGAATACACATGAAGTAGTAATTAAAATCGATGGAGAAGCATGGAAAAATGCCTTAGATAAAGCATTTAAAGAAAAATCAAAAGATGCTAAAGTAGATGGATTTAGAAAAGGAAAAGTACCTAGAGATATTTATGAAAAACATTTTGGTAAAGAATCTTTATGGTTAGAAGCTGCTGATACAGTATTACAAGATGCTTATACTAAAGCTATGGAAGAATCTAAATTAATTCCAGTGGTTCAACCTGATGTAAGTTTAAAGAATTTAAGTGATGAATTAGTAGAATTTACTTTCAAGATTATTACAAAACCAGAAGTTAATGTAAAAAAATATAAAGGATTAAAAGTAGCAAAAGAAGAAGTTAAAGTTACAAAAGAAGAAATTGAACATGAACTTTCTCATGTATTAGAAAAATATACAGAATTAGTTACTAAAGAAGGAAAAGTTGAAAATGGTGATATCGCTGTTATTGACTTTGAAGGATTTAAAGATGGAGTAGCATTTGATGGTGGAAAAGGTGAAAACTATTCACTAGAAATTGGTTCTCATACATTTATTCCAGGATTTGAAGAACAAGTAATCGGAATGAGTGCAGGAGAAGAAAAAGATATTAATGTTACTTTCCCAGAAGACTATGGAGTTAAGGATTTAAAGGGAGCTCCTGTTGTATTCAAAGTAAAAGTTAACGAAGTTAAAACAAAAGAGGCTCGTGAATTAGATGAAGATTTCTTTGAAGATTTAGGACTTGAAGGAGTTGACTCTAAAGAAAAATTAGAAGCTGAAATTGAAAAATCAATTAAAGCTCAAAAGGAAATGGATGTTGAAAATAAATATATTGATGCAATTTTAGAAGAAGTATCTAAAAATGTTGAAGTTGATATCCCAGAAGAAATGGTTAATGAAGAAATTGATCGTTTAAAGAGTCGTTTTGAAGAACAAATGAGAATGCAAGGAATAAGCCTTGACTTATATTATCAATTTACAAAATCAACTGAAGAAGATTTGAAAAATCAATTAGAAAAAGAAGCTTACTCTAATGTACTTTATCGTTTAATGTTAGAAGAAATTATGACATTAGAAAAAATTGAAGTAACAGAAGAAGAAGCAGAAAAAGAAGCAGATGAATTAGCTAAGAAATATCAAGTTGCTAAAGATGAATTCTTATCTCAATTTGGTGGAATTGATATGATTAAATATGATCTTGAAATGCGTAAAACAATTGATTTATTAAAGGAATTAAATAAATAAAAAAAGTTCACTCTAGATGAGTGAATTTTTTTTGAAATTAATTAGGGAAAATAGGTCTTTTTACTTGAATTTTTTCTAAAATAATTTATAATAAAAAGCAATATCATTTTTAGGAGGTGTGACCTTGGAAAAACTTAATGTCTTACTTGTTCATGATATGGTTTTGTTTCCTAATAGTGAAATACGTATTGAATGTGATAGTGTTAATGATAGAGAAATTATTTCGGTAGCAGAGTCTTCATCTAATCAACTTATACTTATCGTTAATCCAATTATTAATGAAGTTGATAATATAACATCATTACCAAATGTTGGTGTTGTTGGAAAAATAAAACTAAAGATGGATGTACCTAATGGTAAAACAAGAATAGTTCTATCAGGAATTAAAAGAGTAATTGTAAAAGAATATATTAATAATGATAATTTTTATGAAGCAGAGCTAGCTGATATTCCTCTTAATTACGATATAGAAGAAGCTAGTACCTATCGTAGTATTTTAGTTAAAGCTATTGAGAAATATATAAATAATGTTCCATATATGAGTAATGCTGTTTTATCTCAAATACCAGCAATTACTGACTTGGGAAGTTTATGTGACTTAGTTTCAACCTTCTTACCATTTTCATATGAGAAAAAGAAAAGATATATCTTAGAGATAAATCCTATTATTAGATCAAAACTAATTATGGAAGATATAAATGAAGATTTGAAAGTAATTGCTTTAGAAAAAAGTATCGAAGATCAAGTTGAAAAAGAATTAAATGAAAGTCAAAAAGAGTTTTATTTAAGAGAAAAAATCAAAGTTATCCAAAAAGAGTTGGGTGATGTTAACACTAAAGAAGATGAAGTTGCTAACTTAAAATATAAACTTTCAAAACTAAAATGTAATAATAAAGTAAAAGAACGTATAAAAAAAGAAATAAGTAGATATGAAACAGTTAATTCTAATTCACCAGAACTTGGTACAATTAGAGATTATTTAGACTGGATGCTTAACTTACCTTGGCATAAATTTACTAAAGATGTTGAAGATTTAAGTCAAGTAAAACGTAGTTTGGATGCTTCTCATTATGGACTTGATGATGTAAAGTCAAGAATTTTAGAGTATTTGGCTGTAAAACAAAATACTAACAATTTACGTAGTCCAATTATTTGTTTAGTTGGTCCACCAGGAGTAGGAAAAACTTCTCTTGCTTTATCAATTGCTAAAAGTATTAACAGAAAAGTTACTAAAATAAGTGTTGGTGGAATTAATGATGAAGCTGAAATTATAGGACATCGTAGAACTTATGTAGGAGCAAACCCAGGTCGTATTATTCAAGGAATTAGAAAAGCAGGTACTACTAATCCGGTATTTATAATTGATGAAATTGATAAAATGACTAAGGATATAAAAGGTGATCCTGCAAGTAGTTTACTTGAAGTATTAGATCCAGAACAAAACTCTAAGTTTTCAGATCATTATATTGAAGAAGAGTTTGATCTTTCTAAAGTTATGTTTATCGCAACTGCTAACTATGTAGAACAAATTCCTTATGAATTAAGAGATCGTTTAGAACTAATTGAACTTTCTAGTTATACAGAATATGAAAAATTAGATATAGCTAAAAATTATTTGATTCCTCGAGAGCTAGAAGAACATGGTTTAACTGAACTTCAAGTTAGTTTTGAAGATGATGCTATTTTAACTATAATTAGAAATTATACAAAAGAAGCAGGAGTACGTGAACTAGAAAGATTAATCGCAAGCCTACTTAGAAAAATAGTAAAGAAGCTCCTTACAGAGTTTGATGTAGCACAGTACAATATCACTAGTAATTCTTTAGAAGAATTCCTAGGAAAAAAGAAATACCAATATCTAGAAAACCAGACTAAAAAACAAATTGGAGTTGTTAATGGAATGGCTTATACTGTCTTTGGTGGTGATATATTACCAATAGAGGTAACTTATTACAAAGGAAATGGTAAACTAATTTTAACAGGAAGTTTGGGAGAGATAATGCAAGAATCAGCTCATATAGCTCTTTCTTATATTAAAGCTAATGCTAAAGAGTTTGATATAGACTTTAAATTATTTGAAGAAAATGATCTACATATTCACTTACCAGAAGGAGCAGTTAATAAAGAAGGTCCAAGTGCTGGTATTGCTTTAGCAACAGCCCTAATATCAGTTCTTTCTAATAAGGCTGTATCTGGTGATATTTCTATGACAGGAGAATTAACTCTTCAGGGTAGAGTACTTCCTATTGGAGGATTAAAAGAAAAAATTTTAGGAGCTTCGCGTGCGGGTATTAAAAAAATATTCTTACCTAAACAAAATGAAAAAGACTTAGATGAAATACCTGAAGAAATTAAATCTGATTTAAAATTTATTTTGGTATCAAATTACATTGAAGTTTATAAAGAGGTATTTGAGGTGATTAAATAATGGAAAAATTTCAGGAAGAAGGATTTCAGAAATTAGAAAATAACAAAAAATGTTTATTACTTAGATCATTACTTATAAAATATCAACCTGAAGAGATAGTTGCTAGTTTCAAAACAGAAGAAGATTATATGGAATTTATAGGTTTAGTTAGTAGTATCTTAAAAGAAGATAACTTATTTTTACTTCTAAGAGATTATATAGAAAAAACACAATTAGTAATTAGTTTAGGTAGTGAAAAGTTTAAAAAAACAAAAGAGATGATGGCTGCTAGAAATAAACATATTATTGAATTAAATGAATTAAAATGTACTGAAAACAAGGAAAGAGTTATCGACGGGTATCTTGGTGGAGAGATTTTTTTGAGAGGATATTTTCCATATACAGATGAAAAGTTATTTAATTCTATGGCTAATGATTATTTTGTAGCAACAAAACTTCATGAAGCTATAGATGGTAATAATAAGCTAAGCGAAATAGATAATCATCAATTTTTAGAGTCAAGTTCATTTTTTATACAGATGAGTCCAGAACTATATGTATTATATCCGGAAAGTATAGATCTTACAGAAAATGAAATTGATAGAATACTGGAAGAAGAACCAAATCACAGAAGAAGTATTAAATTAATAAAAAAGAATTTATCAAAACTTAAATAAAATCATAAATTCTTTTTTTTTTCATATTATTTAATGAAAGAAGAGGAGATTAATGTGAAAAAAATAATATCTTTTGAAAAAGAATTAGATTTTCCTAGTATGATAGGTGAGATTACATCTATTTCTTTAGATCAACAAATAGAATTTAATAATTCTAGTTCTGCAACAGGAAAATTTATCATTTCTGGAACTTATAAAATGACAGAAGCATCTACTTTAGTAGAAAATTTTAATTATGAAATTCCTGTTGAAATAGAATTAACAGAAAGACTTGATTTATCTAGTGTTAAAACATCTATTAATGATTTTAATTATGAAATAATAAATGATGATGTTTTGAAATGTAATATTGACTTATTACTAGAAGGAGTTGAGGAGATAGTTTTAGATGATGAAATACCATTAGAAACATTAACAGAAAAAATAAAAGATACTAAAGACTCTCTAGATAAAGATTTAACTCGAGAATGTGATGGTGACCTAAAAAACGATAGTGATAAAGTTATAGAAGAGAAAAAAGAGATTATAGAAGAAGCTGTAACCGTTAAAAATAATGATAAAAATCTAACTGAAGAAATATTAGAAAATGAAATTAGTATGCCAGAGGCTGAGATTGATGAAAATTTAAATATTATAGAAAAAAAGGAAAGTGATGATATGGAAGATAATAAAACAAATAATATTAGTTCTTTATTCCAAGTATTTGAAAATTCAGAAGAAACATTTACAACTTATTCCGTTTATATAATAAGAAAAGAAGATAGTATTGAAAAAATATTAGATACTTATAATGTTACAAAAGAAGAATTAAGTGAATACAATGATCTTAATAATCTAGAAATTGGTTCTAAAATAATAATTCCAAATTGTAATGAATAGTTTAGAAAAAATAAGTACAAAGTATAATTTAAATATTAGAAAATATGAAGAAAAAAATAAGATTCGAATAATCGATACAGATAAGGGAAAATTTGTTCTAAAAAGAAATGTACCTAGTGAACAACATTTATATGAATACTTAAATAATAAGCATTTTGATTATTTAATAGATAAAGAAATGGTAGATAATTATGATATATTTCCATATATTGATGAGATAAGTGTTCCTAAAGATGAAAAGGGAATAGAATTAGTTAATGTTTTAAGTCTACTGCATAATAAAACTACTTTTTATAAGAAAGTAGTTTTAGATGATACCAAAAAACTATATGAAGAATTAAACAGCAAAATAGATAGTTTATATCATTATTACTATGACTTACAAGATATAATTGAGCAAAAAGTTTATATGGCTCCAGAAGAATATCTTTTAATTAGAAATGTGTCTCTTATTTATTCGGCTTTAAATTATTCGAAAGAAAAATTAGAAGAATGGTATAAATTAAAAAGTAAAGAAACTAAAGAAAGAGTAGTTTTATTACATGGTAAACCAAGTCTAGATCACTTTCTTATTGATAATAAAAAACAACTAATTAGTTGGGATAAGTGTAGAAGAGATTCACCAATTTATGATTTTATTTATTTTTATAAAAGTGATTATTTAGAATTAGAAATGTCAAGTTTATTTGATTTTTATCAATCTAAATTCTATTATAATAATGAAGAGTACTTATTATTTTTGGTATTAATATCATTACCAGATAAAATTATATTTAGTGGTCATCACTTAAAAGATTGTACACAAACTTATAAATTAATAAGATATGTTTCAAAAACAAGAGATTTTATTCTAAAAGAGAATGAAAAATACCAAGAAGAAAATAAAAATGAATTCGAAGAATAATAAAATAGCATTTAATTTTGTTGTTATAAAGATGAGAATTAAAGCTTGATAAAAGATAATTATTAAAAAAATTAATATCAGTGATAAATAGAAGAGACTACTTCTTCTTTTTTGTTTGCAGTAATTACATCTACAAAAAAATTTATGTTTAGGTCCTTTAAAATTCATATTATTCACCTAGTATAATGTATGTAAATATAATAAACATGTGTAAAATAGTTTCTTATTTATAAAATATCTAAGATAATTATTCTTTACTGTGTTAAAATATATGTAGGTGATTATTATGAATAATAAGGGTTTTACGTTAACTGAATTAATCGTTACGATGGCTATAATGGCAGTTATTACAATGATTAGTTTACCGGCAATTGATAAAGTTCAATCGGAAAATAGGCAAACTATATATGAATCATATGGTAAAGTTCTTCTAAATGGAGCAAAACTATATGTAGATAAATATGATCGTGATTTGTTTAAGAGAAATGTTAACTCAAGCCAATGTGTTTCTATAAATTATGCTGATTTAATAAATGAAGATTTAATAAAGCCCTTTAAAGGAACTTCAAAAGAAAAAATTGTAAATGATATGTCAAAAAATGAAATTCCATATGTTAATGCTACTAAAAAAGATGGACATGTTACATATGAAGTTTCACTAAAGATAAAAAAGGGTAATAATTTAGTTTATGATAAAAGTTCTGGTATGAAATGTAATCATGTAGATATTTCTGCTTCAAATTCAGAATTAAAGAAATTATCATCTGTTCAAATTGGTTCTTATGTAAAAATGAAACCAGATAAAGAAAAATATGCTATAAGTAGTGATAAAACAGGCTTTGATAGTTCTAAAGAATTTAATTTGAAAGAGTTAAATATTTGGAGAATTATAAATGTAGATCAAAGTGGTACTGTAGAAATGATATCTGATAAAACAACATCAGTTAGTTTGAGTTTTTCTGGAAATAGAGGTTATCAAAATGCTCTTGCTGTACTCCAAGAATTAGCTCTTCAGTATTCAAATTCAAAATATGTTATATCTGCTAGATGCCCTGGATATAATAATCAAACTTTAACTCTAGATGATGTTAGTTTTATGGATAAAGAGCCAAGTGATGGAGTTAATTATGGTCAAGATGATGGTTATATTAGTGATTTTCAAAAGATAAATTCTTTTTTAATAACAACAAAGGTAGATTCTGATGCTCAGGCTAACTATTGGATTGCTTCTAGGGTATATGATCAAAATGGTGATGTTGCTCAAGGATACTCTCAAAAGTTTGGATTGAGGTATATTAGTAGTAATGGTGAATTACAGTTTGCAACACTTAAGTATAATACAAATACAGCAAACCAATTTAATGAAAATATAGAAGTATATTTTAGACCTATCGTTACAATAAAATCTGATGCTATGATTAAAAATGGAAATGGTTTGGGACCTAATTCTGCCTATGAATTAAATTAGTTAAAAAGACTTGAACATTTAAAATTAATTTGTTATACTCTTATTGATAATGATTATCAATAAGAGGTTTGTTTAATGAAAGAGAGAAATACTGAACAAAAAGAACTTATTTTAAAAGAATTAGAAAATGATTATACACATCCAACTATTTTAGAATTATATGAAAAATTAAGAAAAAAGAATCCTAAGATAGGAAAGGCTACTGTTTATCGTAATATTAATAGGTTAGTTAAAGAAGGTAAAGTTTTAAAAATATCTTTGGGAAAAAACGAAGAGCATTATGATGGACATACTCATAATCATTATCATTTATATTGCAAATATTGTGGAAAAATCTATGATATTGAAGATGTTAAGGAAAATGAATTTAGGGAAAGATTAGAAAAAGAAAATAATATTCAAATTGATTCAACAAAAGTAGTTTTTGAGGGTATTTGCAAAAATTGTTTAGAAAGAAAGGAAGTAAAATAATATGGAATTAAAAGGAAGTAAGACAGAAGCTAATTTAATGGCTGCATTTGCAGGAGAAAGTCAAGCAAGAAATAAATATACTTATTATGCTAGTAAAGCTAAAAAAGATGGATATGAACAATTAGCTGCAATTTTTGAAGAAACAGCTAATAATGAAAAGGAACATGCCAAACTTTGGTTTAAAGAATTACATGACGGAGTTATTCCTTCAACTGAAGAGAATCTAAAAGATGCTGCAGCTGGAGAAAATTATGAATGGACTGAAATGTATAAAGAATTTGCTTTAACTGCTAAAGAAGAAGGATTTGATAGAATCGCTGATCTTTTTGAAAAAGTTGGAGAAATTGAAAAAGAACATGAAGCTAGATACTTAAGATTATTACAAAATATCAAAGATGATAGAGTATTCAAAAAAGATGGTAATAAAATTTGGGTATGTCGTAATTGTGGTTATGTTTATGAAGGAGAAGAAGCATATGATGTTTGTCCTGTATGTAATCATCCACAAAGTTTTATGGAAGTTAAAGCCGACAATTATATGTAATTAGATTATACAAAAAAGTATAATCTTTTTTTTAATAATTTTCATATATTTAATTAAGGTGATACTTTTATGAAAAAAAATATTATTATTATGCCAATATATATTAAACATATAGTATCTTTTAGGGATAGTTTAGCTTCTATTTCTAAAAAGTATGGAGTAAGTATTAACCAAATAAAAAAAGATAATGGATTAAAGACTAATCAGATTTTTACTAATCAGGCTTTAAAGATAAAAGTTGGTGAAGAGAAATTTAAATATAATTAGCACTCTTACTTGACAAGTGCTAAAAAATGAGTATAATTAATATTGAGGGGTGATAATATGTATGGATATCAAAATAATCAAAATGAAGAAGAAAACGTATTAGAAAAATATGGTCGTAATATCACAGAAGATGTAAAAAGTGGAAAAATAGATCCTGTAATAGGTAGAGATGAAGAAATTAGAAGTATTACAAGAGTACTTTCTAGAAAAACAAAAAATAATCCAGTATTAATAGGTGAAGCAGGTGTTGGTAAAACTGCTATTGTTGAAGGACTTGCTCAAAGAATTAGTAAAGGTGATGTTCCATCAAGCTTAAAAAATAAAATTGTGTGGGAACTAGATTTAGCATCCCTTGTAGCTGGTGCTAAATATCGTGGTGAATTTGAGGAACGTTTGAAAAAGGTCTTAACAGAAGTTAAGAATAGTGATGGAAATATCATTATGTTTATAGATGAAATTCACACTATTGTTGGTACTGGTAATACAGAAGGAGCTATGGATGTTTCTAATATTTTAAAACCAATGTTAGCTAGAGGTGAAATTCACTTAATTGGGGCAACAACTTTAAATGAATATCGTATGTATATTGAAAAAGATAGTGCCTTAGAAAGAAGATTCCAAAAGATAAAGGTAAGTGAGCCAACTGTCGAAGATACTATTACCATTTTAAGGGGATTAAAACAAAGATTTGAAATTCATCATGGAGTTACAATTAAAGATCAAGCTTTAATCTCAGCTGCAGTATTATCAAATAGATATATAACTGATCGTTATCTACCTGATAAAGCAATAGATTTAGTAGATGAGGCTTGCGCAACAATTCGTGTTCAAATGGATTCTGTTCCAACATCATTAGATAAATTAACTAGAAAAATCATGAGACTACAAATTGAAAAAGAAGCGATTAAGAAAGAAAAAGATGAACAATCAAGAATTAGAAGAGAAGAAATTGATAAAGAACTTTCTGAATTAACTATTAAAGAAAAAGATTTAAAAGATAGTTGGAATGAGGAAAAAAGTCTTAATAGTGAAATAAAAGATATTAAGAAAAAACTAGAAAAAGCAAAATTTGATTTGGAACAAGCTGAAAATGACTATGACCTAGAAAATGCTGCTATCTTAAAACACGGAACTATTCCAAGTTTAGAAAAAGAATTAGAAGAAAAGAGAAGTCAAAGTAAAAATAAACTATTAAGTGATGTTGTTGAAAGTGATGATATTGCTACTGTTATTTCGAAATGGACTAATATTCCTTTAGCTAAATTAATGAGTAGTGAAAAAGAAAAACTAATAAATCTAGAAGATAATATGAAAAAAAGAGTAATTGGCCAAGATGAGGCTTTAAATTTAGTTGCTTCTTCTATATTAAAAAGTAGAAGTGGAATAAAAGACCCTAATAGACCAATTGGTTCATTCATGTTCTTAGGACCAACAGGTGTTGGTAAAACAGAAGTTGCTAGAACTCTTGCTTATGAACTTTTCGATGATGAAAAGCATATGATTAGAATTGATATGAGTGAATATATGGAAAAATTCTCTGTTTCAAGACTAATTGGTTCTCCTCCAGGATATGTTGGTTATGAAGAAGGTGGACAACTTACAGAAGCAGTTAGAAGAAATCCTTATAGTATAGTCTTATTTGATGAAATAGAAAAAGCTCATCCAGAAGTGTTAAATCTATTATTACAAATTCTAGATGATGGACGTATTACTGATTCTAATGGTAGAACAGTAGATTTTAAAAATACTATTATTATTATGACATCTAATATTGGAAGTGAACATATTCTAGATGGTAAAAAAGATTTAGTAAAAGATGAGCTAAAGAATTATTTTAGACCAGAATTTATTAATAGAATTGATGAAATAATAGTCTTTAATTCACTAGATAAAGAAGCTATTTCTAAGATACTTGATAAGATAATAAGTCAGATAGAAAAAAGACTATCTAATTTAAAAATTCATATTAATTTAACAGATAAAGCAAGAAGTGCTTTAATTGATGAAGGCTATGATATTAATTTTGGAGCTAGACCATTAAAAAGAGAAGTAAGCAAAGTTATTGAAAACAGTCTTGCTAAAATGATTATTACAGACCAAGTAAAAGAAAATGATACGATTTTGGTTGATTATCAAAATAATGAATTTTTGATAAAATAGAAGAATTATTGCGAAATAATTCTTTTTTTTGTTGTTTCTTCTAAATTTTTGTGATATCATGTTTATGATAGAATAAAAATAGGTGGTGTGTGATATGGAAATAAAAAAAGGTATTTCCCAAATGGCAGAATATCCAAATGTAGAAATTAATTATGTAGTACCTGCAGATGGAAAGATGTATTATGTATTAAAAAATGGAGAACTAAAAAATGGGTGTGTTATTGCAGCTTTAGATCCTAAAAAAGCAATAGATGATGGAGTTTATTGCGATAATATAGGTGTATTTAACTTTGATGGTTCTGTATTAATAGATTTTAATAAGAAAGAAATTAGAAATATCAATGATGAATCTGTTTTAGCAGTTAATGCAATTCCAACAAGTGAAGATGTAATTAATGCCTTAAAAAATGAAAGTGATGAAATTAGTAAAGCAATGCTTAAAAACAGTTCAACAACAATTGTTGATAAAATGATGATTGAAATGGGTATTACAGGAGAACTATTATTTTCTGATAGTTATAGTGAAGCTAATATTTACAAATTAGATAGTCTTAATCATAAAATTGGACCAGATTCAAGTTTCATTGGTAAAAATGATTCATATTATTATTTCCATTCAAATGATATTTCTAAAGAAACTGTTCTTATTGGTTTAGATGGTGAAGCAAAAAAAGATGCTCCAGAAGAAGCTGGTTTTAAAATTCCAGAAGAACCAATTATTAATTCATTAGCTGATATTAATCAAGAATTAGAAAATACTCAAGAAGTAGAAAATTTTAAAGAAGAAAAACCAGATGAAACTAATTCAGGTACTGAATTGACTTCTTTACCAGAAGAAAGTAATGTTAATGATAATGAAAAGACTGAAGTTAATGATATTGATGAAACAGAATTTGATAATGATGATTTAAAATTAGATATAAGTCAAAATATCTTATCTGGATTTAAACCATTATTAGATCAAAAAGATGATAATGATTCTACTGAAGAAAGTAGTACAAATGAAGAAGATAATGATAGTAAAGATACAGATAATAAAGTAGAAGAAGAAAAAGAAGCTAATGTAGAAACTGAAAATGATGAAGTTTTAGATAGTGTTATTGAAGTAATGAAAAAAATGATCGAAGAAACAAATAAATTAAATGATAGAATTTCTGAACTTGAAAAAGAATTAGAAATGAAAGATAAAATCATTGCTTCTCAAGAATCTAAGAAAAATGAATTAAGTAGCTTATTAGATGAAGCTAATGAAGTTTTAGATAATATTGATTAATTATATAAATTTAAATAACGGAATCAAGCAAGAAATTGCTTGATTTTTTGTAATCGGGGGGGGTATAATAATCTTATATATAATAAAATGGTGGTGTCTAAGATGAAAAAAATGATTGTATTAGTTTTAGCAATAGTATCAATTGGATGCATTATTTCGATAAGTGGAGCTTATGCAGCGACAAGTTATGCAATAAGTTCTACAAAGATAAGTTATTCAGATAATTCTAATTTAGGAGTGGATAATGTTCAAGCGGCAGTTGATGGCACATGTGTAAAGTTTAATAATCAACTTACTAGCCTAAAAGGTGATATTGTTGATACAATGTATCCAGTAGGAAGTGTTTATATAAGTGAGACTGATTCAACACCAACAACTGTTCAAAATAGGTTTAAAACATTTGGAAAGGATACAACATGGGAAGTATATGGATCAGGAAAAGTTTTAGTAGGTTCAGGTACAGGTACTGATGCTAA
>JABLTO010035630.1_pt1 | contig 18093 bp, 15 predicted proteins | sample 7160091 | NCBI WGS metagenome assembly JABLTO01 (sample SAMN14651225, study PRJNA627086) | human gut metagenome | isolation source: feces | host: Homo sapiens
GAAAGCGCCGAGATGCTGGCGGTGGCCATCCACTTTATGCGCGGCACACCGTACATTTATCAGGGTGAGGAGCTGGGCATGACGAACCCGCACTTTACCCGGATCGAGCAGTACCGCGACGTGGAGAGCCTCAACTACTACAAAATTCTGCGCGAACAGGATAAAACCGAGGCGGAAACACTGGATATCATCGCCCAGCGCAGCCGCGACGACAGCCGCACCCCCATGCAGTGGGACGCAAGCGAGAACGCGGGCTTTACCACCGGCACCCCGTGGATCGGTGTGGCCGATAACTATAAAGCCATCAACGCCGCCGCCCAGATGGACGACCCCGATTCGATCCGCAGCTTTTATAAAACGCTGGTGGCACTGCGCAAAAAACTGCCGGTCATCAGCAAGGGCAAGATTGAGTTCTTGTACCCCGACAACGCTGATCTGCTGGCCTACCGCCGCTATGACGGCGAGAGCGAGCTGCTCGTGCTCTGCAATCTGCGGGAGTGCGAAATCACAAAGCCCCTGCCCGATGATTGGGGCGCCGCCGAAAAACTGCTTGGAAACTACCCTACTGCCGCTACCGTCCTGCGCCCTTATGAGTGCATCGTGCTGAAAAAGTAAGGCATAACAAAGCCGCTTTCCCTTATATTTGCATTGCAAATAAGGGAAAGCGGCTTTGTTTCGTTGGCGAAGCGACGAAAAAAGAACCGCCGGATTGGCTAAAAGGGAGAACTTGGCGGAAACTACTTGCGTAGTACGAGTTTCCGCACTACAATGGAAACTGGAGAAACAAATTGAGTTTCCTTGAGGTGAAAGCATGGACGAACAGAACGAGCTGCGCACAAAACTCCGCGCCGTGGGAATGGAGCTTTTCCGGCGCGACGGGCTGCGCTTTACGATGCAGCAGGCTGCCGAAGCCATCCACATCAGCAAAAAAACGATCTACGCAGTCTACCCGTCCAAGGAAGCGCTGCTTTTGGACATGGTGGACGACGCTTTCGCGCACATCCACGCCCGCAAGCAGAGCATCATCGACGGACCCGGCACCCTGTCGAACAAGCTGCGCGCCGTTATCATCGCCTTGCCGGAGGAGTACACCGCGCTGGATTTGCAGCAGATGGACCTGCTGGATGAAAAATACCCTCAGGTCGCTGCCCGTGTGCGCCAGCAGCTGGAAACCGGCTGGGAGCCGACGCTGGCTCTGCTGGAACAGGCAATGAACGAAGGTGTGCTGCGCCGGGTGTCGCTGCCGGTTTTGCAGCGGATGATCTCAGCGTCCATCGAAGATTTCCTTGCAGACCGTACGCTGGAGCAGCAGGGAATCTCCTACACCCAGGCGCTGGATGAAATGATCTCAATTTTATGGGAGGGGATCACGGTACAATGAAATACAGCCTTTGTAACGATTGGGAATTTACCGAAAACTGGAGCGACGCGTTCTGCACCGGCGCACCCGTGCCCTCCCGGCAGGTGCGGCTGCCCCACACCTGCCGGGAACTGCCGCTCCACTACGCCGACCCGGCCGACTACGAGATGGTCTGCGGCTACCGCCGTACCCTGACCGTGCCCGACGCGCCGCGGCTGTTTTTGCGGTTTGACGGCGCAGCCCACCAGGCCGCCGTCTATGTAAACGGCCAGCTCGTGGGCGAGCATTTGGGCGGCTACACGGCGTTTACGCTGGAGATCACCGATTTTGTGCGCCGCAATGCAGAAAATCTGCTCGCCGTGCGGCTGGATACGTGCGAGGACCCGGCTCTGCCGCCGTTCGGATTTGTCATCGACTACCTCACCTACGGCGGGCTGTACCGTGAGGTCTGGCTGGAAACATCCGCCGAAACCCGCGTGACGGACCTGTTTGTACACACGCCCGCCCTCACCGAAGCTGCTGTGGCCGTCACTGTGGACGCCCCGGAAAAAGCCGCCGTGCTGCGGGTAAGGCTCTGTGCCCCGGACGGCACAACGCTGGTGGATCAGCAGCTTACCCCCGCCGCGCGGGCAGAATGCACGCTGACCCTGCCTGACGCCCAGCCCTGGGACACCGACCGCCCGAACCTCTACATCTGCCGCGCGGAACTGCTGGATGCAGCCGGGCAGGTGCTGGACTGCCGCGAAACGAAGTTCGGCTTCCGCACGGCGGTGTTCAAGGCAGATGGGTTCTATTTAAACGGAAAAAAGACGTTCCTGCGCGGTCTCAACCGCCACCAAAGCTACCCTTACATCGGTTATGCTGCGCCGGAAAGCTTGCAGCGCGAGGATGCACATATCCTGAAAAACGAACTGCACTGCAACGCTGTGCGCACGAGTCACTACCCGCAGAGTCAATACTTTTTGGACGAATGTGACAGGCTGGGTCTGCTCGTCTTTACCGAGCTGCCCGGCTGGCAACACATTGGCGATGCCGCGTGGAAGGACCGCGCCTGTGAAATGCTGCGGGAGATGATCCTGCAAAACCGCAGCCATCCCAGCATTATTTTGTGGGGCGTGCGCATCAATGAGAGTGTGGATGACGACGAATTTTACACCCGCACGAATAAAATTGCCCACGAGCTTGACCCGAGCCGCGCGACCTCCGGCGTACGCTACTTAGAAAAAAGCCATCTGCTCGAGGATGTCTATGCCTACAACGATTTCTCCCACAACGGCACAAACGCCGGGGCCAAGCGTAAAAAGAACGTGACACCCGACATGGACAAAGCGCTCCTGATTTCGGAATGCAACGGCCACATGTACCCCACAAAATCCTTTGACGATGCACCTCATCGCCAGGAGCACGCGCTCCGCCATGCGCGGGTGCTGAACGCCGCCTACGCCGACGGCGAACACGCGGGCTGCTTCGGCTGGTGTATGTTCGACTACGCTACCCATAAGGACTTTGGCTCGGGCGACCGCATCTGCTACCACGGCGTGCTGGACAGCTTCCGCAACCCGAAGCTGGCCGCCGCCGTCTATGCGTCGCAGGGTGGGGAAGAACCGATCTTGACCGTCAGCTCGACGATGGACATCGGCGATTCCCCGGCCGGGCAGCTTGGCACGGTGTACGTGTTCACGAACGCTGAACGGGTCGATCTCTACAAAAATGACGTCTTTGTGACAACTTTGCATAAGAGCGCATGGACAGCCCTGCCGCATCCGCCGCTAGCCGTCGATGATACGATCGGTGAACTACTCGAAACCCAGGAGCATTTTGATAAATCTAAGGCCGCCGCGCTGCGGGACTGCCTGCTGGCGGCGGGCAGGTACGGCCTGCCCGGCCTGCCGCTGCGCTACAAGCTCAAGCTGGCCTGGTGCATGGTGCACTACAAAATGCGCTTTGACGATGGCGTAAAGCTGTACGGCAAGTATGTAGGCAACTGGGGCGGCGCGGCCACGCGCTGGCGGTTTGACGCTAAAAATGGCGATACGGTGGTAAAAAGCGTGACACTTTGCCCCAGCCGCAAGCTGCATCTGGAGGTTACCCCCTCGGCCACAACGCTGCGCGAGGGTGACACCTACGATATGGCCGCTGTGCGGGTGCGCATCCTTGATGAAAACGGCAGTCCAGCCGTCTACGCGCAGCTGCCGCTGCAATTTGCCGTAAACGGTGCGGCGGCGCTCGTTGGCCCGGCCATTGCCACGGCAGAGGGCGGCATGAGCGGCACCTATATCCGCACGATCGGCCAGACCGGCACAGCCAGCCTGAGCGTGACTGCCCCGCAATGTGAATGTGTTACCGTAACATTTTCCGTAACCGAAAAGGAGAATACAGCATGGAACTGACAACCAAGCAAAAGGCCGCGTTCGGCATCGGCGCTGTGGGCAAAGATATGGTCTACGCTCTGTCGGCGTCCTACGTCATGTACTATTACCAGGATATACTGGGCCTGCCGGCCACTTTTGTTGGCCTGGTTTTGATGATCGCGCGTGTGTTTGACGCGTTCAATGACCCGTTTATGGGCGTGCTGGTCGCCAAGACCCGCACACGGTGGGGCCGGTTCCGCCCGTGGATCTTTACCGGCACCGTGCTGAATGCCGCCGTCCTTTACGCGCTGTTCGCCGCGCCCGTGCTGGCCGAGGCCGGGATGATGGTCTACTTCAGCGTCATTTACATCCTGTGGGGCGTCACCTACACGATGATGGACATCCCGTACTGGTCGATGATCCCCGCCGTGACCCGCACCCCTGCCGACCGCGAGAATCTCTCCGTTGTCGGCCGCACCTGCGCGGGCGTCGGCTCGGCGCTGATCGCTATGTTCACGATGCTGCTCGTCGGCGCACTTGGCGGCGACAGTGAGCGCGCGGGCTTCCGCTGGGTGGCACTGATCGTGGCGGCTATCTTCGTCGTAACGGAAATAATTTGCTGCACCAGCGTCAAGGAAACCAGCGGCGGCGAGATGAAAACCGCCACCGTCCGCGAGATGTTCAAGGCGCTCTTCGCCAACGATCAGGCGCTGGTCGTCGTGGGCAGCATCGTGCTCATCAACTCGGCGCTGTACCTTACGTCCAACTTTATCATCTACTTTTTTAAATACGATTTCGGCGGCGAGGGCTGGAAAGCCAGTTACACGCTGTTTTCCACCATCGGCGGTGCGGCGCAGATCTTGGGTATGATGGTTCTGTACCCGCTTGTGCGCAAAAAACTTAGTAATACCGGCGTATTTACGTTGAGTCTGGCGCTGGCATTGGGTGGCTACGCGGTGCTGCTGGTCCTCTGCCTGACGGGATTTTCCGGCAATCTGGTGCTGCTTTGTGTGCCCGGCGTCGTGGTGTTTGCCTGCAACGGTATGCTTTCCGTGCTGACTACATTGTTCCTTTCTAACAGCGTTGACTACGGCCAGCTCAAGACCGGGCGGCGTGAGGAAAGCGTCATCTTCTCAATGCAGACTTTCGTCGTCAAGGCCGCGTCCGGTGTGGCGGTGTTTTTGACCGGCATCGGGCTCGACCTCATTGGCCTTGCCGGAAACACCGACGAGACCGGCCCCATTGCGGCGCAGAGCGCTTCGACCCTGCTGGGCCTGCGCCTGATGATGACCGTGCTGCCCATGGTCGTGCTGGCAGCGGCGCTCGTGCTGTTCCGCCGCAAATTTACCCTGACCGACGCCCGCGCGGCTGAGATCAGCGCTCAACTGCACGCAGAAAACAAGGGGGTATAACATGGCAGAACTGCATTGGCACGCGGCCACAAGCGCAGGCAGTGCGGATGGTACCGCGCTGATTGGACAGGGGAGTGTGCATCTGACGGCGGACCTGCCCGCGGGTACACTGCAAAACGCCGTTGCAACGCTGCCTTGGCCGATGGCCGACGACGAGCGCCTGTTTATGAACGGCTACCAGACGTGGACAGAATGCCCGGAACTGGGAAAGCGGGACCGCCAGCGCGGCACCGACCACATCCCCCGATTTTTGCTGGACAAATATGCCTTTGACCGCTACGGCGACTATCATTTTGTGCGCTACAGCAAGCAAAAGGGAACAAGCCACGGCTTCTCCTACTGCTATTTCCGTAAGGGCAATCATTACCGCCTGGTGGCAAGCCTGAACGAAATGCCCGGCTATACGATTTTTTACTACGATGCCAAGGCGGCAGCCTTGCGCATCGAGCGGGATTGCGCCGGGGTACACCACAATGGCGGCGCATTTGCCGCGTTCGATCTCTTTTTTGCCGAGGGCAGCGAGAACGAAGTTTTTGACGCGTGGTTTGCCGCCTTGGATTGCCGCCCGCGCACCACAAAAAAGCTGGCCGGATATTCCAGCTGGTACAATCGGTACCAGAATATTGATGAAGCGTCGGTTTTGGAAGATTTGAACGGCTGCAAGACCTTGTTTAAGCCCGGCGACCTTTTCCAGATCGACGACGGCTGGGAGCCAAAAGTCGGCGACTGGCTGGAAACGAACCCCGCCAAATTTCCGCACGGGCTGCGCCCGCTGGCCGATGCCGCGCACGAAAGCGGTTTTCTGGCCGGGCTGTGGCTGGCCCCGTTCGTCTGTGAGAAGGAGTCCGCCGTCTACCACGACCACCCCGATTGGCTGCTGCAAGTAAACGGCCGGCCCTGGTGTTGCGGCGGCAACTGGAGCGGCTTTTATGCGCTGGATATCGACAACCCGGAAGTGCTGGATTACCTGCAAAATGTCTTTGACCGTGTGTTGAAGGACTGGGGCTTTGACCTCGTCAAGCTCGACTTTTTATACGGTGCAGCGGTGTTTGGAAACGCGAACGAATCACGTGCTGCCCGGATGCAGCGGGCTATGAAGCTGCTGCGCGATTGGTGTGGTGACAAGCTGATTCTGGGCTGCGGCGTGCCCGTCATGCCTGCGTTCGGGGTGGTGGATTATTGCCGCATCGGCTGCGATGTGAGCCTTGACTGGGACGACGTGTGGTATATGCGGCTGTTCCACCGCGAGCGCGTGTCCACAAAGCAGAGCATCGGCAACACGGTTTTCCGCCGTCAGCTGAATGGTCGCGCCTACGGCAGCGACCCAGATGTGTTTTTCTTGCGGGAGGAAAACTGCAAGCTGACCTCGCAGCAGAAAGAAAAGCTTGCCACGGTCAACGCGCTGTTCAGCGGCATCTTGCTCACGTCCGACATGCCCAGCCGCTACACCCCCGCTCAGCGCGGAAAATACGCCGCCCTGCGCGACCTGGCCGACCACGCCGAAAACGTCCGCGTCAATGCAGACAAGGGAATTTGTATTCAGTACACCCTGCATGGGCAGGAAAAGAAACTTGTACTGTAAACCACAAAATAGCCCCTCAACAAAAAGCCGCTCCCATACAAGCAGGGAGCGGCTTTTTCATGAAGTTTTGATGTTACTGCAAAGGTTCCTTCTCTTATGGAAAAGGAAACTCTTTCATAAAGGTATCGAACACCAGAGCGCCTCCATGTACCGCACGGCCTGGATGTCGACATAGCCGTGCAGCAGCTGGATTCGCGCTATAGGATGTATCTCACTGCTTCTCGTTGACCAGTTTCCCGCATGGCCGCCCAATCGGCTCCCGGCGCGGAGGAACCTGCTCTTGCAATACCGTCAAAAGCTTTTGTGCGGCTGTATGGATGCTGTCCAGAAAATGGTCGACCTGCTCCGCATTATCGCGGTTGTCCTGGATGAGCTCTGCCAGCGCGTACACCGAAGCCACCGGGTTGCGCAAATCATGTACAAGGTCGTGCCATGCGGCCTCACGCTTTCGGGCATCCTCTTCGGTGCTTTTGCAAAACTCATCCACGGATTGATAATACTCGTCCATCAGCTGCCTTACTGCCCGCAGCCGCTTGGTTTGGTAAAGCAGCGCGGCCAACAGCCCAATGCAAACGATACACAAAATGCACAATACGATCACAAGCATAAACAGTCCTCCATCAAAAAATAATCCTGCGCCGCCGCGCATAGGCGGCAATGTTTCAACAAATAACGCATCAATATTCATTAGTATACCAATAACACCTTGAATTTGCAAGAGACTTTTTTGATAGAATCATGTCGGTTTTTGTCATAATATCTATCAAGAAAGCAATATTCATGATCGACAAAGGTCTTCCGCTGACCCACTCGCCAGGCGAGTGGGTTTCGAGATACAACAAAACCGCCCACCGGGCTTATGGCCGGTGGGCGGTTTGCATATCAAAGATAACTTACGGTTTCGGTCAGTGCCTTACGCGAGGTGTGGTTCGGCAGCGGTTTGCCGCCCTCTGCAGCATGGCCAAGGTCGAGGAACATCAAAATTTCTTCGTTCTCCGGCAGGCCAAGCTCTTTGGCGGCGGCGTCCGGGTCAAAGAAGTTGATCCAGCAGCTATCCACACCGACGTTGGCGGCGGCCAGCATCAGGTGCGTGGCCACAATGGCGGCATCCTCCACGCCGGATTGATGCTTCCCGCCGGGGTAGGTGAATACGTTTTCCTTGTTAAAAGCAACTACCAGAACGGTCGGTGCGCCATAGCGGCAGGGGGTAAGCTTATCAATTTTGGCAAGCCCCTCGGGCGATTGCACCACATAAATATGCTGCTCCTGCAAATTTTTGGCAGTCGGAGCCAGGCGCCCGGCGGCCAGAATGCTGTCCAACTGTTCCAAGCTGATCGGCGTGCCATCATACTTTTTGCAAGAATACCGGTCTTTGATCACCTGTGCAAAATCCATGGTAGATCCCTCCTGGAAAAGATTTCTTTGCGAATACTCTAAGGCAACACCGCACAATTCCCGCCTTACAGCTTAAGCACCGCTTCAGCATCTGCCGCACCTCGCTCGCCGTATCGGTACTTAGAATTATGCGGCATTGCCCTAAGTATATACCTTTTTTCGCAGAATTTCTACCCGGCTTGTGCATGAAAATGTGAAATATAGTGTGACGATTGAATAGAAAATATTTTTAAGTTGAGATAAAAGACACGATTTTGATGTAATAAGATATCAAAATAGCCCTTACACATGGCAATTGCGTTTCCATGTGTAAGGGCTGTAATTTATAGGGCATGAATTTGAGTAGCCAGCCGATTTACTTTAGCGAGAAGGATTGCTTGCCTGAAATTCACGAAGAAGCTGCTCCTCGGTCAAATAGCCAGACAAACACCCCACTTTGCTGACACAGGCACCACCCATACGGTTTCCCATTGCAATACAGGTACGGATGTCATAATTATGGTATAGTCCGTAAATGAAACCGGCATTAAAAGCATCGCCAGCACCTGTTGCATCAATGGGGTCAATGCCAGAAGTTGCGGGGAAAATCTCATTTTGGCCGTTTTCTCGCAAAAGACATCCATCCGGGCCAAGTTTGATAATCGTTGTTTCAAAATAGCGGGAGAGAAGCCGCGCGGCATCTTCTACATTGTCTGTTTGGGTCAATTTTAAAGCTTCTTTTTTGTTAGGGGTATAATAATCGGCCAACTCCAGATATTTGGCGTAATTATCCAAAGACATAGTGTCATCCCAGCCGGTATCCATAACAAAAATCGTATCTGGATTTTCTTGTTTGATGCGGCTGTAAACCTCATATAAATGGTTGCTCATGCGAATGATTGAGGCCCCTCGCAACTGCTCGAAAAGCTGTTGCCTCATGGTATCGTTGTAGCCAAAATCATCACGGTGAGAAATAAAAGTCCGGTCTTTTGGAGTGATCACTACGCTAGTTACATTTACCGGCATACCTGTTCCGGTATACAGATTGACGTAATGTACGCCAAACTGTTCCAATTGATTCTTTACAAATTGCGAAAAGAAATCATTTCCCAAGTAGGTGGAAAATTTGACTGGCACGCCCAACCTTGCAAGGTTGACCATAATGCCGGGAATACCGCCGCCAAGTTGTAAGTCAAAGCCGGTAGAAAAGATTTCCTCGCCCTCTGAGGGGAGTCGGGTAATTCCACTGTACAGGATATCACAGTTTACGACTCCGGCACCAGCTACATACCGCATTAACTCCACTCCTTGATGTATTCTTGATTCGCCTTGAGGTACTCGTCCACCAGCGTTTCAGCCAAGGAATAAGAATTGACTAGAGGATGCACCATCAGGCAGGTGATAGCGTCATCTCGGCTGCGATTTCGGATGGCACGGGAAGCGTACCTTTCATACAATTTTACGCGCCGAATGATCTCCATGGGAATCTCGCCCGGATTTTGGATCGCGTGCGGCAAATAGGTGCCGTCAGGCTGAATAGTGCAGCTGATTTCAACAACATCAGAATCCAGTAAGCCGGGAATTGCACCGTTGTTCGGAACACAGAAAATCATCTCAACAGGTTTCCCGGTCTGCTGTGCCTTGATGTACTTCAAAGCAACTCCGGCGTACCCGCCGTCGTCATGGCTGGTAAGATCGAACGTGAACGGGTCCGGCCTGCGGATGCCAGTTTCGTTTTTCATGTACATGGCAGAGCGTTGCCCCTGCCATTTCACATAAACTTCCAGACACTTATCAAAATCCTTGACAGGATCAAGATGAGAAAGTTCCTCAATCATGTGTTTATTTACATCGCGGATGACTTCACCTCTTGTGACATGGGCATCCAGGATGTTCTGCACAGCCTTTTCACGGTAAAAGAAATAGTACAGGTACTCGTTTAAAATGCAGCCAATCTTTTTAGTTAATTCCTTAGAAAAGAACCGCATATCGGTTGTTGCGTAGATCCTGTCATCATTGATCAGGGTAGGGAGCATTTCTTTTCCAGAAAACTGAATACTGTTGAAAAAGGAAAGGTGATTCAGGCCATAGCAGGTGGCGGTCACAGTTTCCGGAGAAATCCCATACAGATGTGCAAAGCTTCTCAGCATCCCGGTTGGAGCATCACAGATGCCGAAGGTAAAGTCATAGCCCATATCCCGCAATGTCTGCGAGACCACACCGGCGGGGTTGGTAAAGTTGAACACTTTTGCATTTGGGTTGGCGTACTTGCGTACCAGTTCGCAATATTCTGCAAGAGCTGGAACACTTCGCATGGCAAAGGAAAAACCGGCGGCACCTGTCGTTTCCTGACCAAGTACATTGTGGGCAAGGGCAATGCGCTCATCACGGATGCGCATATCATCTTCCCCAGCACGGATCGTTGTGATGATGTAATCGGCGCTCTGGATTGCTTCAACAGGATTGGTCGTCAGGGTGAAGTCGAGACTCGGCATAATGCGAATTGCAACCTCACGGGCCAAAGCACCAAATATATTCAGCTTTTGCACATTGTTGTCCATGAAAACAATGTGCGTGATATTGTATTCCTTGGCGTTCTGGGCAAGGCTTTTTGCCAACATCAAAGAACGCACACCGCCGCCACCGATAACAGTCAATTTCATTGTGATAACCCTTTCTGGATATTAGTAATCCGATTCGTCCATTCGGAACATGCGATTAATTGCAAATACGATGATAATTCCAAACAGGATAAGCATGGTACTCAGTGCGTTACTGTAACTGTAGTTATTTTCCTTAAATGCAACTTTGTATATGTATAGCGGAAGATTCAACGTCATATTGCCAGGGCCGCCGCCGGTAGTTAAATAGATAAGCTCAAATTCTTTTAACATACTTGTGGCAGCAATAATTACACAGGTTCCAAGCGAGTTTCGCACCATGGGCAGAATGATCATCAAATTGATTTGTGAGGCGGAAGCGCCATCAATCTTAGCGGCATCCAAAAGATCCATAGGGATAGAATTGATGGCAGCCAGCATCAAAATTGTTATCAGGCCGGGATAGAGTAGCCATCCCAAGGTGACGGAAGGAATAGCGGTTTTACTGTTGAAGTACCAGTTCCATTCAAACTTATTCCCGGTGATCAGGCTGATGATGCCGTTAAGCAATCCACTGTCTGTCTTAAATACATTTAGAAGTATCATTGCTAAAGCTGCGGTGGAAATAACGTTAGGTAACATGCAGACCGTCCTGAAAACTTTCCAACCACGGAATTGCTTTGCCAAAATAAAGGCAAGAAGCGTCCCTAGAAACACATGAACCGTCGATTGCAAAAGTACCCAAATCAGCGTGTGGCCAACGGCTGCATGAACATTCTTATCCTGCACAGCTTTGAGATAATTCTCTAAACCAGAGAAAAAAATCGGACTTCCGATTTTCCAGTTGAAGAAGGAGGTGCAGACAACAAGAAGTAAGGGAAGTAGATAAATCAGAAGAAATAGAACAATTGCAGGCAACAAAAAGATTGCCAATGTGGATTTTTTAGGTTTCATTGCCACACTTCCTTTATAGGGGGCCGAGGCTTTAGGGGCCTCGGCTTTTACTGGATTTGCATGTTTCAATGGACAGAAAACGTCAGGAAATTGCACTCGTCAGGGCTTCGGCGAATTCTTCCGGAGAAATAGAGCCATCTGCGAGAAGCGGGTACTGTACGCTGACTTCATCAACAACAGATGCCTGCCACAGACTCTGGTAGTCATTGATCGAGTGGGAAGCCTTATCGGCAAGTGCAATGGTATCGTTGACCAGAGGATAAACATCTGCGCCTTCAATGGAACGATCGGGAACAACGCTGCACATTTCAAGATCCATCTTCTGGCTTTCTTCGCTGGTCATGAATTTTACAAAAGCAAGCGAAGCTTCGATCTTTTCTGGCGTTTTGCTTGCAATACTCCAACCAACCTGTCCGCTGTTATACATTACATTTCCAGGATAGGCAGCAACAGCAATTTTGTCTGCAAAATCATCCGATACAACACTGGTGTCATAGAACTTGGAAACCATCCAAGGGCCGTTTGCAATAATAGCAGTTTTTTCGTTAAAGAAGTTGTTGGCAGCTGCGCCGTACTCGCCGCCAATAGCGTCTGTTGTGGTATAATTCTGGAACATCTTCTGGATTCTGGCGGCTGCCTGGATTACATCGTCATTAACAAAACTGTCAGGCTGGTTGGTGTTCATGAACTTCTCACCGGTATCGGTCTGTCCGATCATGGCACCCATCAACAGGCTGGTACACCAACCGCTGTCTGCGGTATCCATGGAAATCGGTGTGATCCCGGCCGCTAACAGTTTGTCGCAGTCCGCTTCAAATTCCTCCCAAGTCTCAGGAGGTGCTTCAATGCCAGCCTGTGCAAACAGATCTTTGTTATAATAGTAGCCAATAACCTGGCGGATGTAAGGAATGGCATACAGCTGGCCGTCACGAGAGTTGACATTTACGCCAACGGAACTGAGTTGGCCTTTCCATTCGGTATCTTCATCGAGATACGGCGTGAGGTCAACCAGCTTATCCTTCATCATGTCGATAAGGTTGTACCCACCTGTAACGATAACGTCCGGTAGGTCGTCAGCGCTGTACAGGACTTTCAGTTTATCGATATAATTCTGGTCACCGGGGATTTCTTCTACAACAACCTTGTATTTTCCTTCATATTCGGTGTTGAACGCTTCTACGCGCTGTGCGCACCATTCCGTTTGCGAAGCAGTGCCACACATGAAAGTGGGGAAAGAAATCTCTATTACACCAGAAGAGGCAGCGGAACTTTGCGACTCGGCGGGAGAAGCAGGAGAGGCAGATTCAGAGGACGAGCATGCAGCAAGCGGCATGGATAGCATGGAAAAGGCCATGACGGAAGAAAGGATTCTTGTAATCTTTTTCATGTTCTAAACTCCTTGTTGAAATTTGGGCGCTGGCCAGAAAACGTCTTTTCTAGTTCAGCTAAAATTCGTACATATAATTAATGTGATCACATTTAATACAATTTCAATTACCCTTTTACAGAGCCAGCAACCAAACTGCCGGTAACTTGTTCCTGTAAAAGTACATAGACCAGAATACTAGGCAAAACAGCCATCGTAATAGCGGCAAACATAGCAGTATAGTCGAACGAAAACTGCGAAGAGAAGTAGTTTAAGGCAAGGGGAAGCGTACGAACACGTTCACTTTTTGTCAGGACGAGAGCAAACATGAATTCATTCCAGCTTGTAAGAAAATGTAAAGTGGCAGCGGTAGCCAGTCCGGATTTTGCCATAGGCATCACAATTTGAAAAAAGGTGCGCAGCTGTCCAGAACCATCAATTGCAGCTGCCTCTTCAATTTCTCTTGGAATTGCCAGAAAGGTCCCGCGCAGAATGAAAAGGGAGGTCGGCAAACCGAGTGCAGCATATACAAGGATCAAACTGGCTTTGCTGTCCAACAGGCCGATTCTCGACATGATAAGATAAATCGGCATCAGCAGCGCCGAGATGGGAACCAACAGGGAAGAGGAAAGCGAAAGAGTAAAAAGTGTTTTCCCTCTGAAATTAAACCGGGCAATCGCATAGGCGGCCATGGCAACAACTAAAACACTGATAATCGTATTTGTAATGGAAATAAAAACGCTGTTGCTGAAGAAGAGGAAAATCGGGGACATTTCCAGCGCCCGGCGGTATCCGTCAAAATTCCAGGTGTTGGGAAGTGCAAAAGCGGAATTTAAAATCTCTTTATTGGATTTGAAGGAAGAGAAGATGACCCAAACGAAAGGCCCTACGCAAAGTACTGCGGTAATCAGCAAAAACACTCCCTGAAACAGATGCGCAATAAGGCTGGAAATTTTATTCTCTTTCATTGGTGTGCAGACCTCCTTTTTTAGTGGAACAACTGTCCCGTTTGATAATAGAGTATTGCATAATAAGTTCTTTTCCGCACATGGAAAAATCATCGTTAAAAAAAATATTGATCGTGCTTCTGACGAAATCATCAAGCGGTTGATGGATGGTGGTAAGTTGGGGCCGCATTTCTTCTGTGAAAGGCAGATCATCAAATCCCAAAACGGAAATATCCTCCGGTACTTTGATCCCAAGATCATGTAAGCCGCAAATGGCGCCTTTGGCCATTTCGTCACTAAAACAGAAAATGGCGCTAAAGGGGACTTTTCCTTTTATACTTTCCTGTGCAAAGCGGTACCCGTTTTCAAAAGTGAGCGCACCATAGCGGATATAAGGCTCGTCAAAAGGCAAGCCAGCTTCCGCCATGGCTTTTGAACAGCCACTTATGCGCTGATAACTTGCATTGACGCCTTTGGCATGATTGGAGAAAAACATGATTTCTCGATGCCCGAGAGAGAGTAGGTATTTGGTGCCATCGTATGCGGCGCTTATGTCATTTACATGGATAATGACAGCACTGCGAATATTGCTCAGCGTCTCTCCACATACAACGACAGGGATTTTCATTTCATGCGCAATGTCCAGAATGGGAACGGTGACAGGTTCTTCCAAAATTACCAAACCGTCCGGACGCAGACGTTTTAGGAGCGTACGTACCTGCGCAGCATCAGAATTGAAAATTGGGAGAAAGATGAGCTGAATGCCGTAAGGAGAAACTTTTTCCATGAATCTTTTCATAAGTTCCTGGTAAAAAGCCAAACGCATGTGCGGGACAATCATGACCATTAGCCTGTTTTTGTGCCGTGAACGCTTGCCGGACGAAACGTCATCGCCAAGAACACTTTGAATCTTGCAGCGGACATCTTCACTTACCTTTTCAGTGCCCGTGAAATAACGGGATACGGTAGCGGCTGAAACACCAGCTTGGCGAGCAATTTCCCGGACTGTCATAGAAATCTCCTTTGCTTTGTTTCAGAAACGCAATCGTTGCTGCGTGGCTTTTTCTTGCCTTTGATTTGATTATAGCGGAGAGGAAAATCGTTGTCAATAAACGAAGAATAAATTTGGATACGTGCAAAAATAAGCTTTAAAAATATTGTAAAAGATTTTATTTGTTACAGAAACAACGCCGTGTGATGAGAAACAATTCTAATTTGGATGAAAATGACGAATGTTTCGCTTTCTGCGTTTCGGTATAAAATGTCGGAATATCCGTCCGAAGCCCCGTTTGAAATTAGGTAAATATTTTTACCTAATAATATTGACATGCGCTCCAAACGTGCTATAATGTCCTCATTGACAGATATGTCAATTTATTTAGTTAAAATATGTGAGGTACAAACCATGAGCTTTGAAGATCTGAAAGAAGTATTTGTTGATACCCTGAACTGCGATGCCGATAAGGTCACGATGGCGGCCAGCCTGACCGATGACTTGCAGGCGGACAGCCTGGACGCTGTGGAGCTGAACATGGCGTTTGAGGATAAGTTCGGCGTTACGATTGCCGATGAGGATTTGGGAACGCTGAAAACCGTGGGCGATATCTTCAACTATCTGGCTGCGCGGGCCGCGTAAGGGTATTGCAGGATGAGTGCCATCGAAAAGCTGTTCCCGGTCAGCCAGCAGGAGCGCAGCTTCCAGCTGAAAGCCAGGCGTGATGCCGGTACGGCCGCGCCCAACTGGGTGCCGCCGCAATTTGTCGCCTGTAAAAAGTGCGGCCGCCGCGCTACCCGCCAGGTGTGGACCAAAAGCCTGTACGTCTGCCCCAACTGTGGGGTGCATCTGCCTATCGGGGCCTATTACCGACTCAGCACGGTTCTGGACCACGGGACTTTTAAAGAGCTGAACCCGGATATTGCCCCCAACGATGTACTGCATTTCCCCGATTATCAGGAAAAACTGGCCGCCGCTTCGGTCAAGACCGGCCTGAAGGAAGCCGCCGTCACCGCCACCGGCAAGATCGGGGGCGTGCAGGCGGTGGTCGCTGTGCTGGACAGCCGCTTTTTTATGGGCAGCATGAGCACAGCCGTGGGTGAGAAGATCACCTGCGCGATCGAGTATGCGGCCGACAAACGCCTGCCGCTTATCATTTTTTCCGCCAGCGGCGGTGCGCGGATGCAGGAGGGCATTTTCAGCCTGATGCAGATGGCCAAAACCAGCGCCGCGCTGGAACGGTTCAGCCGCAATGGCGGACTGTACATCAGCGTGCTGACCCACCCCACCACGGGTGGTGTCACAGCCAGTTTTGCCAGCCTGGGCGATATCACCCTGGCCGAGCCGGGCGCACTGATCGGCTTTGCCGGTCCGCGCGTGATCGAGCAGACCATTGGCGAAAAACTGCCCGATGGCTTCCAGCGCAGTGAGTTCCAGCTGGAACATGGCTTTGTGGATCAGGTCGTACCGCGCACCGAATTAAAAGAGGTTTTGGCGCGGCTCTTGCTGCTCCACACGCAGGGGAGGAAACGCAGATGATCAAGGAAGTTTTGCAGCAGCTAGAACCGCTGGACGCGCAGATCGACGCGCTGTGCAGCAGCGCCAACGATGACGAAATGACGGATACGACGACCCACGCCGCCGAACTGGCCGAGCTTTCCGCGCAGGAAAACACACTTTTGCAGAGCTGCGCCGCCCTGACGCCAGAGGACCGCGTCTTTCTGGCCCGCCGCCCGGACCGCCCGCATATTGCCGAAATAATCGACAATCTGTTTACCGACTTTTTTGAGCAGTGCGGCGACCGGCAATGCAAAGAGGATGCTGCTATTTTGTGCGGGATCGCGCGTTTCCACGGGATGCCCGTTACCGTCCTGGGCCACCGCAAAGGGACCACGCTGGAAGAAAACCTGCGCTGCAACTTTGGCATGCCGGGGCCGGAGGGCTACCGCAAGGCCCTGCGTGTGATGAAGCAGGCGGAAAAATTCCACCGTCCCATCATCACGTTTATTGATACCCCCGGCGCTTACCCCGGCAAGGATGCCGAGGAGCGCGGCCAGGGGGAGGCCATCGCCCGCAACCTGATGGAGATGAGCGGCCTGACCGTCCCGGTACTGGCTATCGTCACGGGCGAAGGCTCCAGCGGCGGCGCGCTGGGCTTGGGTGTGGCCAACCACATTCTGATGCTGGAAAACGCCGTGTATTCGGTGCTCAGCCCCGAAGGGTTCGCCAGCATTTTGTGGAAAGATGCTTCCCGCAGCGGCGAAGCCTGCACCATGATGAAGCTGACGGCGCAGGACCTGTACGCGGACGGCATTGTGGAAGAGATCATCCCCGAACCGCTGGGCGGCGCACAGCGCGGGCGGCAGCTGCTTTTCAGCCGATTAGATACCGCTATTGCCGCGCACCTTGCCGCTCTATGCAAGATGAGCGGCAAGGCTTTGGCCGACCAACGCTACAAAAAATACCGTCGCATCGGAGAAATGAGGGGCGCATGAAAGGCTTACAGCTGCTGGCTACCGGCGGGGCACTGCCCGGCCGTGTAGTGACAAATGAGGACCTGCGCCGCCAGGTGGACACCAGCGACGAATGGATCACGACCCGTACCGGCATCCGCCAGCGCTACTACTGCGCCGAAAACGAGGATGCCGCCACGTTGGCTATTGCCGCCGCCCGGCAGGCACTGGCACGCAGCGGCCTGACGGCTGCCGACATTGCCTGCTGCATCGTGGCAACGCTCTCGTCCCCGACGGCTACCCCCAGCGTTGCCTGCCGTGTACAGGCGGCCCTGGGCCTGCCGGAAAACCGGCCCGCCTTGGATGTAAACGCGGCCTGTTCCGGTTTTATTTATGCCGCCGCCACGGCCCACGGGTTGCTGACTACCTTGGGCGGTCGCTATGCGCTGGTCGTCGGCTGCGAAGCACTCTCCCGCATGATGGACCCGACCGACCGCACGACCTGCGTACTGTTTGGGGATGGTGCAGGCGCGGCCGTTTTTGAACTGGCCGAAAATATTCCGTTTGCTGTAACTTTAGGCGCACGGGGCAGCGAAGCCATCCGTGCGGGCGGCCCTGCGGCCTGTGACACAGCACCCATTACGATGGACGGCAAGGCGGTTTTCCGCTTTGCGGTGGAAACCATGCCGCGCTGCCTGCA
>JABLTO010032364.1_pt1 | contig 18076 bp, 17 predicted proteins | sample 7160091 | NCBI WGS metagenome assembly JABLTO01 (sample SAMN14651225, study PRJNA627086) | human gut metagenome | isolation source: feces | host: Homo sapiens
CCCTCCCCATATGAGCATTTTTAGCCTTGCTAAAGGCGAGAAAAGAACACGAAGTGTTCGAAATGCGAATGTGTGGGAGGGGAGCCTGAATAGTTGCTTTTCCTTCTTTTTCGCTGCCTTTTAGTCGCCTTGCGCCTGTCAAAGGCAACTTTTTTCTTGCTTTTCCTTCTTTTTCGTTGCCTTTTAGTCGCCTTGTGACCTTCCAGCCACACAACGAGCCACGCACTCTTCGCTCCTTCGGAGCTCATCGTCGTGACAGTCGTCACATATTCTGCAAAATTTTCCAGGTGTTTCGTGCAAGCACGACACCTGAAAATTTTGCAGAATGCGTGTCTCGTTGTTTGCACGCAAAAATGTCCTTTTGCAGCGGCCTATCGGCTTTTGCAAAAGGACGAATCTACTTTGTCGTATTTCTTCGTGGTACCACCTTTTTTCCCTGAAAGCTCACACCTTCAGGCTCAGCAAGATACAAAAGCAAATGCTTTGATATCCCTGTGCGGTAACGGGCACAACACCGTCCAAACCTACTTATTACTTTTCTTTCAGTCGGATGCTCCAAGATGTATTCATGATAAACGATGCTCTGCGCCTCTCACCAGCCGGCAGCTCTCTGTGAGTTCTTTTTTATCACTACTTCTTCTCTTCTTCGCATTTATGAACTTATCGTATCAGAGGATGAGGGGTTTGTCAAGAACTTTCTACCTCGAGTTTCCGCATTTCTTCCTGCAAACTCACTTAACTTATCCACAGATTTAAAAAATTTGCAAAAAACTTTTCCATTTGTTATCAAAACCTTAAAGAAAGTTCTCTGCCAACACGACTTGGCATACTTGCTTCACAAAACTGCCTTTTAACAGACATTGCAGATTTCCTTCTTGAGCCCTCTAAAAAGATCAATGTCGTTGATCGCCTCCCGTCCCATTTGGAGCGGGGGGGGTTCCAATACATTATGGGACTTCTTGTCGTACACCTTTTGACAATTTATTTATTTTTTTGATTACGAATCTCCCGCAATCTCCGATAAAATGTTGACTGACTCATCCCACTTTGCTTAACCCCCTCGCAGTACTTTATTTCTCCATTTTCACATTGTTTTACAATTTCATAAAACTTTTCTGGCACCTCAATCTGTGGTCTTCCAAATTTTACTCCTCGTGCTTTTGCTGCCACAATCCCTTGTTTTTGAATTTCTTCATAATTTCTGCCAAGTCAGTCTATGCTTAAAATGTATAACAGATCGCCTTTACATAATTGCCTTTTTAGTTCAAGATAATATAGCCTTTCAAAATTTTTCCCAGACATTTTATCCATATATATGTTTCTAAATGGTACTCCCACTTTTTCAAGTTCCATTAATTGTCTTTCTTCATTTTGTTCTTGTGTACTCACTCTAACATATCCATATATTTCGCTCATAATTTCCTCCTAAAAAAAATAAGATAAGATGATTTTTCATTATCTTACCTTATTTTTATAAGTTTTTTCTATTTTTCCCCCTGCACCTCAACAAATCCATAGGCTTCCAAATTTCGGATATACTGCACCAGCCGGTCATAAAGCGGTTCTGCCTTATCGCCAAACTCTGCCTTTACCAGCTCCGCGATCTCATAAACCGTTCTTGTCCCATCGATCAATGGCCATACAAAATTTCCCATTTCATCAAGATGAATCTGTGATACTTTCGGCTTTTTCAATATCTTTTGCGCCAGGAAATGAAACACGCCTTTATTTTCCTGCAGCAATGTGATTTTTCCCTGATTGTCCATCGTGTACTGCAGAGATGGGCGGTGTCTGGGTACAAAATCCAAATAATTTGCAGAAATTACTTCTTTCTTTTTCATTTCTCAACCTTCTTTTTCGGCATTGCAAAAATAAATACGCAGGCAATCATAATCGCAAGAAGCACAATACCGCCGATTCTTCCAGTATTTACAGAAGAAGAAAGATCAAATTTACTGCTTACACCAACGACTGCCAAAATCGCAAGTAAGATTCCGACCAGTCCTTCTCCGGCGATCAATCCGGAGCAGAACAATACACCGCCGCTTGCTTCGCCATTTTTGTCTGCCGACTTCTTGTCTACGATCCAGCGGATCACACCACCGATCATAATCGTTGCCGACAATTCAAGCGGCAGATAAAGACCGATTGCCACCGGCAGGACCGGAATCCCAAGAATTTCAACGACAATTGCCGCAAAAATACCGATCAGTACGAGCGGCCATGGAAGATTTCCATTCATAACACCTTCCGTGATCATTTTCATCAATGTCGCCTGCGGAGCCGCCAGTTCTGTCGTTCCAAAGCCCCACGCACTGTTGAGAAGGAGCAATACTCCGCCGATCGTAAACGCCGCTACAACGGCACCAAGCAGTTCTCCGATCTGCTGTTTTTTCGGCGTTGCCCCGAGAATATAACCCGTTTTCAAATCCTGTGACGTGTCGCCTGCCATCGCAGCCACGATACAGATTACGGAACCAATGGCTATCGCGCCGATCATTCCGCTTACGCCGGTATTTCCGGTGACTTTCAAAACCAGAGTAGAAAAGAGCAAGGTCGCGATCGCCATACCGGAAACCGGGTTATTGCTGCTTCCTACCAAGCCAACCATCCGGGAGGATACGGTGGCAAAAAAGAACCCAAATACGACTACCAGCAAGGCGCCGATCAAGGAAACCGGAATCGCCGGAAGAAGCCAAATCACCAGAATCAAAACCAGGGAACCGCCGAGCACAAGGCGCATATCCAGATCCTGCTCAGTACGGAGGCTTCCTGCTTTTGTCCCGCCTTTCAGACCTTTTAATGAATCTTTAAATGTCGATACAATGAGCGGCAGGGATTTGATCAAACTGATAATACCGCCCGCTGCGACTGCGCCGGCTCCGATGTATCGGATATAACTTCCCCAGATGGCATCTGCGCCGCCTTCTGCGTACATTTGTGCAATTGGTACATCACCCGGATACATCGTTGTCGGGCCTCCAAAAATTGTAATCGCTGGAATCAGCACGAACCATCCCAGCAGCGCACCGGCGAACATATACGATGCAATCTTAATTCCACAGATATACCCCACGCCCAGAAGTGCCGGATATACTTCTGCGGAAAATGCGGTCCTCAGGGAGCGGATCGGTACTGTAACGACACCCGGAACCACTTTCAAACCATCCGTTATAAATTTAAAAACAGCAGACAATCCCATACCGGCAAATACCGTTTTCGCACTCGTGCCGCCTTCTTCTCCTGCCAAAAGAACCTCTGCACACGCCGTTCCTTCCGGATATGGCAATACGCCGTGCTCTTTGACGATCAAAGCATTGCGAAGCGGGATCATAAACAGCACCCCAAGAACTCCCCCGACCAAAGCGATCAGCGAAATCGTAAGTAAATTTGGTGCTTCCGTCTTTCCTTCATTTGCCCATAAAAACAAAGCAGGAAGCGTAAATATCGCGCCCGCAGCCAGAGATTCACCGGCAGAACCGATTGTCTGCACCATGTTGCTCTCCAGAATCGAATCTTTTTTCATAATTACTCGGATTACTCCCATCGAAATAACCGCAGCCGGAATCGACGCCGAAACTGTCATTCCCACACGCAGACCAAGATACGCATTCGCCGCGCCAAAAATAATAGCGAGCAAAACACCTATGATGATCGATGTTGCCGTAAATTCCGGTGTGACTTTATCGGCCGGAACATACGGTTTAAACTCTTTGTTCTCCATAATCGTTCTCCTTTTGTTTATTCCCCGCACCTAAAAGTATATACCGATTTATTGTAACATATTTCTGTTTTTTTGCAAAGGAAACATTTTACAAATCACCGCACAAAAAGCCTCTGGAAATTTTCTCCAAAGGCTTTTTTATAAAAAAAGATAAGAGTTTTTATTTCATGGCATGGATAACGGCATCATAAGCTGCTTTCTTCACACCGAGCTGTGAGAACAACAGTGGCTGGCCACTTGCTCTCCAAGACACCTGATCGCTCAGTCCCCAGAACGTAACACCTGTGATATTGGCACCGCCCTGCTTCTTTTGTTTGAGCATTTTGATAATGCTGTAATAATAATTTGCCTGATCCTGCAATGTGTATCCGCTCTGCATCGCATTGATCGTCGCGTCGAGTTCCGTAATCTGGATCTCAAATCCGGCATTTTTGAATTTATCAATCGTATTTCCGATATAATTTGCATCCGGCCAATGCACATCCAAGTGGCTCTGCATGCCGACACCATCACAGATTTTTCCATTTTGGTTTACAAATTTGATCATCGTTACAATATCATCTGAGACCAGATACGTATTGTAATCGTTATAGAAAAGTTTTACCTTGCTCCTCAAATCACTTTATGCCTCCACGCCTACGTTCTCTCATTTTTAGCCTTGTCAAAGGCGAGAAAAGAACACGATTTCTCGCAAAACATAGTATTTTTTCTCCTTTTTCGAGTTTATTCTATATAACGTATACCATATTTTCTCTTTTTTATAAATTGTCATACTATTTTTTTTATGATATAATGAAGTATGCTATAATAGCAAAAACAAAAAGGATTATTACAATGGAGGAAATATGTATTATACATTACTCATTTTACAATGTTTAGGAATATTATTCATGTTTTATGAGCTGATTCACATCAGCAGACAGCGCCCTTCCAAATTTCAGACTCTTTTACTGCTTCTTGTCGGTGCTATTTTGATAAACACCTATGGTTATACTTTGGAAATCACTGCAACCGGTAAAGAATTGGCACTGCAGGCTGTACACATAAGTTATCTGGCAAAACCATTTATCCTCTATTTAATGTATATTTTTGTAATGAAATATTGTGGTTTTTCGATTCCAAAAGCAGGAAAATGTATTCTATTTTCCCTTGCTGCCTTTATCTCTGTTTTAGTTTTTACCAGTGATTATAACACCTTGTTTTACAGCCATATTTCCTTTTCCTATTCCGGTTTATTTCCACATTTGATTTTAACACATGGTCCTGTCTACAAATTATATACAGCCTTTTTTGGCTTCTATTTTGTCAGCATGTTTTTTGCTTGTACACGATTTTCTCTTCAGCATAAATCGCGCCTTATCCGCAAACAGGTATTTCTTTTAGTACTCATGATTATAACGTGTATTCTGGGGCTTTTGGCATTTCTTTTCCGGCTTACCGGCGGCTATGATTCCACAGTACCCGCTTACATCATTTGTACCATTTTATTGGAACAGCTGATCAAACGATACAAATTATTTGATTTAATTGAGTTGGCCAAAGATGAAGCCATCGAACGTATGAAGGATGGCTTCATCGTACTTGATTTTGATGACCAGATCACTTATGCAAACAATCGGGCACAACAGCTTCTGGATTTTGTAAAGGAAACGCACCCTAATCCTATTTCTTTTATCCGTGAGCAAATACAAAACAAAGAATTAATCTTTGTCACAACCCGTTTTGATACGGAATGCACCCATCACAAAGTGTACGAAAAATGTGTATATGAAGGTTTCCTTCGAGAAATCAATCATGACGATACGAAATACGCCTCCATGATCATTTTGACCGAAATTACAGATCGGTATTATTACACAGAACGCCTTCAGACAGATGTAGCAAGAAAAACAAAGAAAGTAGTTGCCATGCAGCGAAGTTTGATCGGAAGTTTTGCCACGATCATCGAAGCTCGCGATGGCGTCACAGGTCTACACATCAAAAACACCGGGAACTTTGTAAAGATACTTACTCATGCGATGCTGCACGATTCCCGCTTTACCTCGCAAATGACAAATGAATATGCAGAAATGGTAGCAGATGCAGCGCATTTACACGATATCGGAAAAATATCCATTCCCGATTCTATTTTACAGAAAAAGGGAAAACTTACCGAGGAAGAGTTTGCGATCATGAAATCACATCCGGTAGAGGGGGCACGCATTTTAGATGAAACTCTGAAAGGGGTCGAAAGCGACGAATATTTTCAAATTGCACATGACATGGCATTATACCATCATGAAAAATACGACGGAACCGGATATCCCGAAGGTTTATCTGGCGAATCCATTCCTCTTTCTGCCCGAATCATGGCTGTCGCTGATGTATATGATGCCCTTCGTTCAAGTCGTCATTATAAGGAAGGTTTTACCCGTGAAAAATCCGTAGCAATCCTCAAAGAAAACCGGGGAACACATTTCGATCCGGATATCACAGACATTTTCCTTGATCATATTGATGAGATTGAAAATGTTTTTGAAGTTCACAAATAAATCATTTGTTATCCCCTTTGCAATGTGATATAATCATACATAAATAAACACAACGGAAAAGGAATAGTGGTGCACATGGAGAAAATTAATCACGAGGAATTTATTACGGAAATGATACGATACGCCTCTTCTGCGGAGTCGCCGGACCGCATCATCAATCAAATTTTACAATATATCTGCCAAAACCTGCGTTCGGATCGTGCCTATATCTTCGAAGACAATTTAGACGGCACGTATTCAAACACTTATGAGTACTGCCGTGAAGGCGTTTCCGCAGAAATCGAAAATCTACAGAACGTTCCTTACGACGGCATGCTGGAAGCATGGTTCACAGAATACAAAAAGTCACACAATATTATCATCTATGACATGGAACAGTACCGCAGCATCAGCGAGGCCATGTACCATATATTAAAACCGCAGGGAATCCAGACTCTCGTCACCGGACCGATTAAAATCAATGAAAAATACATCGGCTTTTACGGGGTCGACAACCCACCCGTCGAATATATGGATAATATCTCCATTTTGATAAACATGATGGAATTTGTCATTTCCATGATGATCCGGCTTCGTGACTACTCCCATGAATTGGAGCAGAATGCCATTCACGACCAGCTCACCGGCTGCAAAAACCGCACTGCACTTGCCTGGGCTTATAACAATGATTTTGATGCTTCCCAGTCTGTCGGTATCGTTATGTGCGATCTCAATGGCCTGAAGCGGATGAATGATTCCAAAGGCCATCTTGCCGGTGACCAATACATCTGTGATGCTGCAAAAATCCTCTGTGACTGCTTTGGCAGTGAAAATGTCTACCGCATCGGTGGCGATGAATTTGCTGTTGTTTTGACAGGAATTTCCAAAAGCAATCTCCGGCATTGCTGTGAGCAGCTTCGTGACACGACCACTTCCAGTTCCGTCAGCCTTTCCTTTGGTGTCGAATTTGCTGAGCACCACGAGGTTCCTTTTGAAACCCTGCTCAAATATGCCGACGAAAAAATGTACGAAGACAAACGGCGTTATTACAAAATGTTAAAATAAGGTGATTGAGGAGGAGTAGGGGTAGTCTCCGCTCTCTAAAACGAAGACTGATATTTCTTTGGAGTTTTTCTCACCCGCACCAGCAGGAAATCCGGCTTATGAAATAAATCCTTGTAATCCGGATATTTCTCAAGTAATTCATCGTCCGGCAATGGTTCGATCATTTTTTCGACCGTAAATCCCGCCTCAATCAATGTATTGATTATCGTCGAAAATGTACGATGATATTTCTTCACATTGTCAACAAACCACACCGATTCTCTCTCGCCTTCCACACCATAATTTGCAAGGTTCAAATACAACTTCTCCCCGTTTTCGTCCCTCGTCCACCGATTTTCTCCGGAATGACACGTACACAACGGATTTTCCTGTGAAAAAATAAAGTTCCCGCCCGGCTCAAGCAGATCATATATATTTCTAACCACGCCCGAAAAGTCCTCCACATAATGAAACGCCAGTGAACTTACCACAACGTCAAAAGTTTCATTTAACTGTGAAATTTCTTCCATCGGCATATTCACATAGGTTATGCCGGCATCGCTGTGTTCTTTTCTCGCAACTTCTAACATTTTTTCAGAAATATCAATGCCTACTACCTTTTCCGCTCCTTGCCGGATGCACCGCATACAATGTTCTCCAAAACCGCACCCCAGATCGAGCACCCTTTTCCCTGTCAGATCCGGCATCATAGAAAACAAAGCAGGGATTTCAAATAAATTATTGGCATTTGCCTCGTTATCGCGGATCTTCTTATACCCTTCAAAAAATATCTCATTATCATATATATTTTGTTTTGCCATTTTGCACCTCCAAAGTTCTGCATTTTCCAGTTTCTGTAAAACAAGAAGAGTGATATAAATTATACCGTTTTGGGGCAGAAAAAGCAAGCGGAACTTGATGTATCCGGCTAAAACTTGTAAACGCCTTCCCTTTTTATGGTCTTATCCTTTGATTTTCTTCCCAGACCACACAAATATCACTCTCGTTTTGACCCAGATTCCACTTTCGTCTATCAGAACCACAAAACCAAATTTCGCTTTGTGGTTTTACAGAAAAAATTTGTCTCCAAACCAAAATATTCTTTTTCTTATTTGACTTTCTCATAAGAAAATTTTTCCAGACCACAATCTCCTCAAATTCTTATGGTCCAGAGAAATTTTTTCAATATTCAAGTCAAAAATGACGCCAAACACCAACAACCGGAGTTTTCTAAAACCAATCTGCTAATTTTCAATATGCTTCCACGCCAATTAAATGTCAAAACGCAAAAAAGACCTACTCTTATTAGGAGTAAGTCTTTTGAAAATGCCGATTTGTTGTCTTTCCTTGCGAAGTGCATACAAGCGCCCCTCCGGGGCGCTTGTCCCACGGCTATCGCCGTATATACGCGGATTGTGATGCGTCTGCCTGCGAGCAAGCTCGCGTCAGCCGCCCACACCCCGCTATGCACTTCTCAATGCTATCATGCGGATAACAGGGCGCAAGACGTCCTGTGGACGTCTGCTCTGCGCCGACCGGAGCGGAGCGGAGACCTTGGACCCGGGTTCAAGGTCTCATCCGCATAAAAAAAAGACCCAGAGGGTCTTTTTTATGCGGATAACAGGACTTGAACCTGCACGGGATTCCCCACTAGAACCTAAATCTAGCGCGTCTGCCAATTCCGCCATATCCGCAAGCAAACACAATTATAGCAAACCTACCACCATCGTGTCAATGCTTTTTACTCAATCTCCAAAAATCGTTTGATTTTTTTCATCTTTTCCTTCGTCATGCGGTAGCCATGCCAGTAGCATGCTTCCAGTTTCTGGATATTCCCCTCGAAGCTGTTAAGAAGATGATTCGGGCGGATAATCATGATTCTGCCTTCGCGTTCCCATTGCTCGCATTTTTTGATCAGTTCGTTGTAGCGGTCCGGGCGGCTGAGGATCAGGTCGCGCACTTTCGGGTATTTGCGGGCAAGAAGTCTGGCTCCCATTTTGTCATATTTTCCAAATTTTTTCACGTAGCCTTTCGGCTGGGTCAGTACCACAAGCAGTTTGTCACAGCCATCTTCCATCGCCTTTTCAACCGGGATAATGCTTGACAATCCGCCATCGTAATACTTCGTGCCATTCACATCGATTGCCGGGAAAAAGAGCGGAAGCGCGCAAGTCGCCCGCAGCATACTGTACTTTTCATCCATGTCCATTGCATTCAAAAACTCCGCTTCCCCCGTCTTTGCATTTGTTACACCAACTTTGCAGGTTCCTTCGTAAGAGAAAAATGTTTCCTTATCAAAAGGAACCAATTTGTCCGGAATCTCACCAAAGACAAAATCCAGTCCAAAAAGACTCTTCTGTTTGCGGTAATTTCCAGGTCCCATGTAACGTTTGTCATTGCGGTATTTTGTAATAATATCAAGATTTCTTCCCTTTTGTTTCGATATATAAGATACCCCGTCTGCGATGCCGGCAGAAACACCAATGCAATACGGCAGCATAATGTCTTCCGTGAGCAGTGCATCCATCACACCGGAACTAAATATCGGGCGAAATGTTCCGCCTTCCAAAACCAATCCATTCATAAGCCAAACCTCCATTTCCATATCTATTTTCACAGTTTCAAAGTAACTATTCAGGATCAATGTATGGAAGTCAATGAATCGTCGTGCTTGCACGTAAGAGACTTTGATTTCCATACATTTAGATCCTAATAGTTACGTTTCAAACAAACCTTTTGCTACCTTGAGAGTACCACATTTTGCTTTGCATGTCAACACGAACATTGCAACATGTAGTTTTTAAAACCACTTCTCCGTCTCATCGTCACTAAAACAACCGAAACCCGCCGAAATTTTGGCCATTCACCTCATAGTTCAACGATTTAGGATCCCCTTCTCCTCACATCCACAGTTCAAAACAAAACAGGCCACATTTTCTCTACGTTCAGAGCAAATGCAGCCTGCTTTTCCTGTTGTATTTCTTCTATAATAATGAATTCTTGTTGATAATTTGCTTTCTTTCGCACGCATCCTCTTTCCGAATGCCTCTGTTTTTTCGCTTAGCAGTAGGAGTTAAAAAACATTCCGGTGTAAATCGACTGTGCGTAAGCATATCCCACGTCATTGCGGTGAAGATGGGCATAACTGTAAACCTTTTTGTCTACATACTCCATCGGATTCATACTCATGTAATCACACTTTTCCTTCAACTTTTGCAAAAAGTCACTTGGCACCGAGTCCATTCCATCCACTTTGCGGGAAAGAAATCCTGATTCGTCTACGGCAATTCCGTTGGAAATCAGTTCATCCGAGCACTCCTCAACCAATTTTCTCAGCTCGCATCCCGGACGAGATGGCTTATTCTTCAACTCACCATACTCATCACTGCGGCTCAATAACTTGTTGTAGAGCTGCAATGTCGTCTCCAGTGCCTCTCCCGGCTGATCCGAATCCAATGCAAGCGAAGCCGCTTCCCCTAATTCCATCGACGTCGACTTAACGTCAAGCGCATAATCACTTGTGTCTTTGGACAATGAAATCATCGCCAGCGGATTCGCATTGTTCAGTGCGACGATACTTTTGTATTTATTTTTCAATTCGCGGCGGTTGTGTACATTTGTCTTAGGATTCACTTTTGGAATAAAGCCGCCGGCATAGTAATTATAAGCCTCTACCATAGGACCATCCCCTTCTCTTTCCTTGCAATCCCGGTACTTCAATTCTAGTATACACTAATTTTTTCCATTCGGCAACGATATTATACAAAAATTTTATATAAATTCCCATCCTTTTTTGTTGATTTTTTGTTCATTATGCTTTAAAATAGAATTACTAACTTTGATATTTTTTTATCATAATAAATGAAAGGATGGTATTAGAAAAATGAGTAACATGCCAAAAATGAAAATTGGAATCGTTGCAGTAAGCCGTGACTGCTTCCCAGAGTCACTTTCTGTAAACAGAAGAAAAGCCCTTGTAGAGGCTTATGCAAAAAAATATGATGCAGCAGACATCTATGAATGTCCAATCTGTATCGTTGAGAGCGAAATTCACATGGTTCAGGCTTTGGAAGACATCAAAAAAGCCGGATGTAACGCACTTTGCGTATACCTTGGAAACTTCGGACCTGAGATTTCCGAGACACTTCTTGCAAAACATTTTGAAGGACCTAAGATGTTCGTTGCTGCAGCAGAGGAATCCGGAAACAGCTTGATGGACGGTCGTGGAGATGCTTACTGTGGTATGCTTAACGCAAGCTACAACTTAAAACTCCGCAATGTAAAAGCTTACATCCCTGAGTATCCGGTTGGAACTGCTGAGGATTGTGCAGACATGATCCATGAGTTCGTACCAATTGCTCGTGCCGTATATGCATTGAACAACTTGAAGATCATCAGCTTTGGACCACGTCCATTGAACTTCCTTGCTTGTAATGCACCAATCAAACCACTTTACAACCTTGGTGTAGAGATCGAAGAGAACTCCGAGCTTGACTTGTTCGAAGCATTCAACAAACATGAAGGTGACGCTCGTATTCCTGACGTTGTAAAAGAAATGGAAGCAGAGCTTGGCGCTGGTAATAAAAAACCTGAAATCCTTGCAAAACTTGCTCAGTATGAGTTGACACTGCTTGACTGGGTTGAAGATCACAAAGGATATCGTGAATTCGTAGCAATCGCCGGTAAATGCTGGCCTGCATTCCAGACACAGTTTGGTTTCGTACCTTGCTACGTAAACAGCCGTTTGACAGCAAAAGGTATTCCAGTATCTTGTGAAGTAGATATCTACGGTGCACTTTCCGAGTTCATCGGAACTGTTGTAAGTGAAGATACAGTAACTCTTCTCGACATCAACAACTCCGTACCTCAGGATCTGTACGACGAGGACATCAAAGGAAAATATGCAAACTACACATTGAAAGATACATTCATGGGATTCCACTGCGGAAATACAGCTGCAAGTAAGCTTTCCTTCTGCGAGATGAAATACCAGAAGATCATGGCTCGTTCTCTTCCTATCGAAGTTACAAACGGAACTCTCGAAGGAGACATCGTTCCTGGAGATATCACCTTCTTCCGTCTTCAGAGTACAGCAGATGCTAACCTTCGTGCTTACATTGCACACGGTGAAGTTCTTCCTGTTGCTACACGTAGTTTCGGTGCCATCGGTATCTTCGCTATTCCTGAGATGGGACGCTTCTATCGCCATGTATTGATCGAGAAGAACTTCCCTCATCATGGTGCTGTTGCATTCGGACACTTTGGAAAAGCATTGTACGAAGTATTCAAGTACATCGGTGTTGATGTAGATGAGATCGGATACAACCAGCCGGCAGGCGTTCGTTATCCTACAGAGAACCCATTTGCATAATTTATAATTGATATAATGTTATCAACAACTAGCGACCCGGCCACGAGTCGCTAGTACTGTTATTAAATTTAAAGTAAAGGAGACTATTTCATGTATTACATAGGTGTAGACCTTGGTACCTCTGCCGTAAAACTTCTTCTCATGGAAGCAGATGGTTCCATCAAAAATATCGTTTCAAAAGAATATCCACTTTCCTTCCCAAATCCGGGCTGGTCTGAGCAGAAACCGGAAGACTGGTGGAATGCTGTAGTTGCCGGAATCAAGGAACTGACAGACGGCTTTGAAAAAGACAAAGTAGCCGGCATCAGTTTTGGTGGTCAGATGCTCGGACTTGTTATCCTCGACAGCGAGGACAATGTAATCCGCCCTGCTATTCTTTGGAACGACGGACGTACAACCAAAGAGACAAATTACTTAAATAACGTAATTGGAAAAGACAAATTGTCACAGTATACCGCAAACATCGCATTTGCCGGCTTTACTGCTCCAAAAATCCTTTGGGTAAAAGAAAATGAACCGGAAAACTTCAAAAAGATCGCTAAGATCATGCTTCCAAAAGACTATATCGCTTACAAGATGACAGGTGTTCACAGCTGTGATTACTCTGACGCTTCCGGTATGCTTTTGATGGATGTTAAGAACAAATGTTGGTCCAAGGAAATGATGGAAATCTGCGATGTCAAAGAAGAACAGCTTCCAAAACTTTATGAAAGTTTTGAAGTAACCGGAAATCTGACCGAATCTGCTGCTGCAGAACTTGGTCTTACCACAAATTGTAAAATTGCTGCCGGCGCCGGCGACAATGCTGCTGCCGCTGTCGGAACAGGAACAGTAGGCGATGGTGGATGTAACATTTCTCTCGGAACTTCCGGAACTATCTTCATTTCCAGCAAAGAATTTGGTGTCGATAAATTCAACGCCCTTCATTCTTTTGCACATGCTGACGGAAATTACCATTTGATGGGATGTATGTTGAGTGCCGCTTCCTGTAACAAATGGTGGATGGACGAGATCATCGGAACCAAGGATTATCCTGCTGAGCAGAAACCGATCACCGATGACAAACTCGGTGAAAACAATGTATACTATCTTCCATACCTAATGGGTGAACGTTCTCCTCACAACAATCCGGATGCACGTGCTCTCTTCATCGGTATGTCCATGGATACGACAAGAGCCGATATGACACAGGCTGTTCTGGAAGGTGTTGCCTTTGCGATCCGTGATTCTTTCGAAGTAGCAAGAGATCTCGGAATCAATATTACAGAAACTAAAATCTGTGGTGGTGGAGCAAAGAGCCCTCTCTGGAGAAAGATCGTAGCTAACGTTCTGAACATTAAAGTAAATATCATCGAAAGCGAAGAAGGCCCTGGTCTCGGCGGTGCAATGCTCGCTGCTGTCGCTTGTGGTGAATATGCTTCCGTAGAAGAAGCTGCAGCAAAGATCGTAAAAGTAATCGACTCGGTAGAGCCGGATGCTGCTTTGGCAGAAAAATACGACAAGAAATATGCAAAATTCAAACAGATCTATCCAACTGTGAAAGATTTGTATGACACATTGAAAGCGTAACTTATACATTAGTAAGAAAATCACTCCCTTTTCCCGGTTGAATGGGGAGTGGTTCTCTTTCTTAACACATATCAGGGAGGTATGTCTATGAAAAAGTTGAAAAAAGCCGCTGTACTCACATTGATTGCATCATTGGTACTCAGCATCTCAGCACAGGGAAATAAGACCACGATTACGGCAAAGAAATCATCGGCAAATGTACGCACTGTAAAATTTAAGGGAACAGGAAAACGATTAAAACTCCAGAAAGGAAAAAAATACCAATTAAAACCGGTCGTTGCTGTTACTCCAAACAAAAAGAAATATCGGACGGTAACGTATACAACTTCGAACAAAAAAGTAGTATCTGTTTCAAAAAAAGGGCTTCTGAAGGGACTAAAAAAAGGAACTGCCACAATCCGTGCAGTGTCCAAGGTAAATCCAAAGAAAAAGGCAAGCATCCGTGTTATCGTAACTCAAGATGTGCTGGTTCGAAAGATTGTCCTCAACCGCACCAAACTTACCGTTTGCGAATCGGAAGAAGATGACATTATACTGACAATCAAACAAATTTTACCAAAGAATGCCAAAGATAAAGACGTGACCTGGGAAAGTGATGATGAAGATGTTGTCGATGTCGATGACGACGGAGAACTTTCCATTGGCGATCCGGGCACCGCAACCATCTACGTAACCGCTGACGACGAAGGTGGCGCGTATGCTACATGCGACGTAACCGTCACAGAAGATACTTCTTTGTCTGACCATGATGACGATGATGACGATGATGATGATGACGATGATGACGACGATAATGACTAGTAATCTAGAAGCAAAAGGGGAACTTGAAAATGTCAAATAAATACAAACGAAAACTTCAAAAAAGAGAAACCAAGCTGTGGCAGGATATCGTCCTGCTGCTGCCGGTTTTGTTTGGACTGTGTATCGTACCAATGATCGTACTTACACATGATTATACAATTGATTTTACACAATTTGAATGGTTTAACAAAATGCCATCCACGGGTCAGATTGACTCTTTTGGATATTCAAAAAGTGTCGCTCTAACCATCGTTGGCATTGCTACCGTGTTCTTCTTTTGCTATTATTATTGGAAGCAAATAAACAAGTATCACATGACTTCCACAGCCTTTTTTGCCAATATAGACAAAAAAATCGCCATTCTTTTGGGGATTCATCTTATCATGGTGATTATTTCTTCTGTGACAAGCAAATATTCCGAATTGGCTTATAACGGTGGCGGATACACACAATGGCAGACTATGTGGGTGCTTCTTGCATATGGAATCCTTTTTTTCTATACCTATGCTTGGGTAACCTCTGCACGCAAAATTAACATCCTTATTTATGGACTGATCATTCATACTGCACTTATGTCCTTTATCGGATTTATGCAGTCCATTGACCAAAACCCTCTTTTATGGGACTGGGTGCAAAAAATCATTACAAAATACAGTACTTTAACCGGAATTTCATTTAAAGCCGGATACTCTAGTGTAGTCATGACATTTCCAAATCCAAACTACACCGGAACCTACATTGCATTAACCTTGCCGATCGTAGTTATGTTTATCTTTTTAAAGGTATCTGACAAAAAATGGATCTCTGTTTCCTGTAAATTGATCGGAGTCCTGATTGCTGCCGGATTTATAAAATCACTGATCGGTTCCGGTTCTACTGCAGCCGGTATGACGCTTGCCTTTGTCAGTGTAGTTGTTATTGTCCTGCTCATTATCAATTACTTCGATCCCCAAAACAAGATATGGTGGATCTCATTGGCAGGCATACTTATTTTAGGGATTGTCAGCATTTTTGCCATTCTTCAGACGAATTATGCAAAAACGGCGATAGAAAAATTGAAAAACGGCTCTGTAGATACTCGTAATTTGATTTCCATTGTAAATGAAACACCGACACGTTTAAAAGTCAATTTCCGAAATGGTGAATCTTTTGATCTGGATATAACTATTCCGGAAGAATCAAATGCCACTTTTACGATCACAGATTCCTCCGGGAAAAATATACCGCTAACCTATGATAACGGCCTGGAGTTATATACTCCAAATGATCCCCGTTTCAATATGCTTACCTTGGAGTCCAAGCGCTATGCAATGGACACCGGCATTCACGATGCTTTTACTCTGTGTGATACACCGAATCAAATTTCCTTTACTTTTGTTTACGATAATAATGAATGGAAATATTATACGCCTTATGGTAAATTGATCAAATTGAAGGAAGTTGAACACTTTGGTTTTAAAAATTCCGAAAACATAGCAAACCGCCGTGGATATATCTGGTCACGAACCATTCCATTAATGAAAACTTATTGGTTCAAAGGAATCGGACCAAATGCCTTCATTATCGCCTTTCCAAATGCAGATTTTGTCGGTTCGAAACGTGTAGGCGGAAGTACGCTTTTGGTAGATAAACCACATAATACCTTTTTGCAGACATATATACAGACCGGTGGAATCTCTGCCATCTCCTATGCTGCATTATGTATTATTTACATGCTTCAATCCCTTCGCTTGCTATGGCGAAAAAAACTGACGAATAATTTGTCCAAAATTGCTTTTGGTTTATTTACGGCATCACTTTCTTACACCATTGTAGGTCTTACTAATGATGCTATCGTCGGGGTACAATCCTCTTATTGGATTTTACTTGGATTGGGCTTTGCCGTAAACCGTATGTTGAAAATTCAAAAAAGTGAAACCGTATAAAGATCAGGAGGCTGTTTTGCGAAATTACGATCCTTATAAAAAAACGATATTATTTATTTTATCATTAATCAATATATTACTGATGACTTTCCTTTTCTCATGGTTCTGGTACCACTTCTTTGCCGGAACCATGTATACTTATCGTTTCTATCGTCGTGGAAACTATGTGATCATCGGACTGTATGCACTCTTTCTTATTTTCTTTGGCCGAATGTATGGTGCCACGAAATTGGGTCAATTGCGTCGAATTGAGGTGATCCTGTCACAGTTTCTCTCCATATTTATCAGCAATGTGGTAACCTACATTATTATCTCACTGCTGGCATTTCGTTTTATCAATGTCGTTCCTTTTTTGGTCATGACATTGGGAGATTTTTTAATTACTACCCTATGGTATTTTGGGTCCAGTTCTCTGTATGGACACATTTTTAAGTCCTGGAAAATTCTTTTAATCTACGGAGAACGCCAAGCAAGCGATCTTGTTTATAAAGTAGAAGAACGCCGTGACAAATATGCCATCTCAGATGCTATTCATGTAAGTGAAGGTCTCGATAAAATTGCAAAGAAAGCAAAGGATTACGAAGCCGTTATCATCGGTGATATCAGTGCACAAGATCGAAATGACGTTTTAAAATTCTGCTATTCCAATGGTATACGCGCTTATGTTATCCCTAAAATTTCTGATATTATCCTTATGGGAAGCGATAGGATTCATATATTTGATACCCCTTTTCTTCTTACAAAAGGATATTCCCTCAGTTTTGATCAAGAATTTGCCAAACGTTTTCTTGACCTTGTCATTGCTATACCAATGCTTATCCTTGCTTCACCATTTATGCTGTTAACGGCTGCTGCCATCAAATTATACGACAAAGGCCCTGTTTTTTATAAACAGATACGTTGTACAAAAAACGGAAAACCTTTCGAAATCATAAAATTTCGAAGCATGATCATCAATGCAGAAAAAGAGGGGGGTGCACAGCTTGCCAAAGCAAACGATTCGCGCATCACACCGATTGGACGCTTTATTCGTTCTACACGAATAGATGAACTGCCGCAGCTTTTTAATATCATAAAAGGAGACATGTCTTTTGTCGGTCCTCGGCCGGACAGCATGAGACATATCTGCTCG